>JAABUS010000472.1_pt1 | contig 101899 bp, 81 predicted proteins | sample 5560161 | NCBI WGS metagenome assembly JAABUS01 (sample SAMN10711885, study PRJNA513376) | rock metagenome | isolation source: Antarctica rocks | place: Antarctica: Victoria Land, Trio Nunatak nord | collected 2016-01-04
GAAAACGGCTAATGGCTGCCTGGGATAACGATTATCTATTAAGCATCTTACAATCTTTTTAAATTGGCTTCATCTCGAAATATTTTAATGCGTCTGCCCTGTAGCTGACTGCTGATAGCAATTCAATACGTAATTTTAGGGTTAACTTGATATTAATGAATAATATCATCATGGCACGTTTTTTTCCACATATCCTGTAATCACATCAATTACATTACAAATGGCAACACTCCCAAAAAAAACCCTCGTATTGGGCGCATCACCCAATTCAGGCCGCTATAGTTATCTGGCTATTGAACGTCTTAGAAATTTTAATCATCCCGTAGTTGGAATTGGGAAAAAAACAGGGAAAGTAGCTGATATTGAAATTGTTACAGATCAGCCGAAGATGGAAGGCGTAGACACAGTAACCATATATATGAATGCTTCAAACCAGAAACAGTATTATGAGTATATTTTGTCGCTGCATCCAAGGCGCATAATTTTTAACCCGGGCGCGGAAAATAATGAATTGGATCAGTTAGCCTTTAAAAACGGAATTAAAACTCAGGAAGCATGTACATTAGTTTTGTTAACTACCGGACAGTATTAATTTTTTTATATTAGTTTTGTTTTTGATATGCATTAGTCTTATTAGGATTGTAATGCTTACTGCCTCGCCACTATAAGAAACCTTAAACATCCATGAAACGTCAACACTTTTTGTTGGTAGGTGCAATGTACTCTATGCTGTTTTTTCATGTACATGCACAGCCTTTACCTTCTACTCATAAGTTGCTGCCAGAAAAAGCATTGTTATTCAACAAACTTCCTGAACAGTTTAAGATTACCAATCTGTTGATGGAAAAATTGTTTGCCGGCCCTGATACCGGCACTGTAATAATTCCCATAACAGCTAACAGCTTTTTTGAAGGAGTTATTATAGACAAAGTTCAAAAGAACCCTTATGTTACCAATATCAATATTAAGTCGACTAATTATGATAGGGCTTTGCTATCGGTTTCAAAAATTACGTATAACGATTTTACTACTAAATATAACGGAAGAATAATTAGTATGCATTATGGGGATGTGTTTTTATTAACACAGGAAAATAATACATTATACTTTAAGAAAAAGAAACAGTCTGCTGTAATTACCGAATAGCATTTTCAAGCCTGGTTAACTGTGCCTAAGGGCACAGCAATATTAATTACAGACTTATGAAATGTGTCATTCGTTTCTTTGCATTGGTTACCCTGTTACTACTAGCTACTTCAGTTAGTTATGGACAGCCACCCAAATTAAGTAGTCATCCATCTTCCCGGGCGACTATTTTCCTGGATTTTGACGGCCAGTATATATCAGGAACCTCCTGGAACTTGGCCGGAGGCATAAACGCACAAGCCTCAGGTTTATCTAACGCCGCTATAATCGAGATTTTTAACAGGGTAGCGGAAGATTATCGTCCATTCAACCTCAATATCACAACGGATTCCAGCGTTTACTTTGCTGCGCCTTTTGATAAGAGAATGCGTTTGATTATAACTTCAACCTATGAATGGTACGGCAAAGCAGGTGGAATAGCTTATATAGGTTCTTTCAATTGGGGTAATGAAACGCCGGCGTGGGTGTTTAGCGGTTTATTGTATTATAATGTAAAGTACATTGCGGAAGCCTGTTCTCACGAAACCGGTCACACATTAGGATTGCTGCACCAGAGTAGCTACGATGAAAATTGTAATAAAATATCTGAATATAATGAAGGTAAAGGTGATGGTGAAACAGGCTGGGCTCCTATAATGGGAATGGGATATTATAAAAATCTTACCACCTGGAATACCGGCCCTAATACAGAAGGGTGCAATAGCATTCAGAATGATCTTAGTATAATAGCCGGCTCAACGAATGAATTAGGCTTCAGGGAAGATGATTATGGCAATGATCCTGGAACAGCCACCAATATTATTATGGATGGACTCTCTTTCTCTGTTAAAGGATTAATAAATACGCCCGGTGATATTGATGTATTTAAACTTACAATAAACTCGCCCACAAATTTAAAACTGACTGCTATACCACAAAACGTAGGTTGGGGAAATTCAGGTGCTGATATTGATATTCAAATTACTTTACTGGATGCTCAGTCAAGTACTATAGGGGTTTATAATCCTGAATTATTGCTTAATGTAGGGATCGATACCAGTTTAAATCCAGGAGGTTATTATATAATGATTACCGGAACAGGTAACATGAATCATTCTGCATATGGAAGTCTCGGAATTTACAACATAGTAGCTAATCTTGGAATTGCATTACCAATTCATCAATTTATGCTGAAAGCCAGTATTGATAATGGAAATCATGTGCTCAGCTGGGCTTATACCACGGATGAAAAAATTAAATATCTTATTGTGGAGGCTTCCTCTGATGGAAAAATTTTTCACCAGCTGGTTACTTTAAATGCAGCTGCAAGATTTTTTGCATACAAGCCTTTTGACAACTATTCTTATTACCGGCTGAAAGCTGTTACAGAAAGTGATGAAAGGGCTTATTATTCAGGCGTCAGCAAGATCATATCTTCCAATGTAAAAACTGTACAACTTATAAGTAATATGTGTTATGAAAACATTTCTTGTGTTGTAAAAGGCATGCATACTTACAAGTTATTCGATACGGGCGGCAGAATGTTAATTAAGGGAACTTTGATAAATGGAATGAATAAGATTTATCTTAAAAGTGCGCCAAAAGGCATTCTATTACTGCATATCAGCAATGGTATTAACAACTGGACAGAAAGGTTAATAAAACAATAACATGTTTTAGTTCTCCGGATAATGTGTTTTTTCCGTAAATTCGAAAAACCCATTATTTATGCAATGGAGAAAATTCAATGGAGATTCAATTGATCTTCCTATTATGGAAGCGGTTGAAGCCGCTATTAAAAGAGAAACCGGTAACGGTTTTAAATTGAAAGTATGTATTGGCACTGATTCCCAGGTAAAGGGTGCAGAAACAGAATTTGCAACGGTAATTGTTTTTTTACGGGAAGGTCATGGTGGCTTCATGTTTATTCACAATGAGAAAACACGCGTTCAATTCAGTATAAAAGAGCGGATGCTGCTGGAAGTAGCTAAAAGTATTGAAATAGCTTATGAATTATGCGACCTCTTTACCGTTTATGATGTTGATATGGAAGTTCATGCAGACATCAATACTAATCCACAATTTAAAAGTAATGCTGCACTTAAAGAAGCTATGGGCTATATCCTGGGAATGGGCTTTGCTTTCAAGGCCAAACCGGAAGCTTTTGCCAGTAGTAGCTGTGCGAATAAGGTGGTGAATTAGGTATGAGATATGAGGAAAATGTGTGCTGCAAGGTATGTAAAATCCCGAAGAGGTGATATGATTATAGAAAGAATAAATTGTTAGGAGAGAAACCTTAAAAGGGTGACATGATTGCTTGCGGCAATGAATCATGCCACTCCTTCGGGGTTCGCTTTTCATAATTGAATCATTTTCTATAATCATGTCAGCCCTTTGGGCTTTTAATACCTCATACCTCACACCTCATCGCTCACACCTGGCTTTCAAATTCCTTATTGGATTCTTCAATGAACTGAAGGATTTTATCCCGACCAAGTTTTTTTATAGCGCTTGTTACAAAATGCTGAGGGAGGAATTGCCAGGTTTCACGCATCTTATTCAAGAATGCTTTAACATTCCTGCTGACAATCAACTGCGTTTCTTTATCTGCTTTTGTAAATGCTATGGTAAAGGGAATCTGCCATTTCCCCATCTGATTTACAAATTCTATATCAATAGCCTGAGGAGAATGCCTTCCATCAATCAAAACAAATACGTTCACGAGATTCTCCCGTTTACGTAAATAATCTTCAATCATCTTTTCCCACTTTTTTCGCTGGGATATGGAAACCTTTGCAAAACCATAACCGGGAAGATCTGCCAGGTACCATTTTGTAACTGAGTCTTCTGGTTTAGCCATACTTTCTACTTCGAAATGATTTATTAACTTGGTTTTACCCGGAGAGTTTGATGTTTTAGCCAGTTTCTGGTTGTTACAAAGAATATTTATAAGGGATGATTTACCAACATTACTTCTGCCAATAAATGCATATTCCGCTCGTTCAGGTGGCGGACAAAGCGTATATTCCGGGCTGCTAATTAGATACCTTGCTGATTTTATGATCATAAACTGGAACCTTATTAAACAAACAGGTCAGTTGTAAAGATACAATATGAAAATTTATAACTTCTTTTAGCAAAAACTTGCTATCACCTGACTTGCAAACCATACTTTCAAACTTTCCATTGACCATCAACTTTAAACCTTAAACTTTAAAGTTTAAACTAATTCCTGCTTAGCTTTACAGCCGTATGGAAAATCAACTACCTCACGATACTATCGTTCCTTTTAAAGATTCCAGCCTGACGAAGAAGCAGCAAGTGGCCAATATGTTTGACAGCATAGCTTTCAGATATGATTTTATGAATCGGTTTTTAAGTGGTGGAATTGATGTGTATTGGCGTAAACAGGCCATTCGGGAATTGGCTGAAGTACACCCTAAAACAGTGCTTGATGTTGCTACCGGAACTGCCGATATAGCTATCTTAAGTTATAAATATTTAAAACCGGTAAAAATTACAGGCATCGATCTTTCAGAAGGTATGTTAAAATTGGGCAGGCAAAAAGTCACCAAACTTAATCTTAACAATTATATTGAATTGCTGCAGGGTGATAGCGAAACTATAAAGTTCCCTGATAACACTTTTGATGCTATAACAGTAGCCTTTGGCGTACGTAATTATGAAAACCTTAATAAAGGACTTATGGAAATGTACCGTGTAATTAAGCCAGGTGGGAAATTAGTTGTACTGGAATTTTCAAAACCGGGGAAAGCTTTACAAGGATTGTATAATACCTATATGAAAACTATTGCACCGCTAATTGGTAAGATTGTTTCACATAACAAGGCTGCATATCAATATCTTAATGATTCTGTGCAGGCTTTTCCGGAAGGAAAACGATTTTTGAATATCCTTGATAATACAGGTTGGAAGCATACTTATTTAAAAACCTTAACATTTGGAATATGTACTATCTATTGCGGTATAAAGTAATTTCAATATAAAATAAATATAATGTTTATACCTGTCTTCTTTTTCCTACTAGGTATTGTTCTACTTTTTCACGGTCAAAGCCTAATAATTCTATTGCCCGCCTGATCTGTTCCGCAGTTGCACCTGTTTTATCTTGTAAGGATTGTGCCTTTATATTTTCTTCGATGGAACCCTGGTGCTTTTTCAAGCTGGTTATCAATTCCTTATCTGTTTTCATGATTCTGTTTAAACTATTTGTATAAAAACCATGCCCGGCATTCAACTTTAGGTGTTCTATGTTGTTTTAATATATCCTTAATGCAGGGTGTTAATATTAAACTGTTTTTATGATTTCCTTTTATAATCTTACTTAATCAAAAGCAATATCTTGCATGCAGTCTCGTTAAAGCAGGAGCTAGTATTCATTTTTCATTTAAATATTCTATTTGCAGCTTTTTACTATTATTTATTTTTCCATCTTAATAATAATATAATGCCTTTGAGTAGTAGCTATTTGGAAAGGATAAAAAGGATAGTAATAAAAACAATTAGTAGCAGTGTTATAATATTATTTTTTTCTACAAATCTTATTGCTCAGCTAAGGGATAAATTGAACCTGCCTGAAAGTGATGAAAAGGCATTTCACATTGGTATTGTATTGATGGGCACTTCAAACCATTTTCAGGTAAGTCAACATCCGAATTTTTTAAAACATGACAGTGTACTTGTTTCCAGTCCTCAAAACAGTATGGGTCTTGGATTAGGCGGGATGTTTACATTGAAGCTTTCTAAACGTTTTGAAGTAAGGGCTATATTTCCTCAACTGTTATTTGTTAATAAGGCTATTACCTACACACTCAAATATCCTGATGTCTCTTACGATGAAAAGCCTATAATGAATAAAAATGTAGAGTCTATTTTACTCGGGTTGCCGGTACAGGTTAAATTTCGCAGTGACAGGATCAATAACTTCAGGGTGTATATGATGGGAGGCGTTAAGCTGGAATATGATCTTTCAAGTAAAGCCCGCGCGAAAAACGCCGAAGACCTTGTTAAATTGCAACCTTTTGATTATGGTATTGAAGCAGGTGTAGGATTTAATTTTTATATGCCGTATTTCATTCTTTCACCGGAAATTAAAATTAGTAATGGCCTGGGTAACTCTCATAGCCGCGATCCAAATCTGAAATTCTCTAATGTTATTGATAAGCTTCAAACGAGGATGATTGTTTTTTCTTTGATCTTTGAAGGATAATATTTGGTTTAAATAAATTGACTTGTTGGTAACAACTCTAGCGTAAGCTCCTCCTCTTTATTGAAGCCTTTGATTTGCTGAACATTTTTATCATCATTATATAAAAAGAAAGGGCCTGTTTCATCAATCAAAGTCAAATCCAGTTTTTCATAATCAATAAATATCAATTGAGTATGTAATGTTTGCATCTTATTGTTTTTCCTGATAGGAAGCACCTGTAAAAATAAACCATTGTATTGCTCTTTAAAATAAAAGCAAGTAATGCCACCTTCCAATGCAGGTATCAAAGGAATTGTTCTTGTCCGGTATAAACAAGTTTCTTCATTATATACATTTTCCTGCCATGCATTATTAAGTTGAGTAAGTTCTATATCAAATTCATCTTCTATCAATATAATATGTACATGTTCATTATAAATAAGATCCAGTTCGAGATAATAATTATCTTCTGCCGATTCTATAATTTTTTCTTTAAAAATTTTGTTCTTTAACCAAAGAAATAAGAAATATAGTGAAAGGCTGATACCGGCAATTATAATAACAGGTATAGCTATAGTAAGGATCAGTACATTGACTAATCCTTTTAAAGGTGACTGTTTTTTTTGTATGATCTTTTTTTGAACTGAAAAATGCATTGCATCTTTTCATTAGAAGCTGTCCTAAAATAAAAGCATCCCGCCAGCCAGCGGAATGCTTTAAAAAGTGTCTTTCATTAACAATTAACCATTATCACACCAGCATTCTCAGCGGTTCTTCCAGTAAACTCTTAACTGTTTGCATAAAGGCTGCGCCTGATGCACCATCAACAACCCGATGGTCGCAGCTTAAGGTTAATTTCATAACGTTACCAGGAACCACCGCACCATTTTTAACTACCGGTACCTGGGCAATACCACCAATAGCCAGTATGCAGGAATCCGGTGAATTAATGATTGCTGTGAATTGATCAATACCAAACATGCCAAGATTTGAAATAGTGAAAGTGCTTCCTTCCCAATCTGCTGGTTGCAGCTTTTTATCTTTAGCCTTCTGTGCAAAATCTTTTACTTCTGCGGCAATCTGGGAAAGGGATTTTGTATCGGCAAAACGAATAACCGGAACCAGTAAACCTTCTTCTACTGCTACAGCCACTCCAATATTTACATGATGATTGATCCGGATTTTATCACCCAGCCAACTGCTGTTTACCTTTGGATGTTGTTTAAGCGCAACGGCCACAGCTTTCAGAACAATATCATTAAACGAAATTTTTACTTTAGATATTTCATTAAGCTTTGCCCGGCTTGCTACGGCACTATCCATGTCTATACTCATAGTGAGATAGAAATGAGGTGCGGTAAACATACTTTCAGATAAGCGGCGTGCGATTGTTTTTCGCATTTGAGATACGGGAACATCTTCAAAGCTTACCTGTCCGGCTGCTGTTTGCGGAATAGCAGTTTGTGCCGGCTTAGCCACCTGTGCTGGTTCAGCTTCTCTTTTAGCAGGAACAAAACTATCAACGTCTTTTTTAACAATCCTTCCACTATCACCGCTACCTGGAACCTGGGAAATATCAACACCTTTTTCCGCTGCTAATTTTTTTGCAAGTGGAGAAGCTTTAATTCGCCCGTCTCCATTAAGAGATGACGATTCAGCCGGTTGACTGTTTGTTGAAGAAATAGCCTGTCGTTCAGGATTAGAATCAACTGCCAGCTGTTCAGCATTTGACTCAGAAGGTTTCGTAACTTCTTCATCGGCTTTTGAAGCTGCTAAAACAGCACCACCTTTAGATGCTGCTACAATCTTATCTACATCCACTTTGCCTTGCTCTCCAATAATACATAACAAAGCATTTACCGGTATTTTATCACCTTTCTGTGCACCGATGTAAAGCAGTTTACCATTCTTATAACTTTCCAGTTCCATGGTAGCTTTATCAGTCTCGATTTCAGCAAGCAGGTCACCTTTCTTTACATCATCACCAATCTTTTTATGCCAATCGGCTATTACACCTTCTGTCATGGTATCACTCAATCTTGGCATCAGGATAACTTCTTCTGTTTTTGAAATATCCAAAAGAACTGCTTTAGTCTCCGGGGTATTTAAAGAAGCTTCTGGTTTTACTGCAGGTTCAGCTTCTTGTTTAGATGCTGCAGGGGTTTCTTTCTTTTCCTCAGTGGATGTTTGGCCTCCCTTTAACAGAGAAGAAATATCCTCACCCGGCTTTCCAATAATTGCCAGCAGGTCATTAACCTGAATTTTGCTTCCGTTCTCACCCCCAACATGCAATAAGGTGCCGTCTTTATAGCTCTCCAGTTCCATAGTAGCTTTATCGGTTTCTACTTCTGCCAGCAATTCACCCTTGCTTACTTTATCACCGATTTTCTTATGCCAGGATGCAATAACCCCTTCAGTCATTGTATCGCTCAATCGGGGCATTAGTATTACTTCTGCCATATTTTACATATAATTTATAGAAGACCGAAATTAAGGCAAAAACAGTAATTAAGTTAAAGTGTTTTTGTGTTGAAAAGAAGATAGTAGCGTTGAAGTTGATCACTAATTGTTTAAAACAAATGAGATTCTTTAAGAAGGGAAGTAAATGGCTTAGAATCACATTGGATAAACAAGTTTTAAAACTAAATTTGTAAAAATTGAGCGTTATGGCAATATCCACTATAGATAAAGAGTTGCTAAAGTACTTTACCCGGCTTAATGACCCACAAAAAAAGTCATTGCTGGAGTTAATCCATACTTTTTTAAAAGTTGAAGATGAATTAAAAGAAAGGATTACTATTGAACAATATAACCGTGAATTGGATGAGGCTATGAAGAGAATCAGAAAAGGTGAATTTACAAGCCTGGATGAACTGGAAAAGGAAATGAAATCATGGTAAAAGGAAAGTTGAAGTTAGTAATAGATAATGAAGCAAAGATTCAACTTCGCGAGGCTTATAATTATATTAAAAAAGAATCTGTACAAAATGCAAAAAAAATAAGTAACGAAATAGTGGATTCTATAAAAGATCTAATAAAAAATCCGGAGAAACATTCAATTGATAAATACCGATTAAACAATGATGGTTCCTATAGAGCTTACGAAATTCACAAGTATAGGATTACTTATTATTTATCTCATCAACAGATAACAGTTATCCGGATAAGGCATACCAAAATGAATCCTTTGGAATACTGATGGCAAACAAAATCTAGGATTTTCAGAGACAGCCAGGTAAACCATAAAAGATTAACTTAAATTTATTCAGGCATTTATTCTTTCAACTCCTGCTTACCAATCCCGTTTTCCTTAGTAATCTCCTGTTCTCTCGATGATGCAGGAATTTATATACCAGTGCATAAATAGCAGGTAATATTAATAAAGTAAGAATAGTAGAGGTAATCAATCCGCCGATAACCACTACAGCCAGAGGTTTTTGTGTTTCACTGCCTATGCCTGTTGAAATTGCTGCAGGCATTAAACCAATCATAGCCATTAATGCAGTCATAACTACCGGTCTTACTCTTGATATAACACCTTCCCTGATAGCTTCGTCAAGATGCATCCCTTCTTCGAGGTTCTTTTTAAATACAGATATGAGAATTACACCATTCTGAATACAAACACCAAACAGCGCTATGAATCCAATGCCAGCCGAAATACTGAAATTGATACCAGTGAGATGAAGTGCGAGAATTCCTCCAATCAAAGCAAACGGTACATTCATGATTGTAAGGAAAGCGTCTTTTACATTGCCATAAGTTACAAAGAGTATCAAAAAAATCACCAGCAGGCAGAGAGGAACAACCTGTGATAAGGTTTTGGTAGCCCTTTGCTGATTTTCGAATTCTCCATTCCACGTAAGTTTATAACCTTGGTCAAGGTGTACCTGCTGGCTTACTTTTTCCTGTGCTTCCGTTATGGTGCTACCGAGATCTCTTTCCCTCACAGAAAATTTTACAGCGATATGACGCATGTTATTATCACGGAAAATAAATGCCGGACCGGTAAGTGTTTTAATATCAGATATTTCTTTTAAAGGAATTTTAGATCCGTCGCTGGTAGGTACCATCAGGTTTTCAATTTTTGCCTGGGTATTGCGAAAGTCCTGCTGATACCTGATGCGCACATCGAATTTGCGTTCTCCTTCATATAACTCAGTAGCTGATTTTCCACCAATGGCCATTTCAATAACAGCATTTGCATCGGCAGTAGATATTCCGTAAAACGCCATTCTTTGCTGGTTCAGTTCAATCCTGAATTCAGGCTGGCCAAGGTTACGCAATACACCCAGGTCTTCAATGCCATGCACAGTTTTTAATATATTAAGGATGCTATCAGCTTTATTGTCGAGCACCTGAAAATCAGGACCAAATATTTTTACGGCCATAGCAGCATTTACTCCGGCCACCGCTTCTTCAACATTATCGCGGATGGGTTGTGAATAGTTGTAAACAATTCCAGGGAACTTTCTTAGCTGGGCATCCATTTCATCTATCAATTGGTCTTCTGTTATTTTCCGCTTCCATTCTTTTTGTGGCTTAAGGTCCACCTGTATCTGCACATTAAAAAATCCTTTAGGGTCCGTACCATCATTGGTTCTTCCTACCTGCGATAAAGTTTGTTTCACTTCAGTAAATTTAGCCAATATGTCTATCATCTTATTGGAGATGCTGTTGGCTTCAGTGAGCGAAACGCTCATAGGTAGTTCCGCCTCCACCCATAATGCACCTTCATTTAATTCAGGTAAGAATTCAGAACCCAGGAATTTAGCTGAGAAAAATGTTATAACCATAATTATAACAGCAACAATTACGCTTTTTTTCTGGTTGCGATAAACCACGGTTAATAGTTTGCCTACCCCTCTTTCGAAGAAAAGCACTATTGGATTGTGCTTTTCACGTACATTCTTTCTCAACAATATACTTGATAGTGCAGGAACCAGTGTTAGTGTGAATAACAGCGCGCCAAGCAGGGCAAATCCTAATGTATATGCCAGAGGTGAAAACATTTTGCCTTCTACTTTTTGAAATGCGAAAATTGGAAGAAGACAAGTGATGATAATCAGTTTTGAAAAGAATATCGCCTTTCCCATTTCGGTGCCTTTTATTTTAAATAACCCCAGTTTTGCAAGCCGGTTAAATTTATCCATGCCTACTTCTCTTGCTTTTTGATCCAGGGCAACAAACAATCCTTCCACCATTACCACCGCGCCATCTATGATGATACCGAAATCCACTGCCCCCATAGAAAGCAGGTTAGCACTCATTCCTTTTATACGCATGCATATAAAAGCAAACAATAATGATAATGGAATGATGATACTAACGGTAAGGGTAGTGCGCCAATCGGCCATAAAGATCAAAACGATTAGTGTTACCAGCACAATACCTTCAATAAGATTATGTATAACCGTTTCCTGCGCAAAATCCATCAGGTTGGTACGGTCGTAAAAAGTACTGATCTTAACATCTTTGGGTAAGATATTATTATTCAAATCAGCAATTTTATCCCGTACGCGTTCCAGTACTTCACTGGGGTTTTCACCCTTACGCATAACGATGATACCTTCAATCACATCTTCCTGCTGATCTCTTGCTACCTGGCCCAGCCTGGGTTTGCCAGCTTCTACTACATTAGCGACGTTTCTTACCAGTAGGGGTACTCCGTTTATCCTGCTTACAATAATATTTTGAATTTCGGAAACATCGTTCAGCAATCCAATCCCTCTTACAAGATATGACTGGCCATTTCTTTCAATAACATCACCACCAACATTGATATTACTTTTTGTAACTGCATTAAATACATCAAGAGAAGTAAGATTGTATTTAATAAGCATCTCGGGATTTACACTTACTTCAAATGTCTTCTCTTCTCCACCGAAACTATTTACATCCGCAATGCCCGGAACTGACTTAAATTGACGGTCTAAAATCCAGTTTTGAATGGTGGTCAGGTCACGTATGGATTTTGTTTTGCTTGAAAGCGTATAGCGGAAAATTTCACCTGTCGGGCCATAAGGTGGTTGAACATCCGGCTTCACGCCATCAGGAAGGTCAGCACCCCCAAGCCTGCTTAAAACCTGCTGGCGTGCAAAAGCATCATCCACCTCATCATCAAAAATTATACGGGTATAGCTTAATCCAAACGTTGATGTAGTGCGGAGATTCGATTTTTTTTGTACCGAATTCAAAACAGTCTCCAACGGAATGGTGACAAACTTTTCTACTTCTTCAGCACTTCGCCCGGGCCATTGGGCTATGATTACTATTTGGGTATTGGTAACATCAGGAAAGGTTTCAATAGGTGTATTCATGTAACTCCATATACCTAATCCAACGATCACTGCGGTTAAGAAGAATACAAAATACCGGTGACGCAGTGAAAAATGTATGAGGCTTTTAATTAACTTATTCATATTTACAGAGATCCTAGCACAACAGGATCAGGTTTCTTGATGTTACTATTGCTATCAGCTATCAGGAGGAAACGTATTTAAAATGATCTCCTGATAGCTGATAGCTGACGGCTGATAGCACTTAAAAATAAATTACTCCTTAAGCGCATTAAAAAACAGTATTTCGTTTTTAGAAATGATTTTATCTCCTACTGCCAGGCCGGATGAGATATAAGTTTTTCCCCCTACCGTTTTCATTACCTGTACTTCCCTTACTTCAAGTTTGCAGGTGTCGTGGTACATTACCACATAGTCTTTCCCATTATTACTTATTAAAGAAGTTGCCGGAACGGCAATCATTTTAATGCCTTCTTTATTGGTGATAACAATGTTCGCAAACATCTGAGGTTTTAGCAGCAGGCTATCGTTTGGTAAGTTTACCCTTATCTTCATCACTTTGGTAACAGGGTCTAACACTTCGCTTACCCTGTCCACCACTCCTTTGAAAGTTCTTTCAGGATAAGCAAGCGTACTTACATTCGCGGTGTAACCTTCCCTTACTTTTGCGATATCTGTTTCATAAACATTAACCCATACCCATACTTCTTTTACATCGCCGACAGTAAACAGGTTATCATTATTATCCGTACGGATAAAACTTCCCTGGTTAATTTTTTTTTCCACTACATATCCGGCTATAGGCGCCCTTATGGTGTAAGTGCCATTTTCAGTCGTATTGCCACCTCCGTTAATTGCAATTTGTTCTTTTACTTTATTTGCCGAATTCACTGCTTTCTGGTAATCTTCTTTTGCTTCAACATACTCCCGTTCGCTGCTGAGACCGCTGTTGTACATAGATTCAGCGCTTTCCATACGTTTCCTTGTAATGGCAACATCATTACCCGCAGTAGAAAGATCGCTGTAATTACCGGCGACATCAGCACTTTTTATAATGGCTAATGTTTGCCCCTTACTAACTTTATCGCCTAATGAAACCAATACTTTTGTTACCTGTCCGCTACTGAACGGAAATACTTTTATTACTTTGTTATCATTAAAACTTATTTCACCTGATAGCTGTAACTGGTCGTCAATATTACTATAGCCTGCCGTATCTATTTTTATAATCGCGGCCATAGAATCAGTTATGCATAATGCCTCTTTTTTTACTGCAGGCTCCGGTTGTTTGGAAGCGCAGGAATGTAAAAAAAGATAGGTTACTAAAATAAGTACCAGGGAGACTGCTTGTTTCATAAAAAAAATTTACCGGTTCGCTTATGGTGTTATCTGGTATTGTGTTAACCAAAAGTTATCTATTATTTGGCTATCAGCCGTCAGCTATCAGCAAATCAAAAAAGGATAAGCTTTCCTCCTGATCGCTGATAGCTGACGGCTGATAGCCAAATAATAGATAACTTATCGTTGGCATGACACTATGGATTGCTTATAATATTACTTCCGGTTGTGAAATTCAATTCTGCTATGGCATCTCTCAGATGGGCCTGCTGCTCTAATTGCTTCGTGCGTGCATCTCTATAGGAATCGAAAAAATCTATAAATTCTACCAGGCTTACCTGCCTGAGCTTAAAACTTTTAGTGATGTTTTGAAATAACTCCTCATATTTATCGGCAAAATCCTGGGTAATAATGTCTTGGAGATGTACGCTTACCAGAAGCTTTTGCCAGGCTGCGCTTACCTCAGCGCTTACTTGCTCCTGCACCTGCAAAATACCATTTTGTGCCTGCCCGATACTTATCCGGGCAGCGCGAATATTACCTTTGTTTTTATTAAGAACAGGAATAGGGATTGAAAGAACAAGACCATAATAATTAGGAGCATAATTACTGCGCTGATCAAACTCCAACCCGGTAGTAATATCCGGTACCGATAATGCTTTTTGATAAAACAGGTTGTGCTGCTGGGAAAGTAAATTTGTTTTAGCAAGCTGCAGATCCGGCCGGTTCACTAAGGAAGAATCAATTAATTGTAACAGAGATAACGATTGAATAGGAGCCGAAAGATTACCTACACTATTCATTACCGGAACAATCAGGGTGTCATTTCCGATATGTAAAAGGGTATGTACATCTTTTTCAGCTTCGGCGATCTGGATTTGCAGGTCAGACTGGTCTGTTTGCAAACCATATAAAAGCGATTTGATCCGGAGGTTTTCTTTTTGAGAAATATTTCCAGCCTTCAATTGTGCATCCATACCTTTAGCCAGCTCCTGTAAAGAAATTAATTCACTGGCATAAATTTTAAATACCTGGAGCAATTGGTAAATATTGGAAAAATCATTATGAAGAATGAACCGGAGGTTACGCATCATATCGTACAACTGTTGTTCAGAAGACAGCAATGCGTCCTGAGAAAGTTTAATAAGTTTATTTCTTTTACCGGCTGTTTTAATTAGTTGTTGAATCTGGATGAACACCTGTCCATAACCGTTACTATGGCGAAAAAATTTACCGTCGTAAATATTCTGATCAGTGTTAAGAACCGGATTGTCGAGGTACCTGTTCTGTTGAATTAAGGCTTTGTTGATGTCTACATCGTATTGCTGAGAAAGCAATTGAAGATTTTTCTGTAAAAATATTTTTTCTGCCTGTTGATAAGTCAATGATACGGAATCCTTTTGCGATGCCGCATCTAACGCGATACAACAGGTGAAAAAGGTACATATAAAAAAACTGGAGAAAGATCTTGCCATCCTGCTTTTAACTTTGAGGTGTAAAACTGTTGTGTATTTTGGTTAAACGGTTATTAACAAAAGTTAATAAGGGGTTAACTAATCTTACATCAGGCAAGAAATAGTGAATATAATAAATTTGCTATCAGCAGTCAGCTATCAGCAATCAGCAAACTTTCAATGTACAGTAATGTTGAGTTTAATATAGTTAGCTTTTGCTATTACCGTTTTGCTATCAAATATGAGGGGAAGAAATGCCAGGACAGGTTTGGCTGCTACCTTATTGCTGATAGCTGATCTTATTCAACAGGCACATAAGGAATATTAAATCTGAATCCTACTCCATGAATCGTTTCCAAAACAATATTTGGATCTGATTTAAAATGCTTTCGCAACTTAGTGATAAAAACATCCATACTCCGGCCCAGAAAATAATCATCTTTTCCCCAAACATTCAAAAGTACTTCTTCTCTTTTCAATACCTTGTTGGGATGCTGGCTAAGGAAACGTAACAAATCAGCTTCCTTTTGTGTAATAGAAATGGTACCTTCTTTGGAGCTGAGCTTTAAATCTGTATAGGAGAAACGGATGCTGCCTAAAACAAATTCCTGAATACTGTCAGAATGCATTTTTTTTGTTCTTCTTAGAAATACATCCATGCGAAGCAAGAGTTCCGGCATGCTGAAAGGCTTTGTAATGTAGTCATCAGCCCCTGATTGAAACCCTTTGATCCTGTCTTCTTCCATCGATTTTGCGGTTAGAAACAGTATAGGAGTTACATCGGTTTGCTGACGTATTTTTTTAGCGACAGCAAGTCCGTCTTTATGTGGCATCATTATATCCAGCAAGCAGATATCAAACTCATTTTTATTGAACCGGTCAATGGCAATCTGACCGTCGGAACATAGTACTACGTAGTAACCTTCTTCCTGTAAACTATCTTTTATAATATAGCCCAGGGTTGCATCGTCTTCTGCCAGTAATACTTTTGCTTTTGGTTCCATTAAAAGAAGTTTTATTGTTTAGGAAGTAAAATTTTAAATTCTGTTCCAATGCCGGGCAAACTGTTTATAATAATTTTCCCGCGATGTGTGTCTACCACTTTTTTAACAAAGTTCAGACCTAATCCAAATCCTTTTACATTGTGTACATTTCCTGTAGGAACCCTGAAAAATTTTTTAAAAAGATGTTTGGTATATTTTTTTTCAATTCCTACTCCATTATCTTTTACTGAAATAGAAAAACCATCACTGAGTCCTGCAGTTTTAATGACAACATAAGGGTGGTCAGAGTATTTAATAGCATTTTCAAGCAGGTTGACAAGTACCATAGCAATATGAGATCTGTCTGCAAATATCTGAATATTATCTTCTTCAAGATCAAGTTCAATCTTTACTTCTTTTTCCCGGATCATAGGGTCAATCTTGTGAAGCACGTCGTTAATCAATTCATTAAATGTAAAAATTTCTTTTTCAAGTTGAAGTTTATTGTTATCGCTCGCAGCTGTTTTCAGTAATCTTTCCACCTGATGCTGTAAATGTTCAGTCTGTTCTTTAACAATGCTACTATATTTTTTTAATCGCTCGGGTTGTTTAACAATTGACGGATTGATCAGTACATCTGCGGCAAGTTTTATTACGGCTAACGGTGTTCTGAATTCATGAGTAAAGTTATTAACGAAATCTTTTTGTATCTCATTAAGTGTTTGTTGACGGTAGAGATAAAATAAGCTGGCGGCAAATGCAACCAGTGAGATGAGTAATAAAATAGTGGCTACTAACCAAAAGGTTAATTCGGCCAATATGTATTGTTCCCGGTGGGGAAAATATAAAAGAATGTAAGGATATTCTTTAAAAATTGCGGCCTGATTCTTTCCTCCATTTAACGGATGTTTTGAGGCTGCTGTTGGTAAATAGTCTTCGTAAACATATTTTTTTAAACTGTCATCATATACAGATAACCTGCAATCAGCAAGCACACCAAAATCCTGGAATTCATTTGTTAAGTAATACTTTAAGGTATCGCGGGGTGGAATACTATCTATTCTAACCAGGAAGGTATTTGCATCCTGCTGCTCGATCAATCTTTTTAATTCCAGAGCCGGAGAATCTACCAGATCCATGTCTTCAAAGATGCCTCGCACACTTTTGATTATATTGGTAGTAAACTGGCGTTCCTCCAGGGAATACACTTTTTCTAACCAGTACAACTGAACAATTACTATTACAGCAACCAGCAGGGTTGACACTAACACGATCCATTTTAAAGTTGCTGAACGCATAAATACTTTTTACCAAAAATCAAAATTGGTATCATTTCCTGACTAGTTTAGGTAAATGTTGTTAACTTCAAGTTAAGTGAATCCGTTGTTAAGGAATGGATTATGATTATAATTGTTAAGCACTGGTTAACCACCTCTTAAAATTTCTTATCCGGGAAATACTTGTCCACCTTAGTAATTCATTTAGCTAATAATTTACAAATCATACAACAATGAAAAAACTAATTATTGCCGCGTCCATGTTACTGGCCTTCACTACATTTTCTTTTGCACAAACAGCTCCTGCACAAACAGCTCCTGCAAAGCCTGCTCAGAAAACAACGGCGAAGAGAGAGTCTACTTCACAGCAAAAAACTGCAACAAGTTCCACTCCGGCCAAAACATCTGGTACTCAAAGTACCACTACCACTACCAGTACCATTACAGGTCCGTTAAAGAAGGATGGTACTCCTGACAAACGTTATAAAGCTAATGATGCTACCACTACCTCCAGTACACATGTAAAAAAAGATGGTACACTCGATAAGCGTTACAAAGAAAATAAAAAGCCGTAGTGTCAATAAATAATTTTAGTTCTGTTTAAATGAGGGTTTTAGAGTTTTAACGTCGCTTAAAAAGTGACGTTTTTTTTTGCTGTTTGCTTATGTTTAAGACAAAATTTCTGAAACTTACGAGAAGACAGCAGTCGACTTCCGAAGTCTTGAATTTCACGAGCTTTCAAGACAAACGCAGACTTCGAAAGTCTTGGGTAAGACCTCTCTATGATGTAATTCAAAAGTCTAAACAAACAGTGTATCCATTTAAGACTTTCGAAGTCTGAGCTTCAGATGTAAGATATAGAAGTTTAAGACTTATATCTTTATATTGAATAAACATAGAATGGAAAGATTCTTATGAAGTTATAAAACAGACACTGACTTCCGAAGTCTTGGAGAGCGATATCTTACACCTGGTGATCAGACTTCGAAAGTCTTAAACGGATACGCTGTCTCTATAAGCTTTCATAATTTTATCTGTTTAATAAGATGTCTCATTTAAGACTTTCGAAGTCTGAACCTGCGGTGTAAGATATCGATTTTTAAGACTTCGGAAGTCAGTGCCTGTAGGAAAAATGTCTTACACAAGACTTTCGAAGTATGCGTTTGTATTAAAAGTTGGTGAAATGTACCTTCGGAAGTCAGCAGCTGTCTTGAATGCTGGTGAAAAATGTAAGACTTCGGAAGTTGCCCCAGTAATTACAAAGAGCTGATAGCAGTAGTATTAATTACGCACTCACTATATCTTTTACATTACCAGTTCGTTTAAGTACTCCCCAGTTTTGCAGTTCTCCTTTTATCGCCTTTCGTACCGACTTAAACAAAACATACCACATCAGCCATCTCCAAACCAATCGCTGCGGAATCAACCAAACCAGTTTGCTGATCTTTTCTTTTTCAAAACTAAAAGCTAATACTGCTATAGCAACATCCACGAGCATAAAAATCAGGTAATACCAACCAATTTTGGCTGCATTGCCTGTTGCCAGACCTACTATCATAAAAAAATCAGCAAGCGGAATAACTGATGGAATAATATATTGATAAATAAGGATATTTGGCAAAGCGATCCAACCAAGCGCTTTATATCTGAAATTAAAAAATGCATCACGGTGTTTCCAGAAAGTTTGCATTACACCAAAGTTCCAGCGAAAGCGTTGCTTAATGAACATATTCAGCGTCTCAGGTGCTTCTGTTAGCGCTAGCGCTTTATTTTCATTTTCTATGGTATATCCACAACGCAGGATTCTTATAGTAAGGTCGCAATCTTCCGCAAGGGTATCTACAGTAAAACCACCGGCATCTTCAATAGCCTGTTTACGAAATGCTCCGATGGCTCCGGGAACAACGATAATGGCATTCAATGCGGCAAACGCTTTACGATCAAAGTTCTGGCTGCTGATGTATTCTATCGATTGCCATTTGGTTAGCAGGTTTACTTCATTACCCACCTTAACATTTCCGGCAACAGCACCCACTTGTAACCTGTCAGGGGAACCGCCCATAAAATGCCTCATAAGAAGCGACACTGCATCAGGTAACAATTTTGTATCGGCATCTATACAAACTACAAACGCTGCCTTTGACTGAAGGATGCCATAGTTAAGAGCGGAAGCTTTTCCTCCATTAGGCTTGGTGAGTATTTTCAGCTTAGGATGATTTTTAAAAGCAGCGCTCACTTTTTCGAAAGTGCTATCTTTGCTGCCATCATCAATAAAAATAATTTCAAAATCCGGGTAATCTGTTTTTAGCAAATTCTTTAAAGAGTTTACAGCATTTAGTTCCTCGTTATAAGCCGGAACTATGATGCTTACCAGGGGAGCATCAGCTTGTATCGGAAGTGCCGGGTAAATCATTTTCTTTTCTTTTCCTTCCTGTTTAACGGCAAAAAATGCCAGCAAAAGAATCCTGCTTACCGATAATATAATAAAAACAATAAATACGGAAAACAATATGTGGCCTCCCCAGTAACCAAACTCTGCAAGCAGGTAATTAAACTGTATCAGGTAGTAACCACTGCCTCTGGGTACTTCAGGCATCAGGTCATCACGTTTCTTATTCAGGATAGCAGCTACTGTAGTAAACGTATAGCCTCTTTTTTTAAAATACTCAATGATCTTTGGCAGGGCATCAACCGTTGACTGACGTCCTTTTCCGCCGGCATCATGAAGCAAAATAATATTACCGCTCTGGCCGGCAGCAGTAAGCGCTTCTTTACGTTTAATAACTCTCTGAATAATGGTGTCTGCTTCAACGCCTTCTTCCCAATCTTCCGGATCAATTGATTCACCTATGTCAAGATAATTACGGGAACGAGCCAGTGCTATTGGTATCAGCTCTTCCATTTTCTCCGGCTCGGAATCTGCATTAAACGGAGCCCTGAACATGATGGTTGAATGACCCGTAATACATTCAAGCAGCAGGCGGGTAGATTCCATTTCAAGTATAGCACGCCTGGTACTGATCTCGGCTACGTTCGGATGTGTAAAAGTATGATTGCCTATTTCATGTCCTTCTTTATAAATACGCTTAACCAGCGGTATATTATTTTCCGCATTGATGCCTACCATAAAGAAAGTAGCAGGTACATGCTCACGGCTAAGTATGTCTAATATTTTCGGTGTGTAATTTGGATCAGGACCGTCATCAAAAGTGAGCACTAATTTTTTTTCATCTGCCTGTCCATACTTTTGCACAATAAATGTAGAGGGCAGGGTGTCGTACCTTTCTTCACTGATAAGCATTTCAGCTGTATCAATCTCGGGGGTAATCACACCATTTTTTGGTGTAGAAAGAATATCAAGCACTTCACCTTCTCCTTTATAATCAACATCATCTGAAGATTCAACGTTGGTAAAATCTTTAAAGCTGAATGATAAAAGATCTTCTTTAAGCATGCTTTTATCATAGAAATCCCAGATACGGCTATCTTCAGCACCCAGCCGCCAGAGCGATACCCCGCTTAATCCGGATTGTGTTGCAAAACGCATGGTATTAAAAGTAGTGGCCGCGTCTGTAAAGTAAACTGTGTGAGGCACATTGTTATCATCATCGTAAGTAAAGCTCAGGTTGTAGGTATCATTGTTGAATTCTATAGTGCCTTCTTCATCCCGTGCCAGCGTGAGTACCTGTTGATAAGTAACACTTTCACCCTGATCTCCTTTGGGCCAGTCGTAGCCACCATAGCCTCCCAGGGCAAGAATCATTTTTGAAGCAGGAATTTTTTTGGATGCATCATCAATAACCGCTTCAATCCATTTCTGATCACATATAGGCCCGGGAGCTCCGTCACCGGAAAATTCATCATAAGCCATGATAAATAGATAATCATTGAAATTAGCCAGCTTCTTATAATCATAATCGGTATTAAAAGGAATTACATCCTGAGTGACCAATAATCCTTTAGCATGCAATTTTTCATAAAGCTCTTTCTGAAATGCAACAAATGCGGCGTCATCATTTTGATCCAATTCTTCAAAATCAACATTCACACCCACAAAATTATTTTTCACTAATTCATTTGTAACATCATTGATCAGTTTCTCTCTTTTTGCTTTGTTAGTGATGATTCGTTTTACAGCATCTCCATGAAATATTTCGTTTTCATTGTTAGAAAGTATCGGCATGATTTTAACGCCGGCATTTTTCATTACATCATATGCGCGCTGGTCTTTTCTTATAATCAAGGTGTCTGCCTTGGCATCGATAAACATCCATTCAGGTATCACCAGGTTAAGTTTCGAGATATTTCTTTGCAGTGAATAAAATGATTGAGGGTCCCAGGTTACATAAAAGGCAGAACGGATGCCACATGGGAACTTGGTAAATGCGTTAAAGTCCGCATCACTATTCGGATGCCGGGTAAAGGTATTATTAAGCAGGTCGCCCGGTTGCATTTTTTTTGGCCTGAATTCACCCTGCTGGTAAGGTTTCTGCTCATTGATATACTTTCTAAAGCCACCATATTGACGGGCGATTAAACTGTTTTTATATACAAAAGACTGTGTGGAGTCAAGTACCTTTTTGTATTGCTGGCTTTTTAACTTCGGAAGAGAAGGAGTGTAGCCTCTTTGCAAAGTAATTACTAAAACAATAATACCAATGATAGCAAGAATTCCTAATATTCTTGATGCCCATTGGAAACGCAGCCAGCGATTGGAAGAATTGGTTTGAAATATTTGATTTGATGAAACAGGATTCATGACATTCTTGGAAAGAAGTTAATTATGATGCAAAGTAAAAACTCCTGCCTGTTAATTAACTGCTAATAATCAAGTTCAAGCCTTAGCCTGTCTTTTAATTCTTTTACTAAAGGATATTGGTCAGCGAGTTTTTGAAATTGCTCGCGGGAGTTCAAAGGCATATCAATTTTTTCTGTTATTGCTGCCTTTTCTTTTATCAGCAACGAATAGCTTAGTGTCTTATTATTAAAACATGCCTGCAAATGTTCGCATAACCGTATCCGTTGCTGATCAATAAATTTTAATTCCAGGTTATTGTTTGTAATAACCTCAAACAAATTGTTGTTAATAATATTAAATGATGCTCTGTCAAAACTTTGAGTAGCAGGGTTTTTAGCTTCTCTTAATAAGTCTGTGTATTTATTCCAGGCGTTTTGTAGCTCTTCTGCCACCAGGGGTTTTATAACAATGGTTGTTTCCTCTTCATTTGCTTTGATATACTGTTGCCTGATTTTACTCAGGGCTCCTAATTTAGTGGAGGATATTTTTGTTTTTAAGTCAGCCGTTTCTTCCAGGGTTTTGTGCTCGCCGGTTTGTGCTGCTGGTATATTAGTTTCTTGTTTATCGGTCTCAATTATCAGCATTGCTTCAGAAGAATAATCCTGCTTAATATCATTTCCAGGTTGCAAAGATTCCTGAATATCGCTCTTTGCTAAACCTGTCTTTTTGAATTCAATTACAGGCAGGTATTTAAATGCCAGCGGAGCAGACTTACTGCTCCCTTTTTTTTTTATGCTATTGTTATCAGTAGCTGTTAAATCCAAAGCCTGCTGCAGGTAACAAAGTTTTATTAATGCCAGTTCAATATGCAGTCTTTTGTTTCTTGCGGCCTTGTAATTAATTTCTGTTTCATTTAAAACATTTAACGAGCTGATAATATAAGCAGGTGAAATCTTTTTAGCAGTTTCCAGGTACCTGTCTTTAAAGCTTTCTACCACCTCCAGTAAACCGGCAACTTTTTCATCAAGACATACCAGCAGGTTTCTCAAAAATTCCATAAAGCCATTTAATACCATGTCACCTTCAAAGCCTTTTTGGTTAATATCATCATATAATAACAGAATGGAGGCAAGGTCCTGGTTAAGCATTCCATTGATTAGTTTGAAGTAATATTCGGCATCTAAAATATTCAAGTGCTCCAGGGTGTTTGCATAAGAAAGTTCACCATTGGTAAAGCTAACGATCTTGTCCAGAATACTTAGAGCATCCCGCAGGCAACCTTCGCTTTTTTGTGCAATTACCTGTAATGCCGGTTTTTCTGCTTTTACTTCTTCCTTGTCGCAAATTTCCATCAGATGCGCCACTGTATCATTGAGGGTGATACGTTTGAAATCAAATATCTGGCACCGTGACAGTATGGTTGGCAGGATCTTGTGTTTTTCAGTAGTTGCCAATATAAAGATGGCATAAGGCGGTGGCTCTTCCAGCGTTTTCAGGAATGCGTTAAATGCTGATGTGCTCAACATGTGAACTTCATCAATAATATACACTTTGTATTTTCCCGCCTGAGGTGCGAAGCGAACCTGTTCTACAAGAGAGCGGATATCGTCGACCGAATTATTACTAGCTGCATCCAGCTCATGAATGTTCATGGATGCCCCTTCATTAAAAGACACGCAACTGCCACACTTATTACAGGCTTCTCCGCTTTTATTAAGATTCTCACAATTAATAGTTTTAGCCAGTATTCTTGCACAGGTAGTTTTTCCAACGCCTCTTGGCCCGCAAAATAAAAAAGCATGGGCCAGCTGGTTATTTTTTATAGCGTTTTTTAACGTAGTAGTGATATGTTCCTGTCCTACTACTGTAGAAAAGTTTTGGGGTCTGTATTTACGGGCAGATACAATGAATTTATCCATAGCTGACGATAAAGTTAAAAAAAGGTTTTCAATCAGTAGCTTTTAGCTTTCAGGTATGAGGTATGGGGTATGAAGTAGTGGTATAATACTCCGAAGGGGTGAACTGATTATAGAACTGAAAAAATGTATTTAACAAAACCCCGTAGGGGTGATAAGATTCTTCCTGTTTAAGACGCTATATGTCACCCTTTCAGGGTTTGCGTTTTGAGTTTATCTGTTTCTATAATCATGTCACCCCTTCGGAATTTCATACCTCATACCTCATACCTGATACCCGACAGCTTAACTAAGCATAGGATGACGCCTGAATTCTTTTGTACGGTCAAAAAGGTACCGGTAGGTTATTAAGTTCCTGCTTCTGTAAGTATCCAGGCTCTCACCGATATTGATCATCTTAGGATTGAAGTCGCCTATCCATTGCATTTCATAATCATCATAATCCAATTGATACTGAATAATTTTTGCTCCTTCAACAATCATAAATGCATCCACCCCGGTACCCTGAAATTCAGGGACAATGCCAAATACCAGGCCTGTAAAACGGGAGCATTTTTTAGTGGCTTTAACCCATAAAAATTTTAGCTTGGCAAAAAGATCAAGTTTCCCGTTCAGGTATTTGAACCACTGGTTAAGCTCCGGGATATTAACCCACATGGCAACAGGGTCGTTTTTATAATATGTAAACCAGATGATCTTTTCATCCATGAACGGTTTCATTTTTTTAAACAATTTCATCACTACTTCAATATGCATCTCTTTTAAGCCACCATGGCCGGCATAAGCTTTATTATAAATGATCGTAAAATCAGCAGCATATTTTTTCAGGTTCTTTTTATCAATATAAGTGGCATGATAGCCGGGATCTTGTGCAATTTTAGCATGCCGTTCATAAAATTTATCCTTCATAACTCCTTTTACTGACCGGGCAAAACACACCTGGTTATAAAATATTTTGAAGCCATACTGTTCAAAAAGATTTTTATAATAAGAGGGATTATAATTCATGCAGTAACCGGGAGGGTCAAACCCTTCTGCCAATACTCCCCACCAACGATCACGTTCGCCAAAATTGATAGGTCCGTCCATCGCTTCAATGCCTTTCTGCATCAGCCAATGCTTTGATACATCAAAGAGTTTATCAGCAGCCTCCTGATCATTAATACATTCAAAAAAACCTATTCCGCCAACCGGCACATCGTCGCCTTTATTTTTGTACTTTTTATTAGTAAAAGCTGCGATGCGCCCGGTAAGCTTATTACTTTCATCCTTTAATATCCACCTGATAATTTCACCAAAGCGAAATGTTTTGTTTTTTTTCTTATCAAACACTTCGTTGATATCTTTATCAAGAGGACGGATATAATTAGAATTACCTTGATTAATCTCAATATTAACCTGCAAAAATTGTTTGGCTGTAATTGCATCTGTAACTTCCACCAACTGCATATTCTGTTTTATTTCCCCAAAAATGCGGAAATAAAATGAACCGGGATTACAATTTTCACATTTTTACCTGAGTAATTTTATCAGTAAGCCTTAACTAATGCTATCTTTATAGAGACAGTTCATGATAAACATTTGTCTGAATTGGGATTTGTAGGATTTTGGGATGATAGGATTAAATTCCGCAAATCCCAATTCAGGCAACATTGGCATCTAATATGTACTAACCTTCTAAAAATTATTATTATGAAAGACAATTCAAAATTAATATTCGGATTACTGATCGGTGCTATTGCAGGTGCAGCACTTGCTGTATTTATTTCAAGCGAAGAGGGCCAGGAAATTATGGATGAACTTAAAGATGCTTCAGGCAAAGCAGAAAAAGATTTAAAGAAAGCACTGGGTAATTTTGAAGATAAAATAAGTAAAGGAAAAGAATTTGCAACGGACCTTGAAAAGAAAGCAGGAAAATTCATTAAACAACATACAAGGTAATGCAACCGGAAAAACAAGGATTTTTTAAAGACACGCAGCAGCTTGTAGAAGAATACATCAGGGAGCGCCTGTTATTATTAAAATTGGAGGCTGCAGAAAAATCTGCACGCCTGGCATCGGTAGTTTTTACAGGTATCATACTAGGCATTTGTATGAGTATAGTTTTATTTCTCTTAAGTTCACTGGCATGTTACCTTCTTAAGCAGGTAACAGGAAGCTGGACATATGGTATCGGAATAGTTGTATTATTCTATATGCTATTGATGGCTGTATTTTTCTTTTTAAGAAAAGCTTTTTTTTATAAGCCTATTGCCAATTTTGTAATAAAAATATTTTTTGAAAAAAATGAAAATGATGAGGTATAAAATTAGTACAGATAATATTGTTTCAACGGAAGATCTTAAAAAGGAACTTCGTGCTACCCGCCTGAGGATCCAGTTAAAAGAAGATGAACTAAGAAACAGGGTTAAACAAGTTCCGGGAGAATTGTTTTATTCCGGGATGGATAGCATCATTCCTTCAGTTCTCAGCGGTAAAGTAAGCTCGTTTGCTTTTAGTGCGGGTAAGGGACTAATTAACAATTTTTTTGTAAGAAAAGCGGTTACTGCCGGTAGCTATCATGTTATTAATACTTTAAAACCGTCCGGGGTAGTTCGAAAAGTTACCTCCGGAATCGGATCACTTTTTAAAAAAATGAAAAAATAATATATTATGTCAAATCCCTTCTTAAATGAAGGGATTTTGTTTTTACGGATGGTATCAGCTATCAGCCAACTATTAATGGTTTTCTTCTGACAGCTGATTGCTGAAAGCTGACAGCGATTACTTAATCAGCTCATGAATAATACTACACAAGCTTCAAAAGTGCCTAAATTTTATTATCGTACTCGGATTTTTAATAGTGTTCCCTTACCTTTGCGCCAAATTTTATAACCCCCTTTTAAAATACTTGCTATTATGTCCAGTACAGGTAAGATCAAACAAATCATCGGTGCGGTAGTTGACGTGCACTTTGAGGGCACACTACCGGAGATTTACAATTCACTGGAATTAAAACGCGACAATGGTGATATACTGGTGCTGGAAGTTCAGCAACACCTTGGTGAAGACAGCGTCCGGTGTATTGCAATGGATGGAACAGAGGGTCTTATCCGTGGAACTGCTGTAACAGATACCGGTAAAGCTATAGCAATGCCAATTGGTGACGGCATTAAAGGAAGGTTGTTCAATGTAACCGGTGATCCGATCGATGGTTTGCCTGCCATTGATAAATCAAACGGACGGCCTATTCATAATAAACCTCCTTTATTTGAAAATTTAAGTACTGCTTCAGAAATACTTTTTACAGGTATTAAAGTGATAGATCTTATCGAGCCTTATGCAAAAGGAGGTAAAATCGGACTTTTTGGTGGAGCAGGTGTGGGTAAAACCGTTTTGATCCAGGAGCTTATTAATAATATAGCAAAGGGTTATGGAGGTGTTTCTGTGTTTGCAGGAGTAGGTGAGCGTACCCGTGAAGGAAATGACCTGATGCGTGAAATGATTGAAGCAGGCATCATGAAATATGGAGATGCTTTTAAACATAGTATGGAAGAAGGTGGCTGGGATCTGGAGAAGGTGGATATGAATGAGTTAAAAGATTCTAAAGCAACGTTTGTTTTCGGCCAGATGAATGAGCCCCCCGGAGCCCGTGCAAGAGTTGCCCTTAGTGGGTTAACAGTTGCGGAGTACTATCGCGACGGTGATGGACAAGGCCAGGGAAGAGACATCCTGTTTTTTGTTGATAATATCTTCCGCTTTACCCAGGCTGGTTCTGAAGTATCAGCTTTGCTAGGACGTATGCCATCGGCAGTAGGGTACCAGCCAACGCTTGCTACTGAAATGGGACTTATGCAAGAAAGAATTACCTCTACCAGAAACGGATCTATTACCTCCGTTCAGGCGGTATATGTACCTGCGGATGACCTTACCGATCCGGCTCCAGCAACTACTTTTGCCCATTTGGATGCAACAACCGTTCTTAGTCGTAAAATTGCGGATCTGGGTATTTATCCGGCTGTAGATCCCCTTGATTCTACTTCCAGAATTTTAACTCCTTTAATAGTCGGTGATCAGCATTATGACTGTGCCAACAGGGTAAAACTTATTTTGCAGCGTTATAAGGAACTACAGGACATCATTGCCATTCTTGGATTGGATGAATTAAGTGATGAAGATAAACTGACTGTAGGCCGTGCAAGAAAAGTACAACGTTTCTTATCTCAGCCCTTCTTCGTTGCTGAACAGTTTACCGGACTTAAAGGCGTATTTGTTAGCATTGAGGATACTATTCGTGCATTTAACGCAATCATGGACGGAGAAGTGGATGATTATCCTGAAGCGGCTTTTAATCTTGTTGGAACATTAGAGGATGCAATGGAAAAAGGCAAAAAACTGATTGCTCAGGCCCAGGCGTAAAGCTTTCAGCCGTCAGGCGTCTTTTATCAGCATGTTACAGCTTAGAGTATCAATTCCACACAACAAAATATAAACCTTGGGATATTATGAATTTAGAAATTTTAACACCGGAACGAAAGCTTTATAGCGGTGATGTTTATGGCGTTCAATTGCCGGGAACTGATGGTTTGTTTGAGGTGTTAGAAAAACATGCTCCACTAGTAGCGGCTTTAAAGTCGGGTAACCTTAAAATTTTGAAAGATAAATCTGCCGGCAATAAATCGAACTACTCCATCCAGGGTGGCTTTGTTGAAGTGTTGAACAATAAAGTTACGGTGCTTGTTGAAGGAGCGGTGCCGGTTGAAACTTCTTCTTTATAAATTTCAATCCATGATCCGGGAAAAATTGTGACCCATCTCTTAGGAGGTGGGTTTTTTTTAACCTGCAGTTAAAAAAACTACGCATTCGTTAAAAAAATTAAAGGATTTATTAGAATAGTGAATTTTAAACATATTTATTAACCATCAACGTTGAAGTTTTGTTACCTCATACCTCATACCTGTACTAATTCAGCCTGGGATCTGTAGGATAATTAGCCATCATCTCATAATCACCGCCTAGGTGGTGGAGGGCATCTTTCCATATCTGGTCTATTTCTTTATGAAAAATAAGGTTCTGTGTTGCCTGAACTGTAAGCCACGATTTTTCTTTGAACTCATCATTTAGTTGTCCGCGGCTCCAGCCGGAATAGCCTATATAAAACCTTATGTTGTTAATGTCTACATCGCCCGAACGTATCAATGAGATAGCCGTTTCAAAATCACCACCCCAGTAAATACCATCTACTACTTTAAATCCACCTGGTATACTTGTGGGGTATTGATGAAGAAAGTGAATAGTGTCCATCTGAACAGGTCCACCAAAATAAACAGGCACTTTAATATCTTCTACTCCTGTAATCAATTCATCAAGGGTATAATCGTAGGGTCTGTTCAGCACAAATCCAAAGCTGCCTTCATCCTGATGCTCACAAAGAAATACTACAGCCCTTTTAAAGTTTGGATCTTTTAAAAAAGGATCTGCAATAAGTAATATGCCAGGTGCAGGAGTTGTCATTCTTATAAAGGTATTAGTTTACTTGTTAAATATGAAATGATGCAATTGCTATCAGCAGTCAGCTATCAGCCGTCAGGAAGAATATTTATAGGTATTGATTTCCTGATGGCTGATGGCTGACAACAATCTATACGAAATTTTACGGTTTGAATATAAAATAAGTCGGTATTTGAAATTACCAAACTTCCGGACAACTTGACTCCTGAACTTTCAAATAGTACTATTTCTAAATTACTATTTAAATTGAACACACAAAATCTTTATTTCACTACCTTAGGAATTTAAATAAGCATTGTTCTACAAAAGAATAATATAATTTGTTTGTATGCAAAACCTTCGTTAAAATGTTCAAACCTGCAGGAGTAAAATTAGTAAACCTGCTTTAGAAATGTATTTTTGTAAAGGGCAGAAAGTAATGGGAGTACTTCCTTGCTGAGATTGTTACAATTATATCAGCAGTTCTTAAAAAATTATTTAAGTGAAAAAAATTTTCCCCATTATTATTTTATTGATCAGTTTATCTCTTGTTGGAATTATCCTTATTCAGGTTTCCTGGTTTAATTCTATGCTGGAGACTAAACAGGAAGAATTGAGAATGCACGTTACAATGTCTATTCATGAAGTTGCCGAACAAATAATTTCAGAGATTAATATTGCACTTCCCAATTTAAAGAACTCTCCATTGAAACCTTCCTTTTCGTGGCCTTCCGACCAATTACTGAATGAATTCATGAAGGCTTCTACTATATCTTCCAGGTATACCGAATATGAGATAAATGAAAGGCTCAGAAAATCGTTCAACTATCATGGAATTAAAGATACAAAATTTGAATTCGCCATTTTTAATGATGGTGATGTTTTGAGGTATGAAATGAAATCTAAAGGATTTTTAAAGGTTGTGGAAGATACGCTGAGGCATTTTCAATTCTATTATCCCCTTCAGGCTCCAAGTGGAAGTAACCGGGAAGGTTTAGAACCGGAAGAATCAATGTTGGTGATAGTACCAAATGCAAAGAATATAGTCATTAGTCAGTTGAGATGGATGATTGCCGGCGCTATCTTATTTACCCTCATTTTACTGGCTGCATTTTATGTAACATTAAATGCGCTCATCCGCCAGAAAAAATTAAGTGAAATAAAAAATGATTTCATTAACAACATGACTCATGAATTTAAGACTCCACTTGCTACTATTTCTTTAGCTGTGGATGCCTTGCGTAATGAAAAAGTTTTACAGAACCGGCAGAAAATGGATTATTTCAGCGGCATTATAAAAGAAGAAAACAAACGCATGAATAAGCAGGTGGAAACTATCCTGCAGGCTGCATTAACCGACAGGCAGGAGCTTCAGCTTAACCTTAAACCAATTCATGTTCATAATATTATTAACGCGGCTCTTTCTAATTATAATCTTCAGCTTCAGGAGAAAAATGGTAAAGCCGAGCTTCAGTTGAATGCTAAAAACGATTTGATTAATGCAGACGAAGTTCATTTTACCAATCTGATCAGTAACCTGATAGATAATGCGGTTAAATATTCAAATGATCAACTGCAAATAAAGATTGCAACATCCAACACCAATAAATCATTTGTTATAAAAGTTGAAGACAGCGGAATTGGTATGAGCAAAGAAACGATAAAACGCATATTTGAAAAATTTTACCGGGCTCATACCGGTAATCTTCATAACGTAAAAGGATTTGGGCTTGGACTTAGTTATGTAAAAACTGTTATTGATGCGCACCATGGTAAAATAAAAGTAGAAAGTTTGCTGGGCCGGGGAACAAGTTTTATTATTGAAATGCCTGTGATGGCCGGAGTGGAGGTATGAGGTATGAGGTAGGGCTATCAGCAGTCAGCTATCAGCTGAAATCTATTTTAGTCTCTTATCGGGTTCTTTGATGTATTTAAATTAAGTTATAATTTCTTCAAGCATTTATAATCTAGTTCAAAACCAATTTATTCAGCCAGGTTCTGCTGACAGCTGACGGCTGATAGCTGATAGCCATGCTCAAACATACAGCAGGCACCCATCACCGTAACTTAAAAATCTAAAATGGTTATGTAGCGCATAATCATACACTTTAGTCCATTCGTTGCCGATCAATGCTGCTACCAGCAATAACAGCGTTGAATTTGGCTGGTGAAAATTAGTAATAAGACCCCGGACTAATTGCGGACGATAGGGAGGAGCTATTAGTATGCTTGTTTTTACAGTGAGAACCTGTATCTTATTTTGATCCATCCAGATTAATAAAGCCTTTATGGCAGTTTTAACTGGTATTGATTTTTCTTTTAATTCCTCGTAAACTTCCCATTGTTTTATTTCAATGTTTTTGTTATCGATGTAAGGGTTTGAATAACATTTAACCCCCATCCAATATAAACTTTCCAGTGTACGTAAGGAGGTAGTTCCTACAGCAAAAATATCTTGCTGGTGATCAGACAGTTTTTGTATAAAAGTTCTTTCAACCTGCATCCATTCTGCATGCATGTTATGACCACTTATGGTTTTACTTTTAACCGGCATAAATGTTCCGGCACCTACATGAAGTGTGATAAAATTTGATTGTATATTTTTTATTATGAGCGAATGAAAAATGTTTGCCGTAAAATGCAATCCTGCAGTCGGTGATGCTACCGATCCTTCAGATTGTGCATATATAGTTTGGTAACGCTCATGGTCTGATAGTACTGTTTCTCTTTTAAGATAAGGAGGAATGGGTATCATTCCCAAAAAGTGCAGGATCTCTGAAAAAGTTAATTGAACCGGTTCCCAGGAAAATTCTATTGTAAAGCTATCAGCTGATCGTTCCACTATTCGTGCCTGCAACGAAATGGAAACACCATTCTCAAATGCCTGTTTCTTCATTACCTGTCCATGTTTCCATTTACCTGCCCCGCCAATCAGGCATTTCCATCTAACTAAGCCTTTAGACTGCATAGCAGTTGTTATATCAGGATATTGCTCATGAGGCTCAAGGGCAAAGATTTCAATGATTCCTCCTGTTGGTTTTTGAAACATGATTCTTGCTTCAACAACACGGGTGTTATTAAAAACAAGCATAGCATTTTCCGGAAGGTGGTCAGCAATATTACTATACACATCTTCACTTATCGTATTGTTACGATACACTAACAATTTAGACTGATCCCTTTCCATTAAAGGAAACGCAGCAATTTTCTCTTCAGGTAAATGATAGCTGAAATCTTTAACTGTCAAATTACGTGGATCCATAAAATGCAAATACATGTTTACTTGTATAGTGCAAAGTAGCAATAAGCAATCGTCTGTAGGTAACAGATAAGTTCAAAATATTAATGAATTTGTTACGTTATGAGTATATCTACGCATATATGCGTGATCGTTAGTAAAATCATTTAAACTTATCCACACGTTATGCACACTAATTCACAAGTATTAATAAGATCTCAGCCTTAACTTTCAATAACAACAGCTCTGGATAAGCATTTCAGCTAAATATTTATAAGTGGAAAAATATTAAGAAGATAATTATCACTAGCAAGTGGGAAAAAGTGTTATTTTGTGGTAATAAATGTTTTGTGATGTTTAACCCCTTATAGATGGTTAGTTTTTTAGGTGAATACGAAGCTACATTAGATGGTAAAGGAAGGTTTCTTTTGCCAGGAGGTTTTAAAAAACAATTACCGGAAGATAGTAGCGCCAGGTTTGTAATCAACAGGGGATTTGAAAAATGTTTGAGTTTATATCCTATAAAAAGTTGGGAACCCATTTTTGCAGAAATAAGTATGCTGAATGATTTTGAACCCAAAGTAAGGGAATTCAGGCGGTATTTTTTAAATGGAGCAACCATACTGGAATTGGATTCAGCAGGCCGGTTACTGTTACCTCAAAACCTGAAAGATTATGCAGGACTAGAGAAAGATATAGTTCTTGTTGCTGCTGTTAATAAAATTGAAATATGGGATAAAACAAAATACCAAGAGTTCTTTGAATCATTTTCACCGGAATCGTTCAGCGATCTTGCACAACAGGTAATGGCAGGAATAAAAAAAGAGATATAAGAACAGGAATTTATAGCTTTTAAATGTAGTGCCATTATTATATTTTTTAAATGTTACACTATCATACTTCTATATTACTTGCTGAAGTAATTGAAATGCTGCGAATTTATCCGGGAGGAGTGTATGTTGATTGCACCTTCGGTGGAGGCGGGCATTCAAAAGAACTATTGAAACATTTGGATGAAGAAGGAAAGCTGATAGTATTTGACCAGGATGAAGATGCGAGGCGTAATTTACCGGAAGATGGTAGAGTGATTTTTGTGCCACATAATTTCAGGTACCTGCAACGATTTTTAAAGTTATATAAAGTATCGAAGGTTGATGGAATCATGGCTGACCTGGGTGTATCAAGTCACCAGTTCGATGAAGCAGCAAGAGGTTTCTCTACCAGGTTCGAAGCAGATCTTGATATGCGGATGAATAACCGCCAATCATTAAAGGCTTATGATGTGGTGAACACTTATTCGGAAGAACGACTGCATAAATTATTTGAGCAGTATGGAGAGGTTACAAATGCAAAAACGCTGGCAAGAACAATTGTGGAAATACGTAGATCAGTATCGCTTAAGACAACAAACAATTTTAAAACGGCTATAGGAGCTATAGTAAAAGGAAATCCTAGTAAATATTTTGCACAGGTTTTTCAGGCCTTACGGATAGAAGTAAACGATGAATTAAATGCGTTAAGAGAAATGCTGCAACAAACACCGGCATTAGTGAAACCAGGTGGTCGCATTGTTATACTAACATTTCATTCATTAGAAGACAGGATCGTAAAGAATTTTTTTAAGAAAGGAAGCTTTGATGAGGATAGTGGTAATCCTTTTTTGCAGCATGAAGAAAAACAACATCCTTTCAAAATTATAACGAAGAAACCAATTAGTCCATCAGAAGAAGAACAAAAAATAAATCCAAGATCAAGAAGCGCCAAACTCAGAGTAGCAGAGAGGAATTAGTTTAAAGCTTAAGGTTTAAGGTTTAAAGTTGGTTGCAAGACTTCCTAAAGTTTTTAGTTTGACAATTTATATAAATATTAATCCCAATGCCCTGGATTAAAAGAAAGAAGGAAAACAAATTTAGATGGAATCGCAGGTTCAATTATCAATGGATAGTTAAGAATATTCCATTTTTTCTCTTCCTGGCTGTATTGGCAATACTCTACATATACAACGGTCATTTTTCAGATAATACTATTAAAGATATTAATAAATCAAGCAAAGAGCTAAAAGAGCTGCAGTATGAATATAAAACGATCAAAAGCGAAGTGATGTTACGCAGCAAGCAAAGTGAACTCGCCAAAGCAGTAGAACCACTAGGCCTGAAAGAATTGACTCAACCGCCTTACATTTTGAATGATTCAGCGTACAGCGCAAAGTAATAACAGGAACTTTAATGGTAAAAATATTCACCAAATAAATTGAAGGCATAGTAACAGTAATCAGTTTGGAAGTAAAACGTGACATATTATGGCGAGTGTCTTTAAGCTTCATTGGAATAGTGTTTATCAGCATTATGATCCTTGGTAAAGCAATATATATTCAGCAGTTTGAAGGAAACTACTGGAAAAGTAAAAGCGATAGTCTGCACCAGAAATTTATTGAAATGGCCGCTGACAGGGGAACGATTTATAGTGAAGATGGAAGCATGCTGAGCACTTCAATACCTTATTTTGATGTATATATTGATTTTGCTGCAGAAGGATTGCTGGAAAAGAAAGGGCGCAGGTTTAAAGAAAATATAGATTCTTTATCAATTTCATTGTCAGAATATTTTAAAGACCAATCAGCAAGCATATATAAGAAACAGCTGCAGCAAGGATTTCGAAATAAAGACAGGTTCTTCGTGTTAAAGAAAAATTTGTCATTCGATCAATATAAAACTTTAAGAACATTTCCATTGGTAAACCTGGGAAGAAATAAGAGTGGTTTTATTGCAGAAGTTAAAAGCAAGCGTTTAAATCCGTTTGGTTTATTAGCTAACAGAACTATTGGCCTTGCCCGGAAAAATTCTCAGAATGTTGGTCTTGAAAGAACCTATGATTCTTTGTTAAAAGGAGAAAGTGGCAGTAAGCTGGTTCGATTCATTGCAGGTGGTGTAGCCGTTCCTATTGAAGGCTACGAAATTGATCCTGAAAATGGAAAAGACATTATTACAACACTGGATGTAAATATTCAGGACATAGCACAACATGCTTTATTGAAAATGATGATAGAGAATGAATGTGATCATGGCACCTGCATTGTGATGGAAGTTGCAACCGGCAAGGTAAAAGCCATTGCTAACCTGGGTAAAAGATCAGCCGGTGTATATTGGGAAGACCTTAATTATGCAATCCGCGCATCTGAACCCGGCTCTACTTTTAAACTTGCAACGTTACTATCTGTACTGGAAGATAAATATGTAACCCTCGATAATATTGTAAACCTTGAAGGTGGAAAATGGCATGTAAACAAAAGAACTGTTTTCGATAGTGAAACTCATGGTCTATATGATGTAACGGTTCAAAAAGCATTCGAGCATAGTTCTAATGTTGGTATGGCTAAACTGGCTATGACCTATTATGCCGGAAACCCTAACCAGTTCATCGATCATTTAAAAAAGCTTCACCTCAATCAGCACTCCGGTGTTGGACTTATTGGAGAAACCAACCCGGTTATAAAAACGCCTAAATCGAAAACATGGAGTGCTACCACTTTACCATGGATGGCTTTTGGATATGAAGTGCTGGTTAGTCCTATGCAGACATTGATGTTATACAATGCCGTGGCTAATAACGGTAAGATGATGAAGCCATACCTTGTTAATTCAATTCAGCAGAATGGTTTAACGGTTAAGACCAACCAACCTCAGGTGCTGGAAGAATCTATATGCAGTGATGAAACATTAAAACAATTGAAAATTTGTCTGGAAGGTGTGGTTACCGAAGGAACAGGAAAGACTTTGCAAAGCCCATATTATAAGTTTGCAGGTAAAACAGGAACAGCCTTGGTAGCGAATGGAAAATATGGCTATGCCGATCATATTTATCAATCTTCTTTTGCCGGTTACTTTCCGGCTGACCGTCCCCGTTATTCCTGTATTGTTGTAATTAAAAACAAAGCACATGCAAGCAAGTTTTATGGTGCAGCAGTTGCCGGACCGGTTTTTAAAGAGATCTCTGACAAATTAAATGCTGTAAATGCAGGTAAAAGCGGAACAGAGATGTTTAATACTATCAAAAAAGACAGCAGCGGATTTTATTATACTGCAGATACAAAAGACATGAGGTATGTACTGCAAACAATGCAAATAAATTTTCTTGATTCAGCATCGAACAGCAATTTCAGCAGTATGTATTCAACCAATTATATGCCTGTAGTAAATGCAAGGCCTGTGAATAAGAAAACGATTCCTAATGTTACTGGGATGGGCCTAAAGGATGCTTTGTATCTTTTGGAGAATATGGAGGTGAAGGTAAACACAAAAGGAAAAGGAAAAGTGGTAGCACAATCTATTGCTCCTGGAACAACAGTTATAAAAAATCAGAACATATCTATTGATCTTAATTAAAGTAAGTTCCTTAATAGAGCCAATAAATAATGATGATGGTGTTGCTCGACATATTATATAAGGTTAGCATTCGCTCGGTGCATGGTGATACAAGTACACCAATTACCGGATTGCAGATTGATTCACGTAAAGTGGTTCAGGGTGCGGCATTTATTGCAATAAAAGGCGTTTTAACTGATGGGCACCAGTTCATTCCTGCAGCAGTTGAAAAGGGCGCAAAAGCCATAATTTGCGACGCGCTTCCAGATACTTTAAGCGGTGGCGTAACGTATATAGAAGTAGAAAATAGTGCTACTGCAGCCGGTTACATGGCCAGTAATTTTTATGGTCAACCCTCACAGAAGCTGCAGCTGGTAGGTGTTACGGGAACAAATGGCAAAACTACCATTGCTACCCTTCTTTACAAACTCTTTACTGAATTAGGATATAAGTGTGGTTTATTAAGCACAGTTCAAAATCAGATTGGTGATCTTGTTTTATCTGCAACTCATACAACACCTGATACCATAAGTTTGAATGCATTGCTGAAACAAATGTCAGATGAAGACTGCACTCATGTATTCATGGAAGTAAGTTCTCATGCATTACATCAGGGACGTGTATCGGGTTTACAATTCACTGGCGGTCTGTTCAGCAATATTACCCACGATCATCTTGATTACCACAAAACATTTGATGAATACATCAGGGTCAAAAAATCATTTTTTGATTCACTGGGTCCATCTGCATTTGCCATCTCTAATCTTGATGACAAAAGAGGTACAGTAATGTTACAGAATACCGCAGCTAAAAAATATTATTACAGTCTGCGTACTATGGCTGATTTCAAAGGTAAAATCCTGGAGAATTTATTAACAGGCCTGGTGATGACGGTAAATGATCTTGAAGTTCATTTCAGGATGATCGGTGAGTTTAATGCTTATAATATCCTGGCTGTATATGGGGCAGCTATTTGTATGGGTCAGGAAAAAATGGAAATATTAAGATGCCTGAGTATTTTAACAGGTGCTGATGGCAGGTTTGATTATTTGGTGTCTGCTAAAGAAAGAATAATTGGTATTGTAGATTATGCACATACCCCGGATGCATTGTTCAATGTACTGGGTACCATAAAAAAATTACGAAAGGGTGATGAACGGATTATCACTGTTGTTGGATGCGGTGGTGACCGGGATAAAGAAAAAAGGCCCCTCATGGCTGATGTTACCTGTGAACTTAGTGATACAGTGATCTTCACTTCTGATAATCCAAGGAATGAAGATCCTATGCAAATTTTACAGGATATGCAGTCAGGACTGAAAACATCTTATAAAAGAAAACTTATAGCGATGCCTGATCGCAGGGAAGCAATTAAAACTGCTATCACCCTGGCAAAACTTTCAGACATAGTATTGTTAGCTGGAAAAGGGCATGAAAAATACCAGGAAATAAAAGGTGTTAAAGAGCATTTTGATGATAAGGAAGTTTTGATGGAGATGTTTGTGTTGCTGGATAAATAGGGTGAGGTATGAGGTGTGAGGTATGAGGTATAAAACCCTGAAGGGGTGACAGGATTATAGTAATAATATAATTATGAAACGCGAACCCTGAAAGGGTGGCATTATTGATTGTCTGTGAAGTTTTATGTCACCCTTTCGGGGTTCGGTTCCGGTGTTTGATATTCTCTATAATCATGTCACCCCTTCACGGTTGGCCGCACCAGGTTTAATTTGAGGTTGTCAACTTTTTTGGGCAAGACAATGAAGTATGAGAACAACAAGATGAAAGTAGGTTTAAATGAAATGTTTGATAGGAAGTCTTAAGCTGATAGCTGATAGCTGATAGCAGAATGAGGACACTAACTTTAATCAGTAACCGAACATGTTGTATCACTTATTTGAATGGTTTAAAAGCATTGGAGTAAAGATTCCGGGCGGAGCTTTTTTTCAATTCATAACTTCCAGGGTGCTCCTGGCAGTGTTGTTAAGCCTTCTTATTACAACAGTTTATGGCAAGCGATTGATAAATATTTTAAGGGGCAGGCTTATCGGAGAAACAGTTCGGGAATTAGGATTGGCAGGTGAAGCTATGAAGAAGGGAACTCCTACCATGGGAGGCATCATCATAATTCTCGCCATCATTATACCAACTTTGTTACTGGCAAATCTTAACAAGGCTTATATAAGACTAATGATCTTTAGTACTATCTGGCTGGGTATGATTGGTTTTATTGATGATTATTTAAAGCTTAGAGCTAAACGAATTGCCCAGGAACAAGGTATTGCTTATAAGAAAGGAGACAAAGATGGTTTAGCAGCATGGTTTAAAATCCTGGGTCAGGTAGTGCTGGGGTTATGTGTGGGGGCTACTTTATATTTCAATAGCAACACAAAAGCCTGGCGGGAATACACCGGTATAACAAAACCGTTGGATACAACCGGTCTTAAAGTTGTGAAACTTGATGGAAAAGAAAGGTGGTTTGTTGAAGCCAACAAACCTATTACTACCATCCCGTTTGTTAAAACACATGAATTCAATTACGCTACTTTATTACCAGTTAGTTTAAGGGAATATACGTGGGTATTATACATAGGTGTTGTAATTTTTATAGTAACGGCTGTTTCAAACGGTGCCAATATCACTGATGGACTGGATGGATTGGCCACCGGGGTAAGCGCTATTATCGGTGCATGTCTGGGCATCTTCGCTTATGCCAGTGGCAATATACGATTTGCTGATTATCTCAATATCATGTACATACCTAACCTGGGCGAGTTGTCCATTTATATCGGAGCATTGATAGGAGCATGTGTAGGTTTTCTTTGGTATAATTCTTTTCCGGCGCAGGTTTTTATGGGTGATACAGGTAGCCTGATGCTGGGAGGTGTTATAGCGTCATTAGCAATTATTGTAAGAAAAGAATTGTTGATCCCTATATTCTGCGGAGTGTTTCTGGTAGAGCTGGTTAGTGTAATGATGCAGGTTAGTTATTTTAAATACACAAAAAGAAAGTACGGTGAAGGCAGGCGTATATTTTTAATGAGCCCGCTGCATCATCACTATCAGAAATTAGGTTATCATGAAAGTAAGATAGCGGTCAGGTTTTGGATCGCAACAATTTTGTGCGTGGTGGTTTCAATAGTGACGATGAAAATAAGATAACACCAATAATGTTTTGAAAAACCAGGTCGTTATTCAGATAAATTGTAAGAGAGCAGGCACTGAATGCGGAAAGCAACATTTACTGCTGAAGTAATTATGGGTAATCGATTGGTCATATTAGGTGCGGGAGAAAGCGGGGTAGGGGCTGCCATTCTTGGCAAGCTACAAGGATATGAGGTATTTGTATCAGACAGTAGTTTAATAAAGGATAATTATAAGCAGGAACTTATTTCACTGGAAATCGAGTTTGAAGAGGCAAAGCATAACGAAAAAAGAATTCTGCAGGCAGATGAAGTAATGAAGAGCCCTGGTATTCCGGAAAAAAATGAGCTGGTAAAAAAAATAAGATCAAAAGGTATTAACATCATCAGTGAAATTGAATGGGCGTTCCGGTTTAAAGGAGATAGTAAGATAGTAGGTATAACAGGCAGTAATGGAAAAACAACTACAACATCACTATTATATCATATATGCAAACATGCAGGTTTGGAATGTGCAATGGTAGGAAACATAGGTTATTCTTTTGCAAGGCAGGTGGCACAAGACCCAAAAGCTTTGTACATAGTAGAGATCAGTAGTTTTCAATTAGATGACATCAAAACTTTTCGTGCAAATACAGCGATACTGACCAATATCACCGAAGACCATTTAGACAGGTATGAATACAATTTTGAGAATTATATAAACAGCAAATTTCGTATCACATTAAATCAAACTGCAGCAGATGATTTTATATATTCTGCTGATGATCCGGTTACCATGAAATTTTTAGACAGGCATTCTTTTAAATCTAACCTATTACCATTTACCATGAAAGAAGAATTAAACTTAGGGTCATTTATCAAAGATGAAAAAATGACCGTTACGGTGGATGAAGAAACATTTACCATGAGTATTTATGATTTTGCATTAAAGGGTAAACACAACCAGTATAACACCATGGCAGCAGGTATTGCCTCCTCCAGACTGGGCATACGTAAAAATATAATACGTGAGGCCATACAGTCGTTTGAGTCTTTAGAACACCGTATGGAGTTTGTTGCTACAGTTAAAGGAGTGGAATTTATTAATGATAGCAAGGCCACTAATGTAAATTCAACCTGGTATGCACTGGAAAATATGGAAAAACCTACCATTCTAATCATGGGTGGTATTGACAAGGGAAATGATTATACCCAAATCCAGGAACTCGTAAAAGAAAAAGTGAAAGCAATTGTTTGCATGGGGTTAGACAACAGGCATATCTATGAATTTTTTGGTAAAGATGTGGAGCATATTGCTGACACAAAAAGTGCTGAAGAAGCCGTACAGGCAGCTTTCAACTTTGCAGAAAAAGATGACATAGTATTGCTTAGTCCTGCATGCGCAAGTTTCGATTTATTCAAAAACTATGAAGACAGGGGCAAACAGTATAAGGAAGCAGTAATGAAATTATAAATGTTTTAGCTATCACCTTACAGCAATCAGGAAAAGAATGACCTATAAGTTTCCTCCTGATAGCTGATAGCTGATAGCAAATACATAGCATGATTTAAAAAATGGATAGACTTTTATATAGAACTAAAGGCGACAAAGTAATCTGGTCAATCGTAATATTGCTGGCTATAGCATCGCTATTGGTTGTGTACAGTTCCACCGGTACCCTCGCTTACAGGATGAGTAAGAGCAGTGAATCTTACCTGTTCAAACAGGTGGCATTTATTGCTGTAGGCATTGCCGTTATATATTTCGCTCACCGGGTTAATTACACTCTTTATTCCCGGGTATCGCTGATATTGTTTTTGATAGTTATTCCATTATTAATATATACACTATTTTTTGGTGTCCGCTTAAATGAAGGCAGCAGGTGGATACGCCTGCCTATCATCCGTTTAACATTTCAAACATCTGACCTTGCACGGCTGACGCTATTCATGTACGTTAGCAGGTTGTTGAGTAAGAGGCAACATGTAATAAAAGATTTTAAAAAAGGATTTCTGCCTGTAATCATACCTGTTGCGATTGTTTGTATACTGATTGCTCCGGCTAATTTGTCAACGGCTTTGTTAATAGGTGCAACCAGTATGCTGCTGCTTTTTATTGGAAGAATAAACACCCGGCATCTTCTTCTTGTAGCAGTTATAGCAATGGTGCCGATATTGATATTGATACTGACAGCGGTATATCAGCATAAAACAAATGGTGCTGAGCAGGCCAAAGCAGAAACACATAATATTATAACTGCGAGAGTCTCGACTTGGGTAAACAGGGTAAGTAATTTTATGTACGGGGGAAAGGATATTGAAAACGAAGATAACTACCAAATCAACCAGGCTAAAATTGCTATCGCAAAAGGAGGTTGGGTAGGGCTTGGACCTGGTAACAGTCAACAACGTAATTTTCTGCCACACCCTTATTCTGATTTTATATATGCCATCATTATAGAAGAATATGGTTTGATGGGCGGAGCATTCATTTTGGTTATTTATTTGATCTTCTTGTTAAGAAGCATAAGGATATTCAGAAAGTGTCCGTATGCATTCGGCGCATTCCTGGCTCTTGGATTAAGTTTTACATTAGTAATACATGCTTTGACTAATATGGCAGTTAACGTGAATTTATTTCCGGTTACAGGAGTAACACTTCCATTAGTAAGCATGGGAGGAAGTTCTTTTTTGTTTACCTGTTTGTCAATTGGCATTATCTTAAGCGTTGCAAGGAACGTAGAACAACTTGAGGGATCGGTAACTGTAAATAAGGTGAACATACCATCTAACGGTGATAAAAAAGAAGAGAAGATTCTTAAAAATGAAAATACGGAAACGGCGATTGGCTGATATGAAATAAGGAATAGAACAATTGTCACTAATCTGCAACCTGTGAATATTGAATGATGAACAAAAAAGTAATAATAGCTGGCGGAGGAACAGGCGGACATATATTCCCCGCTATAGCAATTGCTAATGCCTTGCAGAAATTGCAACCGGGTATTGACATGCTTTTTGTTGGTGCTAAAGGAAGAATGGAAATGGAAAAGGTGCCCCAGCAGGGTTATAAAATTGAGGGATTAGATATAATGGGGTATAACAGAAGTTCTTTGATAAAAAATATAGGTCTCCCATTTAAAATTCTTCATAGCTTTTTTCAGGTAAGGAGGATACTTAATGATTTTCAACCTGATGCTGTAGTAGGAGTGGGTGGTTATTCAACTTATCCTATGTTAAGGTATGCCCAGCAGAAAGGCATACCCAGCTTTATTCATGAGTCTAATTCATTTCCGGGAAAATCAAACAAAATATTGGGAAGAAAGGCTACAAAGATATTTGTAGCAACTGATGGAATGGAAGCATTCTTTCCTAAGGAAAAAATTATTCTAACGGGTAACCCTGTACGATCTGCTATTCTTAACTTAACTATAACCCGGGATAACGGAGTGCGTTTTTTTAAATTAGATCCGCAAAAAAAAACTGTATTATCCATAGGAGGAAGTTTGGGAGCACGTAGTATCAATGAGGCTATAGCCGTACATATTGATGAGTTTTTAAAAAATGACCTGCAGCTGATCTGGCAGACAGGCAAACCATTTATTGAAAAAGGAAAAGAGATAGCGGAAGGAAAAACCAACGTATGGGTGGATGAATTTATTACAGATATGGAATATGCTTTTGCAGCGGCTGATGTTGTAATATCACGTGCCGGCGCAATGTCAATTGCTGAACTATGTGTAGCAGTTAAGCCAACAGTATTTGTACCCTATCCTCATGCCGCAGAAGATCATCAGTCTGTTAATGCAAAAGCATTGGTTGCAAGAGATGCGGCAATGATGATACCGGACAGCGAAGCCGGTGAAAAGCTGGTTGATACTATTATTGCATTAGCTCAGGATGAAGAAAAAAAGGTAACATTAAAAACAAATATCAGTAAGCTCGCATTCAGGGACGCTGATATGCGCGTTGCCGGTGAAATACTGAAATCAATAAATACTGGATAGCGATCAACCATAGCTTATCAGCGATCAGTGTGTAATATTCCTCCTGATAGCTGACAGCTGAAGGCTGGTAGCAAAAACATTTATTTGCAAAACACTAACTATTGATACAACTTGGCGACATAAAAAAAATTTACTTCATTGGTATCGGTGGCATAGGCATGAGTGCTTTAGCCCGGTATTTTCATGGTAGAAATGTGGAAGTGAGTGGTTATGATAAAACTTCCACTGTGTTGACAAAAGATCTGGAAGAAAGTGGTATAGCAATTCATTATGAAGATAATATCGATTTGATTCCGTTAGATGTGCAACTGGTTGTATTTACTCCTGCAATTCCCGAATCACACAAAGAATTGCAATATTACAGGCAGCAGGGTACTCCGATGATGAAGAGAAGTGAGGTACTTGGAATTATCAGTAACGCTTCCTTTAATATTTGCGTTGCGGGCACACATGGTAAAACAACCATTAGTACTATGATAGCGCATATTCTGCGTCACAGCGAATATGGATGCAATGCTTTTCTTGGTGGTATATCCGGTAATTACCATACTAATTTCTGGAGCAGCGAACGTAATGTATCCGTTATAGAAGCCGATGAATACGACAGAAGCTTTCTGCGATTACATCCTGATATTGCTATTATCAGTGCAATGGATGCGGATCATTTGGATATATACGGAACGGAAGATGCCTTGCAGCAGGCTTTTATTGAATTTAGCCGGCAAGTAAAGCCGGATGGATTGCTGATAAGCAAGTTTGGTTTGCGAAGAAGAAGAAAACTTATTGCTGATAAAAATCTTACTTATAGCCTGCAGAACGAAGCAGCTGATATTTATGCCGCCAATATACAAATGGATAATGGCAGTTATACATTCGATGTAATGATGAAAGAAAATATGCTGAACCATGTTGTATTAAATATGGGTGGCATGTATAATATTGAAAATGCAATTGCTGCCATAGCAGTAGCCTCACAACTGGGAATAGAAAATCATAAGATTAAAGCTGCAATAGAAGCTTTCAAAGGCGTAAAGCGAAGATTCGAGTACATTTTTAAAAATGAAAGTATTGTTTATATTGATGACTATGCCCACCATCCTGAAGAATTAAAAGCGTTGCTCACCGGTGCTACCACTTTATTTGATGGAAGAAAATGCACCATAGTTTTCCAGCCACATCTTTTTAGCAGAACAAGAGATATGGCAGATGAGTTTGCCAGAAGTCTTGATCTTGCTGACGAAGTAATATTGTTACCAATTTATCCTGCAAGAGAACAGCCTATAGAAGGCGTTTCCTCAAGGATGATATTAGACAGGATGATAAATAAAAATAAGAAGCTGATGACAAAGGAAGCGGTAGTGAAATACATAAACGATAAGTTTATGCCCGGTTTAAATAAAGAATTCGGTGAAGTTTTAATAACTGCCGGTGCAGGAGACATTGACGGATTGACAGAGGCGATAAAAGAGATAATTGTTAATGGTTAATTGTTAATTGTTAACGGGTAGTGGTTAAGATTAATTAATAATTGCAATTTGTCCGTTAACAATTAACCATTAATAAATGAATTGTTATTTACAAATCATTTCTTATGAAAATAAAAATTAAAACCACTGTCCGTTAATAATTAATAATTAACCATTAACAATTAAAATTGAGTTTCAAAAAAAATATCATACGCATTTTACTCCTTACCCTTTGGATAGTGTTAGGGTCGTCTGTATTGGTATTACTGGTAGCAGCAATCAATATAAAAAATCACAAATTGTGTAAAGGCATTGAGATTGAAATCGTTGGCGTTAAAGAAATATTTTTTCTTGATAAAGCTGATATTCTGAAAGTTGTTGCTGATGAAGGCATTGTTAATCCGGCAGGAAAAGCCATTACCGGTTTTAACCTGCAAAGATTGGAAGCTGTATTAGAAAAGAATGTATGGGTAAAAGATGCGGAACTTTTTTTTGATAACAACCTGCTGCTTCATATAAATATCCTGGAAAAAGAACCGGTAGCAAGGATTTTTACAAGAAGCGCTAATTCTTTTTATATGGATAGCAGTGGCAGCATCATGCCGTTGAATAATAAAATAAATGTAAAGCTTCCTGTCTTCACTGGTTTTCCGGATGATAAGAAGCAGTCACAGAGAGATGATAGTATCCTGGTAAGCCATATTAAAAATGTAACGATGTACATTCTTAATAATAAGTTTTGGCTGGCACAGATAGCACAGGTAGACATTACTGCTGATAAAAATTTTGAGATGATACCAACGGTTGGCAATCATATTATTGAATTTGGTAACGGAGATCATTATGAAAGTAAATTCAATAGGTTGATGGCTTTTTACAAACAGGTGCTCAGTCATACAGGCATCAATACTTACAGCAGGATCAGTGTGCAGTATAACAGGCAGGTAATAGGAACAAAAAAGGGGATGGTAACAAAAATTGATTCAGTACAGGCGCTAAAGAATATTCAAAGAATGATTGAAGAAGCTAAAAAGAACTCTGAAGATTCTGTTTATGCACCGCTTGAAAAGAGCATGACAACGGTTACAACAACAGACTCAATGATAATGGATTTAAAAATAGATGCAGATGATGAAGTGTCAAAAAAACCGTTAACGTATAAAAATAATATTTTGAAACCGGTATTAATAAAAATTAAACCAATCAGGAAAACGACAACTGAGCAAGCCGGCAGTAAACAAGTGAACAAGTCAGCATCAAAGCCTATGGAAATTAAAACAAAGCCTAAAGCGGTGATGGGTAAGTTGAGTAATTAACAATAAGAAATTAGTGAGTCTTCTGTATGGATAAATAAAATAAGTACAGCTGGTTCAAAGAAAATATATTCCCACAATAAAACTTTAAACAACTATGAACAGCGAACAACCTATTATTGTAGGACTCGATATCGGCACTACGAAAATAGCCGCCATAGCAGGCCGAAAAAATGAATTCGGAAAATTAGAGATACTGGGTTTTGGCCGGGCTAATTCCAATGGTGTAAAACATGGCCAGGTATTAAACATTGATGAAACAATAAAAGCCATACGCGTAGCGCTTGATAATTGTTATGCTTCTAATCCAAATCTTGATATAAGTGAAGTGTATGTAGGTATTGCCGGTCATCATATTAAAAGTCTGCAAACGAGAGGTGACATTGTACGCCATGATAATACTGAAGAAATTACACAGCGGGAAATTGACCAGCTGATTGCGGATCAATATAAAACATATATTCCCGCAGGTGACCAGATCATTGATGTCATACCCCAGGAATTTACCGTCGATAATTTTCAGAACATTCCTAATCCAATTGGTTATGGTGGTGTTAAAGTAGGCGCTAATTTCCATATTATTACCGGTGATAAAAATGCTATCCGTAATATAAACCGGGCTGTAGAAAAAAGTGGTTTGATTACTAAGGATATGGTGCTGCAGCCATTAGCATCTGCAAGCGCGGTAATGGGTGCTGAAGATATGGAAGCTGGTGTTGCCATTGTAGATATTGGTGGCGGAACAACAGACCTGGCTGTGTTTTATGAAGGAATACTGAAACATACTGCTGTTATCCCTTTTGGCGGGGAGAATATTACCAATGATATTAAAATGGGATTAGGTGTATTAAAAACCCAGGCTGAACAAATGAAGGTTCAGTTTGGATCTGCGCTTGTTGATGAAGCGCGGGCGAATGCCTTTATCACCATCCCGGGTTTACGTGGAATGCCATCCAAGGAAATAAGTGTTAAGAATCTTGCCAACATCATACAGTCACGCATGAGCGAAATCATGGATTTCGTTTCATACCATTTGAAACAGGTAGGTTTAAATAATGGTATGTTGAATGGCGGGATCGTTTTAACCGGTGGAGGATCTCAGCTAAAGCATTTGAAAGAGCTTACCGAATTTGTTACAATGCTAAATGCAAGAATGGGTTTTCCTAATGAACATCTTGCAGGTGGCCACATCGAGGAATTATCCAAACCTACTTACTCAACATGTATTGGTTTAATTCTTAAAGGATATAGTGATTATGAACATCATCGGAAACAGTTCGAAAATAATTTTCAAAAGGTAGAAGTTCCGGAAAATCTTAAAAGGGCTGAAGAAATAGCTACTCATGTTATTAATGAGGAATCTGTCAGACATGAAAAGGTAAGAAACCGGAAAGGCCTTAAAGATTTTTGGGGAAAGTTTAAAGATAGTATCATCGATTTATTTAAGGAAGAAGAAGACCGGCATTTATAATTTGTAAATGTATCTACTGTTATGTTAACCGTGAAAATTGACATGAATTGCTATCGGCAGTCAGCTATCAGGAAATCAAAACCAGTAAAAATTTTTTCCGAAAGTTGATTGCTTACAGTTGATAGCAATAACGTTATCTTATAATAACATAATAACATAACAATAATACCCATTTATTAATCCGTCTCCTGGAAGCGAATTAAATTATTTCACTCAACCAATTGGGACAAAAAACTTAAACTATGATTCATTTTGATTTACCAAAAGAAAAATCATCTATACTAAAAGTTATAGGTGTTGGTGGAGGCGGCAGCAATGCAGTTAACCACATGTTCAGTCAAAACATTGATAATGTAAACTTTATAATTTGTAATACTGACGCTCAGGCTATAGCCCAAAGCAATGTTCCCAATAAGGTTCAGCTTGGGCCTCACCTGACGCAGGGCCTGGGCGCCGGTGCCAATCCTGAAATAGGTAAGCAGGCCACGGAAGAAAGTCTTGATGAAATAAAACGCATGCTGGAAGTAAATACTAAGATGGCTTTTATTACTGCCGGTATGGGAGGCGGCACCGGAACAGGAGGTGCCCCGATTATTTCAAAAATTTGTAAGGACCTTGGCATTCTTACAGTAGGAATAGTAACTACGCCCTTTGCTTATGAAGGAAAAAAACGGCAGCAGCAGGCAGAGGAAGGTATTGAGCAAATGAAAAAATATGTAGATACTTTATTGGTGATAAGCAATGATAAGTTGCGCCACCAGTTTGGTAATTTAAAAATGAAAGCAGCATTTGCAAAGGCTGATAATGTGCTGGCAACTGCTGCAAAATGTATTACCGATGTAATTAATAGTACCGGACAGATCAATGTTGACTTTGCAGACGTATGCACTGTAATGCGTGATGGAGGTGTAGCCATACTGGGAAGCGCTGCTGCAGAAGGTGATACCAGAGCACAAAAAGCAATTGAAGAAGCACTGAATTCGCCGCTGTTGAATGATAATGATATCCGTGGTGCTAAATGGATACTTATCAATATTAATTCATCGGAGGGTGATCATGAATTCACCATGGATGAAGTGGAAATAATTCAGAACTACCTGTTAAGTCATGCCGGTCAGGATACTGATGTGATACTTGGTTTAGGATATGATAATACCCTGGAAAGAAAGATCGGAATTACATTGATAGCAACAGGATTTGAGCATAAAACACCTTTCTACAAAAAAGATGAAAAAGCTCCTGAACCCCAGCAGGAAGAGAAAATTATAATGACTTTACAACTGCCCGGTGTAGAAGAAAAGTTATTGAAACAGACAGTATCGCCTTCGGAAGAAAAAAATGAAACAGTTATTGTAACTGAAGCAAAGCCGGTTGTTCAATTTCAAAAGGAAGAACCTACCGCCGAACAAAAAGTATTAATGCCAACACTTGTAGAGAGTCCGGTAGAAGAAAGAATGGCGCCTGTATTTCAGGCCAGTAAAGAAAATGATAAAAAGGCGCCTGGTAAAAATGAAGTAATTGAAAGATTCGAATTGAAAAATCCGCAGGATGACAATATTCCAGCTGCTGTAGTTTTTCCATCAAAACCTGAATCACCAGTACATGAAGATTATAAAGCTACGGGTACTTTTGTTTTACGTCCTGAGAAAAACGAGCGTTCGGTTGAAGAAAAAGCCCAGATACCTTCACTGGGGTCATCGGCGCCCAACGTATCCGGCGGCTATCTTGCAAAGCCCTCAAATATTTATGCAGATCAGCCTTTGCCTTTTAACAGCGGTATCATTCCACCTAAAAATTCTGAACTACCGGAAGATGAGGAATGTGTTTTTGAAATGCAATTAGTTATTAAGGAAGATGTTCCGGAAGAACCGAATCAACCTTCTACATTAAACACATTGGATGAATTACCTGCAGAGGATGAAGTAGATGATCAAAAACGCCGTGCATCAGAGCGTATACAGAAATTACGTAATCTTTCATTTAATATAAACGGAACCGATACCAATAATGAATTTGATAGTGTTCCTGCATATATTCGTCGTAATCTGGAGTTATATAACACAGTCAATAATGTTGAAAATTTTTATAGCAACTACACGGTAAAGCCCGATGAAAATAACAAGTCGCACATCAGCACGATCAATACTTTTCTTGATGGCAAAAAACCTGATTAGTAGTTACTGTTAGCTTTATAATTTTTTTAGAACCACGGAGAAAAAGCCGGAGAAAAAGAAGAGGTTACACAGAGAAGTCCTCTGTGTAACCTCTTCTTTTTCTCCGTGGTTATATATTCTATCAATTGAGCATGGCCGTTAACAATTACTCACTAATCATTGTTATTAACTTCATTAAAAAATGAGGATGGCAAAAATAATTATCACCGGCGGCACTGGTTTAATAGGTAAGGCCTTGAGTAAGTTACTCCTCGAAAAAGGTCATCAGGTGATTATTTTTACGCGCACGCCTTTACTGAAAGACAAGCGTAAAACACCCAATGTTGAATATGCGCACTGGGATGTTGCAAAGCAAATAATTGATGCCGGAGCAATAAGAAATTCAGATTACATTATTCATTTAGCCGGAGCCGGCGTTGCTGATAAAAGATGGACAAAGAAAAGAAAAAAGGAGATCAGGGATAGCCGGGTACAAAGCAGTCAATTAATAGTAAAAGCTTTGAAAGAAAATCCGAATAAAATAAAAGCAGTAATCTCTTCTTCCGCAATTGGTTGGTATGGCGCCGATCCTTCTATTCCGAATCCAAAACCCTTTATTGAAACAGATGCTCCTGATGAAGAATTTCTTGGCGAGACCTGCAAACTCTGGGAAGAAAGTATTGAACCTGTTTACCTGCTGGGAAAGCGGTTGATAAAAATTCGTACAGGCATTGTGTTAAGTAATGAAGGAGGCGCCTTTAAAGAATTTAAGAAACCGGTAAACTTTGGCATTGCAGCAATATTAGGTAATGGTAAACAGATTATAAGCTGGTTGCATATAGATGACTTATGCAGGATGTACCTGTATGCGCTTGAAAACGAAACCATGCATGGATCTTATAATGCGATTGCTCCCAAGCCCGTTACCAATAAGGAACTCACGCTTCAGATCGCGAAATCGGAAAAAGGCAGCTTTTATGTCCCGCTGCATGTGCCGGTTTTTTTGTTAGAGTGGATGCTGGGCGAAATGAGTGTAGAAGTACTAAAGAGCACTACTGTTAACTGCGATAAAATCCGAAAGGCGGGATTCGATTTTGCATTTCCTACTATCGAAAGTGCAATGGCCGATCTTTTGAAAAAGAAAAAGTCATGATAATTCCAGCTATCAGCCGTCAGCGATCAGCTATCAGGAGGAAACATATGACGTATTATCCTCCTGACAGCTGATCGCAATTCATTATTGCTGCGCCGGTGTAAATTTCGGTGGCTTGGGGGCAGGTATTACCAGCTCAGGACTCAGATCTGGCAAGGCTTTTTTCACATCTTTCATATTGTAAACGGAGGTGTCAATAAAATACCAGTTCTTTCCCGCATCTGATGAAATAGCAATCAGGGTGGTTTCCAAACTCACATTGCCAAACCCGGAGCTCAGTTCTGAAGTCTCCGGCAACGTTACCTGTAGCTGATTTTTATAATTGATGATTTTATCAGGGTTGCCTATTACTATTCTTTTAATGGTAGCGCCAAATTGAGTGGCCATTGCATTTACCGTATCCATTCTTTGCAATGCTTTTTCTTTTCCACCTGCTAACTTAATGATATTAGGGTGCATATATTTTATAAAAGCAGGAAAGTCTTTTTTTATCAAAGCGTTGGCCATATTCATAGCCTGCGTTTTTATAATAGAGTTTTGATTTTGTGCAAATGAAGCAACAGCATACAGGGTCACAAAGCAAATAAGAAAAATTTTTTTCATACAATAATTTTATAAATCACTTTTTCGAAATTTCCAGTTGGTAAGGATACAATATAGTACCACATAAACCGCTGCTATGATTAAATAGGTTGGAATATGGCTTTCCCAAATTTTGATCTTATCTGCTCCGTTGAGTATTTTTTTACCGTAAGGCTGTGGAATAAGCATATCCGTTACTTCCTGCGGAAAGAAATCAACCCAGCTTATTTTATATTTGTTTCTTAAGAGGGCTACTACAAATTGTTCTATGATCATGTATATAAAAAAAACGCCCATTGCCAGGCCCGCCCTTTTAATCAGCATGCTAATCAGGAAGGCAATTAAAGAATAGGATATCATCTCAACAAAGAAGAAAACCGCAAACCTTACATCCTGGAACATGGAGATGCCTGCCGGTAATTTATTGCCATAGTATCCAAATGCCAGGGTGGTAAGAAAAGCTATCACTAAAAGAAATAAGGACAATAATAATACCTCAATCAGTTTTACATTGATGAACTGGCTTCTTGCCCAACCATCAATGATATTCTGGCGATGCGTTTTATAGGTAAATTCATTGGTTGTTAAAGTAATGATGAGTATTGCAGGAATCAATAGCAGCAAACTGGAATTCCAGGTAACGGTTTGCCATACATCGGGGAATGCGAAAGGGCTACCCAATATGCTTTGTCCCTTTATTTTGGGAAAACTATTATCCATCATATCGTAGATAACATAGTTGAAGGCCGGGATGCTTATCACTGAAATGAGTAACAAAATCCAGAAAGTTCGGTAATTCTTTAATTTCAGCCATTCAATGTGTAACAGTCGTAACATGTGAAAAAATTAGTGTTTTTATTGTAACCGTTAATGTACATTTTTGCTATCAGCTCTAAGCTATCAGCGATCAAGAGATTATTGAGTGATATATCAATTTACTCCTGATTGCTGATAGCTGACGGCTGATAGCTTTTTCATCAGTTAAAAGCTTCACTGGTATTAGTTAATTCAAAGAATTTGCTTTCAAGACTTTTTTTCTTCAATTGTAAATGATTCAAAACTATACCCTGTTGAAAGCAGAATATATTTACCTTTTCGAGATCGGCTAAGCCGTTGCCGAAAGCTAAGCGAACTTTATTCTCAAACGGTTTAACCGATGTAGCGCCAGGAAAGTGTTGCAAAATGGTAAGCAGTTGTTTGATATCGGAACTATTCACTTCAACTATATCTTCATTTACCAAAACATCATTTACATCGCCTGAAGTAATTAATGTTCCTTTTTGAAGAATGGCGACATGTGTGCAGACTTTCTCTACTTCATCAAGCAAATGGCTGGCAAGAATAATGGTCTTGCCGTTTTTGGCAAGGTTGCGAATCAGCTCACGTGTTTCTGCAATGCCAACGGGGTCAAGGCCATTCGTCGGTTCATCCAGTACCAACACTGAGGGATTGCCTAACAAAGCGGAAGCCAGTGCCAGCCGTTGTTTCATGCCTAATGAGTAGGTGCTGAATTTTGATTGCCTGCGCTGTGTTAGTTTTACTTTTTCTAAAGCATCCGGAATATCTTCTTTACCACGATTTTTAATAGCCGCAGCGATCTCCAGGTTTCTTTCACCGGATAAATAGTGATAAAAATTTGGAGTTTCCAGCAAGGTGCCAATTTGTTTACGCTGCTCGTTCTGAGAGGGCTGGCCAAACCATAAAAAGTTGCCGCTATTAGCTTTTAATACATCCATCACAATACCCAGTAAAGTGGTTTTGCCACTTCCATTGGGTCCTAAGATACCGAATACGGAGCCCTCCGGCACTTCGAAGGATACATTGTTAAGTGCCTGAATACGACCGTAATTTTTTGAGATATTCTGTAAGGTTAAAACTGCCAATGTTAATGATTATCGTAACAAGATAGTGGATGCATAGCAATTTATTTAACCACTTATCAAATTTGTTTTAGAAGAGCCTGAAAACTTTACATGAGGAAGATTTAAAAAGAGATAGTTACAGATTGTCTGTGGCTATCTCTTTATGATAATATGCGCTTTTACATAACTGTTATCAGGAATTCATTTCATCAGCGCTGGGTCCATAACTACCCGGTATCGGAATATTTAGCAGGCGTAAATAAACACCTAACTGCGCACGATGGTGTACTATTTGGTTATATGTCATTCTTATAACCTCACCTTTGGTAGATACACTTATTATCTTATCTCCAACGCGCAAAGTCCATTTAGGTTCAAGGTCTTCTTCAGTTGCTTTACTAAGTTGTTCCCTGCCATTAGCGAGTGATTTTTCAAGATGTTTCAACAGATCTGCCGTGTTGTTAATTACTTCAGGGTTATACGGACTGGTGGCAAAATCCAGTTCATTGGTTGTTAGCGTCATAGAAACCCAGGAAGGAAGCTCTGCAATGTGAGTAGCTAAACTGCGGATCGTCATGCTTCTTTCATGCGGCTTCCAGTCGTATTTGTCGTCTGGTACTCTTTCCAGCATTTTGCGGGTAGTCACTGCTTCGTGGTCCATTTCTTTTAATAGCATTTGAATCATAGACATAGTAGTGTTTTTTTATGAATTAAAGATATGAGCTGCTACTGACAACGCTATGGCATTGTGTATTTAAAGGTGAAAAACTTTTACAAAAGTTCAAAATCATATACAAATTTTATGACTTAGCAGCTCATTTATCATCCAGGTCTTTACCTATAAACAAAGTGTATTTTTCTACTGCTTTTTTAACTTCCTGCTGATCTGTTTTATTCAAGACTTTAAAAGAAGTGGTTTCAATGTTAATTTTATTATTCTTAATAGTTCTTTTCCATGTGCCTCCGATTGTTCCATTTATAACAATTATATGCTGATAAGCACCATTGCCACCTTTGTTCATCTCTGGCTTATTTGCAGGTAGAAATAAGGCGCTACGGTCTTTGTAACTCATTCCATATTCATCATAATCAGGTAGTAAAAATGTTTTCTGAATTTTATTCTTAGTTGTAAGCAATGTTTCTTTTAAAATATAATCTTGCCCATTATTATTTTTATGAATGAATTCAGATGAAAGTTTTAAAACGCCATCCCTGGCATCTTTCATGGTTAGTCCGGACCATGTTACAAAATCTTTAAGTGTGGCGGGACCCCGGCTTCCAAAGTAACGCCGGGTAAATCCGGCCAACACTTCTTCACGGTGAAAAGGTTTTACACCTGGTACTATTTCATCCAGCAACCCATAAGTAAATTGCTTACCTTTTCTTGCACCGCTGCAAATAATTCCATCTAGTTCTGCACACATCATCAGTAAGCTTAAAGGTATGCCATCTGCTTTGATTGTTTCTTTAAGCAGTGCTGCCTGCAACTCAATCCTGGTAAGGTGCTTTCCACCTTGTAAAGCTTTTGCAAGGGTATCATTACTACGCTTTAGAATAGATTTATCAAAGTTTGATTTACGATACATAAATGAATTAACAGTATGTACACGAGGTGCTGTCAGTGCAAGCATCCAGCGAATATCGGTTGGCGTTACAAAATGCCAGGTCGGCCTCATAAGGTGCGTGCGAAGAATAGCTCCTTCGTTAAAAACTTTATCAATAACGGCATCGGAACATTTTGGTAAACGCAAACCGAGAGCCCATTTTGCCATTGCAAATTCCTGTGCCTGCATGGCTATCATCCAGGATACTATTTCTTCAGGCTTGCTGAATTTTGTTTCAGCAATCTGTTGGTTTAAAAGACGGTAATTAATGATGTCGGAGTTTTTCATAATAAGCTATCAGCTATCAGCTGACTGGTGGTTCAATCAGATCCCATAAATTTCCGTACAGGTCTTCAAAAACAGCTACTGTGCCGTATTTTTCCTTGATGGGCGTCCTGACAAAATGAATGTTATCATGCAGCATGCTTTGGTAATCTCTCGCTATATTATCAGTGTGAAGAAAGAGAAATACCCGGCCACCTGTTTGATTTCCAACACGGGTTTTTTGTTCTTCATTAGCTGCCTTTGCAAGCAATAAACAACAGGAACCAGGATCGGAAGGAGCGATCACTACCCATCTCTTGGTAGCACTAAGAACTGTATCTTCTATAAGTCTGAAATGAAGTTTCTCAAGGTAGAATTGTAATGCTTCATCGTAATCATTTACCAGTAATGCTATTTGCGCGATTCGCTGTTTCATTTAATTTTTTTAAATCATTATTAAAATTAACATGTAGTAGTTAGCTATCAGGAAAAAACTTTGAAAAGGTTTACCTGTGATGAACTGCAGGAGGATAGATCAAAGTTACATCTCTTGTTAAAAGTAATTGAATCAATTACAGCGGTATTGAATCAATTATCGGCTTAAAAAATTAAATTTGTAACAAATGCAGTTATCAATAAATACGGTTAAGTAAATGCGCAGTGAAGTAAAAAAATACATCGACACCGCAGATGAAAAAGTGGTCAAGATGGTACATGCCATGCTGGAAGTGGATGCAGAGGCGGACTGGTGGGATGCCATGCCTGATGAAGTAAGGCAGCAGGTGGAATTATCTATGAAGCAAGGAAACAGTGGCAATGTATTGACACATGAACAGGTAAAGGAAAAATACCCCAAATGGTTTACAAAATAGCCTGGACGGTGAAAGCCCTGGAAAGCTATGTGGCTATTATGCAATACCTGCAGCAGGCATGGACGGAAAAGGAAGTAAAAAGCTTTACTGATTTGGTAGAAAAGAAAGTAAAGCTTTTGTCCCACCAGCCTGGCATTGGAACATCCAGGAACAAAAAGCACCTTCATATAAGGCATACTGTGCTGCACAAAAGAGTATCGCTGATTTACTGGGTAAACCACAGAAGAAAGAAGTTGAACTACTGCTTTTTTGGAATACCTACCAACATCCTTCAAGGCTAAAAGCCAAATAAACGGCTGTTAAAAGCAGTATGTGTTGTGAATAAATAAAGTCCTAAAGTCCTAAAGTTGTAAGGCTTGTAGCATTGATATTGCATCTCGGCCATACTTTTGCCTAAGTCCTTTATGAAAAGGAACAATTCGCAACACTAAACCTTAAACTAATTCCTTACCGGCTTGCCACCTTTCAGTACACTCTGTATTCTTTCCAATGTCTTTTTCTCACCTGTTAAGCTTAAGAAAGCTTCTCTTTCCAGGTCTAATAAATATTGTTCCGTTACCAGGGCAGGTTCACTCAAGTCACCGCCGCACATAACGTACGCTAATTTTTTAGCCACTACAACATCATGGTCAGTAGCATAATTAGCCCGCCACATTCCGTTGATGCCGGCATAAAGAGCGCCCAGCATTGATCGTCCCAAAACTTTAATATCATTGCGTTGTGACGGCATGTTATAACCGGCATCAAATAATTCTATTACAGCTTTTTTGGCGTCGGCAATCCTTCTGTCCTGGTTCATGGCAATTTCGTCTATGCCCTTACGTAAGATTCCCAGGTCGTAAGCTTCGAAAGCTGAAGTAGAAACTTTTGCGGTAGCAATAGTAAAGAAGCGGTTTTTCATGGTAACATTTTCCGGCTCGTCCTCATGCATTTCGTCAGCGGCTCTTAACGCAAATTCTTTAGTGCCACCGCCGCCTGGTATTAATCCAACTCCTAATTCTACAAGCCCGATATAAGTTTCAGCAGCGGCATATACTTTGTCGGAGTGCATGCTCAGTTCACAGGCGCCTCCAAGTGCCAGTCCGTGCGGTGCAACCACTACGGGAATAGCTGAGTATCTTGCACGCATCATTGTATTCTGAAACAGGCGGATTGCCATATCAAGTTCATCATATTCCTGCTCAATAGCCAGCATGAAGATCATACCTACGTTGGCACCTGCACTGAATTGCGGAGCATCATTAGCAATCACCAATCCTTTATAGTTTTCTTCTGCGAGGCTGATAGATTTTTGAATACCTTCCATTACTTCACCTCCGATGGTTCCCATTTTCGTGTACCATTCAAGCCCCAATACATCATCTCCCAGGTGATATAAATTACATGCGCCATTTTTCCAAATTGTTTGTTTTTGAAAGTTCTTCATTACAATAAAGGCATCGCCGCCGGGTAACGGTATATAACCAGCGCTTTCTGCAGAAACAGGTTCACTGGTGCCAAAAACAGGCTGGTAAACAGTTTGCTTGCCATTCTCTGTTTTATAGAATGAAGTAATACCGGCGGCAAGCATTTGTTCAACCCATGGAGCAATTGTATAACCGGCAGCTTTCATAGCCTCAGTGGATTTTTGAACACCCAATACATCCCAGCTTTCAAAAGCACCGATCTCCCAACCAAAGCCTGCTTTCATAGCATCATCAACACGATATAATTCATCACTTATCTCAGGAATGCGATGCGAAATATAAGAGAACAATCTATAATGAAAATGCCGGTAAAAATCGCCCGGCTTATCTGTTGCCGAGCACAGTATTTTAAGCCTGCTTTTTAAATCATCTTCTGATTTAGCAGCCTCCAGGCCTGCGAATTTTGACTTTTGGCGCGGGCCGTATTCAAGGGTTTGCAGATTGAGCGACAGAATCTCTTTTTCTCCGACACTGCCTTTTATTTTTTTAAAGAATCCCTGGCCTGTCTTATCACCGAGCCAGTTATTGCTTACAATTGTATCCAGCCACGAGGGTATCGTGAATATTAAAGCAGCTTCATCTGCCGTAGCATTTGCAGCCACTCCCTTTGCTACTTTTACCAGGGTGTCTATGCCAACCACATCAGCGGTTCTAAAGGTGGCAGATTTGGGACGGCCAATTATAGGGCCGGTTAAGGTGTCTACCTCATCAACAGTTAGTCCCATCTTTTCTACCAGTTGAAAAATAGACATGATGCTGAAAACACCGATCCGGTTAGCAATAAAAGCAGGAGTGTCCTTGCATAGCACAGTCGTTTTGCCTAAGTATAAATCACCATAGTGCATTAAAAAATCTATCACTTCAGTATCTGTATGTTCTGTCGGGATTATTTCCAGCAGCCTTAAGTATCTCGGAGGATTAAAGAAATGCGTACCGCAAAAATGCTTTTTAAAATCATCACTGCGTCCATCTGCCATCATGTGAATGGGAATACCCGATGTGTTGGAAGTTACCAGGGTGCCGGGTTTCCTGTATTTTTCTACTTCTGTAAAAACAGACCTTTTAATGTCGAGCCTTTCAACAACCACTTCAATCACCCAATCATAACCGGCGATATCCTTCATGTTATCAGTAAAATTGCCGGTTTTTATTCTTTTTAAAAAGTTCTTATGATAGATAGGAGAAGGATTTTGTTTTATTGCGCTTTGTAAAGCTTCATTAACAATCCTGTTCTTTACTACAGGATGATCAATAGTTAACCCTTTGGCTTTTTCTGCATCATTCAATTCAGAAGGTACTATATCCAGCAATAACACCTGTAACCCGGCTCCGGCAAAGTGGCAGGCAATCCGGCTGCCCATTACACCACTACCCAGTACAGCAACTTTTTTTATGATTCTCTTAGACATACAATCAAATTAGTTAGTTAAACAACTATATAAAGTGAAGGTAGGATAAAATCATTGGACAATAGGGCGGAATCTCTATTGTCGTGTCAGGGTTTATTGCCGTGTTGATTGCTATCAGCTGTCAGCTATCAGGAGGAAATGTATATCGATTAATATCTTGATGGTTGAGAGCTTTAATCTAATAGCAAAGCCGCTTAATTATGGTAAATACAACACTATGATTAATATGAATTGCAGTACTTTGTGCTTGGAGCAACAGTTTATGGAACACTGGTATAAATCATATATCCTGGATCTGATAAAAAAAATATTTTTTGTTCTATTGATCATCTTTCTACTGAGGATTGTCTTTTTATTTACAAACTATAATTATTTTTCTGATCTCAATGCATTATTAATTTTCAAAGCTCTTATTTATGCCATCAGGATAGACATAGCAACCCTGTTATTGATAAATGGCTTTTTACTTTTATTCATTGCTACCTTTCCCGTTACATTTCATAAAGGGCGAAAGATATTTATGAGCATCTTTATATGCTTAAACGGAGGCTTGATCTTTTTGTCGGTTTGCGATAACATTTATTTTATGTATACCCAGCGCCGTATAAATTATGATATAGTGTATCTCGTCCCTCAATCTTTTACTATAAAGCTAGTATGGTTGTATTGCAAAAAAGGATGGTACTGGTTATTACTACTTGCGGGCTTTTTAATTATGAATAGAAAAATATTCAGAGATGAAAAGAATACCATGGTACACTACAGGCATGCATGGCGAAACAAGCTTTATAACTTTGTAATTATTGTAGTTCTTTGCTTTATTGCAATACGTGGATTTGAATCGCGCCCTTTATCTCCAAGCACTGTATTGCTTTACTTCCCTTCAAAAGTTATTAATCTTGCATCTAATACCGGCTTCAACTTATTATATTCTTATTACAAAGGGCAAAGTCCATTAGCAAATAAAAATTATTTCACTTCTAATGAACTTGATAAGCAATTTCAAATATTTCATCAGAGAACCCAAAAAGGCAATCCAGGCAAGCCGAACATTGTTTTATTAGTGATGGAAAGCTTTGCCAGAGATTACCTGGATAGCTCAAGTAAGTTTAAAGCCTACACACCTTTTCTTGATTCACTGATGGAAGGAAGCCTCGTATTTCGGAACGCATTCAATAATGGCAGGGAATCGACACATGGACTGGTTGCTATTTTAGCAAGCCTGCCACCTTTTATGCAGGTACCTTATTATCATTCGCAATACCATGCGGCTTCTATACGTGGCTTAGGGAAAATTTTGAGTGAAGATGGTTATGATTGCAGTTTTTTTTTGGGTGATGTTGATGATTCATTTGGCTTTAAAGAATTTACTCATTCCATTGGCATCAGTCATTATTACAGTAGGAGAGATTTTGGTGATGACCGGTTTTATAACGGAGCATGGGGCATTCATGATGAGAATTTCTTTTTGTACGCTGCAGATGTACTTGCCAAAAAACAACCTCCTTTTTTTGCAACCATCTATAATGTTTCTTCACATCCCCCTTATATTATTCCGGAAAAGCTACAAAAGCAATTCACCATTGCGGGTCAGAATGCTGCACAAAACAGTGTGTCTTATGTGGATTATGCTTACCATTCTTTTTTTAAAAAAATAAAAAATGAAAAGTGGTTTAGTAATACCGTATTTATATTTATTGCCGATCATTTTCTTTCACCATCTGATAAAAAAGAATTTACTGCCGTAAATGTCAATGCGATCCCTTTTTTCATTTATGCTCCAGGGATGCCATTGCTAAAAGGCGATTATAATTATGTAGTACAGCAGTTAGATGTTGTGCCCACCATTTTGCAATTAGCAGGCTACAATGGCAGGTACATGAGTTTTGGAAAAACAGTACTGAATACAGCACAACCCAGGTATGCAGTACAAAAAATGGATTATACATTTCAGATTATAGATAGCAGTTTTGTCCTTGGCTTAAATGCGGGTAATGATGCTGTAATGTATCTTTACAATTACAGGGTTGATTCTTTATTAAAGAAAAATCTTTTTCAAGATACTAAGATGGTTGAAAAGAAACTGGAATTGGAAAGCCAGTTAAAAGCAATGATTCAACGGTATAATGGTGGTTTTCTAAATAACCGGTTATTGTATTGAACGATTGTTTGTACCTGATGTAGAATATTAAATGTTCATTCGTGAAAAGTAAAGCGGTAATTTTTTTACTGGGGATCATCATTACGCTGTTAATAATTTATAACAATCATCTCCTTTTCTTTTTCCAGGATTATCGCTTAAAGAAACATATTACTGCGCTTACTCCTGTTTATCAAACCAGCGGGCAATCTGACAAGATTAGTTTCTGTAACCTTCAGCCATATTCTAAAATTTGGGCGCACCGTGTTAACACTTTGGAACGTTTCCTGTTTTTATCAGATCATTTTCAGGGTTTCGAAATGGATATAGTTTTTGACGAGCAGCGTAATTTTTTTGACATAAGGCATCCGCCTGCAACGAGCATTAATTTATCTTTTGAAAAGTATTTGCAGGCTCCGGAAAGTAAGGGCAAATTTTTCTGGCTCGATTTAAAAAACTTAACTAACGGTAATGTAGGGGCGATTTTATCTTCTTTAAGAGATCTTGATAATAAGTATACAATCCATCAGAGAATAATTATTGAATCGAATAATATACTGCAGTTAAGCAAAATATCCGATGCCGGATATTTTACAAGTTACTATTATGACTGGGATTCGTATAGAGATTTTATGAATAACGGAAACGAAACATTCACGGAGGCTGTTTTTAAGAAGATAGATGCTGTATCACAGGATGTTTTAATTTATGATACTTTGCTAAAAAGATTTCCTTTTAAGCCCAAATTAACATGGGCTTTGTCTATAAAAAATTATCTCTCTGATAGTATGTTTAATGCTTTGGATAACGATAAAGGATTGCTGGTGTATCTGGTTAATGTAAAAAGTCCGCAGTATAGGTAATCATTAGTATTATAATTTTTGATAATGGATTTAGGGGCAAAGTATGCTGGCATTGGTTATTATAGTCAATCTCGATTCAATGTCGTTGACTTAAGAAGTTTGTAGTGTTTTTCTATCAGTAAATAGATTTGGTAAAGATCTTAGTGTCCCTTGTGGGATTTCCTTTGTGTCCATTGTGGTTAAAAGACTTCTGAATAGGTAGACTCTATTTAAACACAAGGAACACAAAGGAAATCCCACAAAGGGCACAAGGGATACCTTAAAGACATAATCCTTAAGTCAACAACATTGAATCTTGATTGTGCAAATTATTTACAAAATAAATGTGAAATTAAAATTGATAATTGATTAAAAACCGGAAACTATAAACACTCAGTTTTGCTTTTATATTTTGCAAGAATGTTTCCGGATTAATCCTAAATTGTAATATAGATGAATGAATATAATTTGTCGCTTTTAGCTTCTGAAATTACTAAGCTGCATAATCATATGCAGCAAAGGGCGTTAGAACAGGTAAATACTTTGCTTACTATTCGAAACTGGCTTATTGGATTGAACATTGTTGAATACGAACAAAATGGAAGTGACCGGGCAGTTTATGGCACAGCTGCTATAAAGCAATTAGCGAACTTGTTAAAATCAAAAAATATCAGGGGGTTGGATGAACGCTCACTAAGGGCCTGTAGAACGTTCTACCTGATTTACCCTCAAATTTGGGAGACAGTGTCCGCCAAATTACAACTATCAGATAATGAATTAATTAAAAATTGGGGGACAATGTCTTCCATTTCGTTAGCTACTATGTTAAATGATAAATTAAAAAGATCAGAAGTATCTGAAATTTCTTTTCCGGCTGAAATTCTTTTATCCCGACTTAGTTTTTCTCATTTTATTGAACTTATTAAGGCAGATTCTCCATTGAAAAGAACATTTTATGAAGTCCAAGCAATTAAAAACAACTGGAGCGTAAGAGAACTGGAAAGAGCCATGAACACACTTTTATTTGAACGTACCGGACTTTCAACCAATAAGGAAGCTGTAATTGCTAAAGCAAAAGATGAAAAACCTGCAATGCCAGGAGACGTTGTTAAAAATCCATACTTTCTGGAATTCCTGGGATTGGAAGAAAAACCAGAGTATTCAGAAAACGACCTTGAACAAGCCATTATCAATCACTTGCAAAAATTTTTAGTTGAGCTAGGCAGAGGATTTTGCTTTGAATACCGCCAGAAGCGTATAACATTCGATAACAAACATTATAAGATCGACCTTGTATTCTACAACCGGATCCTTAAATGTCATGTCTTGCTCGATCTGAAAGTGGGAGCTTTCGATCATGCTGATGCAGGACAAATGAATATGTATCTTAATTACTACCGCAAAAATGAAATGACGGATGGTGATAATCCTCCTGTAGGTATTATTTTATGTGCAAATAAAAATGATGCATTAGTGGAATATGCCACCTCCGGTTTGCCCCAGGAAGTTTTTGTAAGCAAATATTTGATTCAATTACCATCTATTGAAGAACTAAAACAGCTTATTGAAAGCGATCTGCAAAACAGCTAATAAGGAAGAAGAGTTCTTCCTTAATTTTAATAACAAATAAAATATAAGTACATTACTAACTAACTTCTGCACCCGGATTTATCATCGTATCAGGGTTTATGAAATGCAACTTCCCTCCGGCGTCTTCTGTCATTAATATCATGCCATTGCTTTCGATGCCTCTCATTTTACGGGGTGCCAGGTTAGCCACCACTACCACTTGTTTGCCTGCTATTTCTTCCGGCTTAAAGTGAAGAGCAATGCCTGAAACGATAATCCTTTTTTCAGTTCCTAAATCTACTTCCAGCTTTAAAAGCTTATCAGCCTTTTCAACTTTTTCAGCAGTAGTGATTGTACCTACTCTAAGGTCGAGCTTAGCGAAGTCGTCATAAACAATTTGTGGTTTGGTGTTTTCAATTTCAGGTTTTACTTCCTCCATAGGTATTGTTTGTTGTTGTATTTTAGAGTTTTGATCTTTGATCTGTTGTGCCTTTACGGCAGTTGCCTGTAGCTTCACCATTTGCGCAGCAATCTCAGTGTCTTCTATTTTCCTGAACAGCAATTGAGGTTCCCGTAAACTATACCCAACACTAAGCAGTTTGCTTTTACCTGCATTCTCCCATTCCAGCATTTTAGGGACTACCTTCATCATGTGGCACATTTTAAGAGCGGTAACAGGTAAGAACGGGTTAATAAAAATTGCGAGGTTTGCTGTAAGCTGCAAGCAGATGTGCAGGCAGTTATCAATTAAACGCTGCGCTGTCTCACGGTTTTCAATATCCGCAGATGGTTCTGAGGAAGTTAAGGCTTTTGCAGTGATCCATGGTTGCTTTTCCTGCATGTACCTGTTACCTTTTCTTGAAAATTCAACTACTTCAAATAACGCTTCGCGGAATTTATATGTTTCTATTAAGTTTTCAATACGGCTTTTTGCTTTTTCAAATGCAGCCATCATGTTTTTATCAGTATCATCAAGCAATGAAGCGTGCAGTACAGGAACTTTTCCTGAACACAGTTTATGCAATAAAACAAAAGTTCTGTTTACAAAGTTTCCTGTAATAGATACAAGTTCACTGTTATTAGCCTCCTGGAAACCTTTCCAGGTAAATTCACTGTCTTTTGTTTCGGGTGATATGGTAGTCAGGTAATAGCGTAACACGTCGGCCATGATCTCACCGCCATTATCTTTTTTTATCCAGTCATTAATATAATCCTCCATTTCAATGCTCCAGCCCCGGCTGGTACTCATCTTATCCCCTTCCAGATTCATGAACTCATTGCTGGGTACATTATCAGGAACAATATTACCATGTAATTGTAGCATTACCGGAAAGATGATGCAATGAAAAACTATGTTATCCTTTCCAATGAAATGAATCAGTTTCGTTTCTTTATCATACCAGTAAGGTTTCCAATCCTTGTTATTATTAATGGCCCATTGTTTGGTAGCGCTTATATAGCCGATAGGTGCATCAAACCATACATACAAAACTTTACCGGCAGCTTCGGGCAGCGGAACAGGAATGCCCCAATCAAGGTCACGTGTTACGGCCCTCGGCTGCAGACCTGCGTCCAGCCAGCTTTTACATTGTCCTAATACATTTGTTTTCCAATCACCTGCATGTTCTTTCAATATCCATTCGCGCAGCCATTCTTCATACTTATTGAGCGGAAGGTACCAGTGCCTGGTAAGTTTTTTTATTGGCGGCTTGCCGCTTAAAGTGCTTCTTGGATTTATCAACTGATCAGGACTTAATGAACTCCCGCAATTTTCACACTGATCGCCAAACGCATTAGGATATCCGCAAACAGGACAGGTGCCGGCAATATACCTGTCTGCAAGGAACGTATTTGCTTCCTCATCAAAATATTGTTCATTTTCTTTTTCTTCCAGTTCGCCCTGGTTATAAAGAGCCGTAAAAAATTCCTGTGTTGTTTCATGATGAAGTGGTTCGGTGGTGCGGTGGTATATATCAAATGAAATGCCCAGGTCAAACAGGTTCTGTTTTAAGATCTCATGGTATTTATCCACGATGGCTCTTGGCGTAGTTTTTTCCTTCATTGCCTGGATAGTAATAGCAGCGCCATGTTCATCGCTTCCGCAAACATATACTACATCCCTTTTCTGTGCCCGCAGGTAACGTACATAAATATCGGACGGCAAGTAGGCGCCCGCAAGGTGACCGACATGTTTTAAGCCGTTGGCATAAGGCAACGCGGCAGTTATAAGATATCGCTTTGATTCGTTCATTTTTTAATATTACATTTAATTATCCTTATGTTACAAAAATAGCTATTTGATTTTTGCTAAAAAACTTTCGCAAACTTATTAGAAATCTGAGCAGTAAGATATGATACAGACACCTCCCTATCTTAAAAAAGGCGATACCATCGGTATAATTTGTCCAGCAGGGTTTATGCCGGTTGAAAAGGCTCAAACCTGCATCAGAACCCTGAAAGAATGGGGTTATAACGTTAAAGTTGGTAGCACGCTGGAAAGCCGTTCGGCAAATTATTTTTCTGGTACAGACCTGGAGCGCCTGGATGATTTTCAGCAAATGCTTGATAATGACAATGTGAATGCGATTTTATGTGCACGAGGAGGTTATGGATTTGGAAGGATCATTGATCAGGTTGATTTTTCTGCTTTCAAAAAAAAGCCAAAATGGATTATTGGCTTTAGTGATATCACCGTGCTTCATGCTCATTTGTATGCTAATTATAAAATAGCATCTATTCATGCGCCTATGGCTGCAGCATTCAATGTTGATGAGCATAACAATATTTATATTGAATCATTACGTAAAGCGCTGTCCGGAGAAGAGGCAAGATATGAATGCACGCCGCACACTTTTAATACAAGGGGCAAAGTAATTGCAAAACTGGTTGGCGGTAACCTCACTTTGATAGCACACCTTATAGGAACTCCTTCCGACTTTAAAACAAAAGGAAAAATTTTGTTCCTGGAAGATGTAGGCGAATACCTTTATAATATTGACAGGATGTTGTATCAACTAAAACGAAGCGGTAAGCTGGATAAACTTGCCGGTTTAATCATTGGCGGTTTTACAGATAGTAAAGACACTGAAAGACCTTTTGATAAAACGGTTTACGAGATCATTAATGAAATTGTAAAAGATTATAATTATCCTGTATGCTTTGGCTTTCCTGTAAGTCATCAAAAGGAAAATTATGCATTGAAGATTGGGGTTAGGTATAAATTTAAAGTGGGGAGGAATAGGGTGGTGTTAAAAGAATAATTAAAAGAGGGAACAACCTGGCGAAGCTCATCCGCTTCACTGGTTTTTAGAAATCTCACAGGTCGTTCTTTGCATTGAAGATTTTAGTCATTTTTTCAATAAAGAATCAATAGTACCAGGTACCACAGGATAATCGTATAAGTTAATATGGTTTCCACCCTGAACCGTAATAAGCTTGTCACCAGGTTTTAAAAAAGGAGATAACTTCACCGAGTTTCGATAGGGCACCGTCCAGTCATTCGTTCCATGAATAAGTATAACGGGGTCTGTTACTTTTGGCAGATTTTCGAAGGTAGGAAACTTGTAATGTAAGATTCGGTTCATCGGGTATACTGGCATATAAAAACTTACTAGTTCAGGTAAACTATAATAAGGTGTTTCTAAAATCAGGTAACGGCAGTTTCTTACAGCAGCAAGATGCGATGCTATACCCGTTCCTAAAGACTTTCCATAAATAATTATTTTATTTGCAGGCAACCTTGTCCTTGCGAGCTTATACATCAATAAGGCCCATTCATTAACAAGCTTTTCAGAAAAAACACCGGTGCTTTTTCCATAGCCCGGATAATCTATCATCCACACTTCATATCCTGATTTAGTAAAATAAGGAGCAAATTTTTTATACCAGGATATATTGGTACGATTGCCATGAAAATATAGCACGATCCCTTTAGGTAAACTATCGCGTGACAGAAACTGGATGATATTTATATTGGTTGATTCATTGTAAGCAATATTTACTTCTTTAAAAGGAATATCGAATTTATATAGATAGTCACCCGCTAATTTTACCGGACGAAAGATCACATAATCCTGCAGAACATAGATCCCAATCCCGATTAAACAGTATATTATAATGCTGATCTTTATTATCCGTGACCATTTACTTTTTTTCATTATTCAATACTTTAAAATATCGCGGATAAAATTATGGTATTCCGGAAAAGAAGGAAGGTTGTTATGACTGCCGCCCTCAATACGGATCAGCGTTATCTTACGGGGATTGAGGGCCTGCAATTTTTCGCTATTCGAGATGGGTATCAATCTGTCTTTTGTTCCATGCAGAATGTATGTATGGCATTTCACATGCATGATCCATTTGTCTGTTCGCAAACGATACCTGATCACCCAGCGAACCGGTAATATAGGTAGATACCGTTCCATAATTTCAGTGAAGCTATAATAAGGAGCGTCCAGTATCAGGTATCTTGGGTTATTGTCACTGGCTAATTTTGCTGCAAAACCGCTTCCGATACTTCTTCCATAAACGATAAGATGTTCCTGCTCGTATTGCTGCATTAAAGTTTCATAAACAAATTGCATATCGCTCAGCAAATCTTCTTCACTGCGTTTGCCCGTGCTTTTACCAAAACCACGGTAGTCAACCATTACAACATCATAGTCATACCTGTAAAAGTCTTTTGCATAACGGGCCCAACCCTTTATGCTTCTGGTATTTCCATGAAAATATAATATAAGGCCTTTAGGCGCTTCACGAAAAAAATGAAGCCCGTTAATTCTCACACCGGGTTTTATGTCAAAAAATAATTCTTTGAATGGCACATCATATTTAAACTGGAATCCGGCATGTAATTTCTCCGGTTTAAAAATGAATTTTTCCTGCACCAGGTAAATAATGATGAGCAGAGCCATGTAACCGTATATGATATAAGCGAGGGTTGAATTCAAGTGCATATTTAGCTATCAGCTATCAGCCGTCAGCTATCAGCTTTGAGCTCGTAGCTTACAATCATATTATAGTCTGATTTGAGAAAAATAGTATTTATTACTGTTCTTTCAAATTTTATTTTAACCTAACATCCATTACTACAAGAACAGTTATAAGGTAAAGTTACGGTTGTAAGTGAAGCACAACTAACAGCTGATAGCTGACCACTGACAGCTATTCCTCATAAACATCAACCCTTTTCAGTTTTATATTCGAGACGGGTGATATGATCAATGGAAATTTTTCTATTACAACGTTCGACGGATCAAGTCCAAATCCACGTTCTTCGGAAAGTCCCCAATCCTTGATAGTGAAATGTAATTTCATAATGAGCTGTTCAAAGAAGGGTAGTTCGTTGTCTTCACTAAGGTATTTTTCTGTTACAATGAACTGAAAGTCTCCCACAATATTATTACGCTCCAGGCTCTCATAACGACTGGTGATATTAACTTCATTATTATTTACAAGATCTTCCACTACTTTTCTAAACAGCATATTAATTCGTGGCTCCACACGAAATCCAAGGCGGAATTCAACCCGGATAATATCATTAGGTATAATGTGCAGCACCGAATATACACAAGTGTAAGGATCATCCAGTGTGTCCACATGAATGAACCAGTAAATATCTGCACGCTTTGGTTTTTTATTTAAAATAGAATAAATGATTTTATGTTCTATCTCATTCGGATTGTTGGCACTTGTAAGGTAAACAAGGTGCGTGGCATATTTGGCAACTGTTTTATCATTACTCAGTTCCTGTAATTGGGGGATGTAATGTTCCAACCTTATAAATTCAACATACCGGTTCTTTATCTTTCTGCTCCGGTACCAAACATACATTATGGAAAACATAATTCCTCCCAGGATCATTGTAATATAACCACCTTTAGAAAATTTTTGCAATAATGCAATCAGGTAAGCTATTTCAATAATAGAATAGCTAATCAGAAAAATATATATGAGCAAAGGTTTAACTCTTTTGGAAACCAGGTAATTTGAAAACAAAATGGTTGTTGCAAGCATGGTAATTATTATAGCTAATCCATACGCATTCTCCATCCTGGATGCTTCCCTGAAATGAAGCACGATAAATACACAACCTACAAAAAGCATGAGGTTAATGCTGGGAATGAAAAGCTGTCCTTTTTCTTCTGATGGATAACGAACCTTAAGCTTAGGCCACAAGTTAAGGCGCATTGCTTCACCTATTAATGTAAAAGAGGCGGTTATCATTGCCTGGCTTGCAATAACAGCTGCGCTGGTAGCAATAAATACGCCGGCGATTAAAAACCATTGAGGCATTAAATTGTAAAAGGCGTTAATACCCAGGCTTACTTTAACAGCCTTTGTTACAAGTACATTTTCATGGTTTGCAAGCAGGGAAGCGCCCTGTCCAATATAATTAAGCAGTAAACAGGCTTTTACATATATCCAGGAAACCTGGATATTACCGCGTCCGCAATGGCCCAGGTCACTGTATAATGTTTCTGCACCCGTTGTACAAAGAAAAACAGCTCCCAATAGCCAGAAGCCCTCAGGATAAGTAATTAAGAACCGTAAAGCATAATAGGGACTAAAGGCTTTAAAGATTGATAAGTCATCAAATATATGGTAGCAGCCCAGTACAGCCAGCATAGAAAACCACATAAACATAATTGGGCCGAAGAGCTTTCCTATAGTACCGGTTCCAAATTGTTGTGAAAAAAAAAGTAGTACAAGGATGATGATTACTATATAAATAATTGTGTTTTCCCCTATATTCCTTAGGGAAGGTAGCTCCTGTAAACCTTCAACAGCCGAGGTTATGGAAATAGGCGGAGTGATAATACCATCAGCTAGTAATGCAGCGCCTCCAAGCATAGCAGGAATAACCAGCCATTTCATTCGTCTTCTTACCAGTGCATAAAGGGCAAAAATTCCACCTTCACCCTTATTATCGGCACGAAGAACCAACAACACGTATTTTATGGTTGTTTGGAGCGTTATTGTCCAGATTATACAGGAAAGTGTTCCAATAATCAATTCTTCCGTTATAACCTTATCCGCAATAATTGAATTAAAAACATAAAGGGGAGATGTGCCGATATCTCCATATATAATTCCTAAAGCAACCAATAAACCAGCGGATGTTACTTTATTATGATTCTTACTCACGATAACTGTTTTAATATTTCCAGGGCTTACATTCAGAAATTTTTGTGAAAAACACTCGTAGTAACAAAGGTATAAGTAAATTACTTTTTTATTTATAAACTATTTTCTATCCTGCCATTTTTATATATACTGTTAAAAAATATTTTTTTGACTTTTAATGCGATCTTATACACTTGTAATGTGTTAGATAGAAGAACAATTCTTAATTTGACAAGTAACATGTATTTTTAAATACACAATAATTGTTTATGATGAACAAGTTTTTTGCTTTCATATGTTTTTTAATATTTTCCATACCTTCCTGGTCACAGGCTCCAAGGATCATTTATTCTGAACCGGAAAGGGAAGACTCACGTAGAACCGAATTCGAGGTTATTGGCAAAGTGAGTGGAAATTTTCTCGTTTACAAAAATAACCGTAATGACCATGATATATGCGTGTATGATAATGAAATGCGGTTGAAGGAAAGAATAAAAATGGAGTCATCTGACAGGTGGGTGAACGTAGATTTTATTGCTTACGCTGATTTTTGTTACATGATCTATCAATACCAGAAGAGGAACACTTTGTATTGTGTGGGAGTGAAGCTGGATGGTAATGGTAAAAGAATGGGCAACCCAATTGACCTGGATACTACCCAGATTGGATTTGCTGCCAGTAATAAAATTTATACTACTATTTTCAGTGAAGACAAAAAGAAGATCATGATCTTCAAGATTAATAACCGCAATCAAAAGAATTTTTATTTTACGAGTTTGCTTTTTAATGACCAGCTGGAACTCCTTGGCAAGAACCGTATGAGTATGGCTATGGAAGAAAGAAATGATTATTTTACGGATTTCCTTCTTACTAATGAAGGAGATTTGGCATTTGGAGTATTTCGTCGAAGCTCGAATAATGAGCAGATTACAAAAGTGATGATGGTAATTAAAACACCGGAAGCACTTAATTTCTCTGTAAAAGATGTGGAGATAGGAAACCTTATCCTGGATGAACTGAAATTTAAAGTTGATAATTCGAATAAACGTATTTTAATGAATGCGCTTTATTACAAACAAAGAAGAGGGAATATTGATGGTTTGTATTCTTTGTCCTGGGATAAAGACAGAAACGTTAAGATTATTGATAAGCTTACTGCTTTTAATGACGACTTACGCTCAGTAGCAAAAAGTTCGGAAGCGAACAGGAGGATGGCCTTCAACGATTATTTTATCAAGAACATAGTTACCCGCAAGGATGGAGGATACCTAGTTATCGGAGAGTCACTATATTCTTCTTCAAGAGGCAATACATATAACCGATGGAATTATAATTCTTTTGGTAATCCATGGATGTCACCGCTCGATTATTCATACTGGTCTCCAATGTATAGCAACCCATGGTATATGCCCTGGAACAGGTATGGTAATATAAATGCAACACGTTACTATGCAGAAAATATTATGGTGCTGTCATTTAATAAGGATGGCGGGCTTGAATGGAGCAATGTAATTGATAAATCGCAGTATGATGATGAAACGGATAATATGATTTCTTTTCAAACCCTGAACACAGGTTCCGAATTACATTTTTTATTTAATCAGTTTGAGCGGAGAACACTTTTGTTGCATGATCAGAGTATTGGCCCTGAGGGTAAAGTATTTCGTAATCCTACCCTGAAAAATCTTGATAAGGGATATGAATTCATGCCGCGTTTCGGCAAACAGGTTAGTTCACGACAGATAATAATACCTTGCCTTTACAGAAATTATCTTTGCTTTGCAAAAATTGATTTTTAATGAAAAGCCGTTTATAAGGTGGTTCGTCTCTTTAAAAACAAAAATCCCGGTAATGCTTTACTGTTACTGCTATATGCGCTGTTTTTAAAGTTTCCTCTGTTCCTGCATCCGGTAAAACCAATTCCAGACCAGGGTAATAATTATATTTATTATCTTATAATTAAGTTGATAGAACCTTTATCAAAAAGTGTTCCTGTAATATTCTCTTTGCTGGCCTTCCTTTTGTTTTTCACACAGGCAACCTTACTAAACCGTATAGTAAATTCATTGAAACTTTTTCCAAAGCAGAATTATATTGTGGGGATGACCTTTCTTCTTACCACATCATTAGTAAAAGACTGGACTTCATTTTCCGCCCCCTTACTGATTAATTCTCTGATGATATGGATATGGTATAAAATGGTTGAATTGTATAACAACAGTAATCCTAAAACTTCTATTTATAATGTGGCAGTAATGATAGGACTGTTATCACTTATATATAGTCCGGCTATAGCATTTATATTATTGTTGCTGATCGCTTTAATAACAACCCGGCCGCTTGAAATAACCGAATGGATGGTTGCCATATTAGGTATTATAACACCTTATTATTTCCTGTTTGTAATATTGTTCCTTTCAGATGAGTGGCAAATCAGTAAAGTAGTTCCATATTTGCTATTACACTTTCCTAAGTTGCCCGGTTCTGCCTGGACAAATGCAGGTATGGCCTTATTATTTATTCCATTTGTAGTGGGTGGATATTTTGTTCAGGCAAATCTTAATAAAATGCTAATCCATGTAAGAAAAACATGGGGATTACTGCTTTGGTTTTTGGTAATTTCAATTATCACTGTTTTTATTAATCCGGCAAATAATTATATGCACATGATGCTTCTTATGATACCTATTGCAGCCTTTCATGCAGCTGCATATTTTTACATTACATCGCGCTGGTTAACATCTTTATTACATTGGATTACTTTTACATTTGCTATTGCAATCGGATATGGTATAGTGTAAAGTTTAAAGTTGAATACGGTGCTCAGTATTTCTAACTTTTGATCTACTTTAAACTTTAAGCTTTAAACCTTAAACTATACTCGAACTAATTGTTACTTTTAATCTTATAAATTATCTGTATGAAATTCGGCGTTGTTGTTTTCCCGGGTTCCAATTGCGACAGAGACATGCAGGATGCCCTGCAAACAGACCTTAAAAAGGAAGTTATCATGCTTTGGCATAAGGATAGCGACCTTTCTATGTTTTCGAAGGAAGATTGTATTATACTACCAGGAGGCTTTTCTTATGGAGATTATTTAAGGTGTGGCGCTATAGCACAATTCAGTGCCATGATGCAAAGTGTTACAGAATTTGCTAACAGTGGCGGTAAAGTATTAGGCGTTTGTAACGGCTTCCAGATCTTATGCGAATCACATTTATTACCCGGGGTGCTGTTACGCAATGCAAATCAGCAATTTGTTTGTAAGAACATTTATTTAAAAGGTGTTGGTTCTGCAAATAAACCATTAAAAATTCCTGTAGCTCATGGCGAAGGCAGGTTCTATGCCGATGATGCTACCTTAGATGCACTTGAAGCAAATCAGCAGGTGATTTATACCTACTGTGAAGAAAATGGAAACGTTACAGAAGCCTGCAATCCCAATGGAGCACTTCGTAACATTGCAGGTATATGTAATGTTGAACGAAATGTTTTTGGTATGATGCCTCACCCTGAACGGGCAAGCTCCGAAGAACTGGGTAATATCGATGGAAGAATTATTCTAAAGGCACTCCTGATGAACTGATTTTAATGGTTAATTGTTAATCAATGTCGTTGACTAAGCGATTTCGTATGTAGCAATCATTCATTGTGTCCCTTGTGGGATTTCCTTTGTGTTCCTTGTGTTTAAAGACTCTTAAAATTATAAACCCTATTTAACCACAAGGAACACAAAGGAAATCCCACAAGGGACTCTAAGACCTCTTAACCAAATTATAATTCAAAAATGAATGAACACTACTAACTTCTTAAGTCAACAACATTGAATAGTTAATTATGAAGTCCTTTGTAATTAACCATTAATTTTATAGAATCTTTTACATTCATTAGCAGACATTTGTACTTGCTTTCATTTTCATTACAAATTATTTCTTCATGAAACATAGTTTACTCTTTTTGTTTTTAGTATTTACAGGTTTTGTATCCATGGCACAGTCTGAGAAAGCTGTTAAATGGAATTATGCTGTAAAAAAGATTGCAGATAAGACATATGAGGTTAGTATAACCGCTACTATCAGCGGCGATTATCACATGTATGCGCAGAACGTTGGGGTTGATGGTCCTGTCCCTACAACTTTTACATTCACTAAAAATCCGTTGATTATATTAGATGGAAATGTAAAAGAATTGGGTAAGGTTGTTAAAAAGTTTGAAAGCGTGTGGGGTGGTAATGTTAATTATTATGAAAAGATGGTAAATTTTGTACAGGTAGTTAAGCTTAAAGCAAATGTAAAAACCAACCTTTCAGGTAAAGTTGAATTTATGGTCTGCGATGAAAAACAGTGTCTTCCGCCCAGTAATGTAGATATTAAGGTTAATATTGGAGATTAATTTAATTGCTATCAGCCGTCAGCTATCAGCTATCATGATGGAAATCTACCGGGATGTATTTCCTGATAGCTGACGGCTGATAGCAATTTCAAGCTTAACTTAACATTAATAAAAAGATAATTGCAACGAGTTCTTTTAATTGAACTCGTTTGTTTTATAAGAGATCAATTATAATGATGAAAATTTACCTGCGTTTTCTGCCACTCTTTTTTTTACTAGCTATTTTCTTACCATCTTTTTCACAGGATACTTCTGTTAACAGAGTTGTCAAATGGAAATTTAGTGCAACCGCTGGATCGGGCAATGAATATACTATTTCAATTAAAGGAATTATTCAGCCGGGTTGGAAATTATTTTCTACGCTTATGAGCGATGATGATCCTAACACAAGGGTAAAATTTGATAGTGCTACATCTGAATTTGCTGCCATTGGAAACATTACTGAAAGCAATAACCTGCAGCAACTAAATGAGCCGGTTTTTGATAATAAAGAAATAAAATATTTTGAGAAAGAAGTCGAACTTAAAGTACCCCTTACTCTTAAAAATAAGGGGCATGAAATTAAGGGAACGGTAACTTATATGGCCCTGAAGGGACAGGAGGTAGCAGGCCCTGAAGAAATTCCTTTCCGTTTTTCTTTAGATGCAGGTGGTAACCTGGTGCCACAAGCAGCTGGCATACAAGAATCTTCCGCTGGAAACCAATCTATAGAACGAGCATCCATCGATATTAAAAATCCGGTGGAAAAATGCGGTGGTACAGGTGCCGAGGATAATGCTTCAAAAAGTTTGTGGGGAATATTTCTGTTAGGTTTTCTGGGAGGGTTAATAGCATTAATCATGCCCTGCACTTTTCCTATGATACCTCTTACTGTTTCCTTTTTCACCAAAAAATCTGCAACCCGTTCAAAGGGGATTTTTAATGCATCCATGTATGGTTTTTTTATTTTTCTTATTTATGTTTTGCTGAGTGTTCCTTTTTATTTTTTAGACGCCGGCAGTTCAGACATACTGAATAATATATCCACTAATGCCTGGCTGAATATCTTCTTTGCATCTATATTTCTTGTTTTTGCAATTTCATTTTTTGGTTACTTTGAAATAACCCTGCCCAGTGCTTTTACCAACACGGTAGACTCCAAATCAGATGTAGGTAGTTTAGGTGGTATATTTTTTATGGCGTTAACGCTGGCTATTGTATCTTTCTCCTGCACAGGACCTATATTAGGTTCTTTGCTTGTAGGAGCTTTGAATCAGGATGGGGGTGCTGTACAATTAACCATTGCAATGGCGGGCTTCGGACTTGCGCTAGGGCTCCCTTTCGCTTTGTTTGCCTTATTTCCGAACTGGTTAAGCTCTCTTCCAAAATCAGGTGGTTGGATGAATTCCGTAAAAATAGTTTTTGGATTTATTGAACTTGCCTTAGCGATTAAATTCTTATCCAACGCTGACCTTGTTGAGCATTGGGGTTTATTAAAAAGAGAAATCTTTCTTGCAATCTGGATCATTGTAGGAATATGCCTGGTATTATATTTATTCGGCATCCTGAAATTTAAGCATGATCCTCCACCAAAACAACTGGGAAAAGTAAGAATAGGCTTTGGGTTGTTTTTTCTAGCATTTACTGTTTACCTTTTGCCTGGCGTAACAAAAACAAAATATGCAAATTTGTCTTTTATAAGCGGTTTTCCACCACCGTTATCTTATAGTTTATATGGTAAAGATCTTGTAAAGATATGCGGAGTAGAACCTGCTATAATTAATGATTACGAAAGAGCGTTACAATTATCCAGGGAGCAAAACAAACCGGTATTAATTGATTTTACCGGCTGGGCATGCGTCAACTGTCGTAAAATGGAAGAAAATGTTTGGCCCGATCCTTCTATTAAGGAATTGATTGATAAAAATTTTATTCTGGTGTCTTTGTATGTGGATGACAGGGGAATGTTGCCGGAGTCCGAACGATTCTCGTATACCTCTTCATCAGATGGATCAAAGAAAACTATTGCAACCATAGGTGATAAATATATAACGCTTCAGGATGTAAATTTTAAAGTGCAGGCTCAGCCTTACTATGTAATTATTAATGGCAAAGAAAAATTGCTGACAAACCCGGTTGCTTATACACCCGGTAAAAAAGATTATGAGAGTTGGTTACTATGCGGGTTAAAAGCATTTAAGCAAACAGCTCAATAATAAAAAATGCCCCGTAAATACGAGGCATTTAATTAGGCGTCATTCTGTTCCAACCTTCTGATGACAAGCAATTCACAAATACCAGATGGAGGACCAGAATGACAATATCGTTATTCAATTCCCAGCTAAAGATAAGCCGGTATAATCAGTTATAGACCGGTATTGTTAAGTTTTAGAAAATCAAATCTTTTATAGATATCAGACAGACTCTATAAAACAATATGCTTTTCAATCATTAGCTTTCTCAAGTTAATTAGCCCATAACGCATTCTTCCTAAAGCAGTGTTAATGCTGCAATTGGTTAAAGTAGCTATTTCCTTAAAGCTTAGCTCAGCAAAATGGCGCAAAATAATTACTTCTCTCTGATCCTCAGGAAGTAGTTCCAGCATTTTATGAACCCTGTCCTGGCTTTGATCTCTCATCATTTTTACATCAGCACCTTCTTCGTAAAAGTGAAGCACTTCAAAAATGTCATGGTTATCACTTGTTTTAATAGCAGGGCTCCGTTTTATCTTCCTGAAATGGTCTACACATAAGTTATGTGCTATGCGTATAGCCCAGGGAAGAAATTTCCCTTCTTCAGTATAACGTCCTCCACGAATGGTATCAATAACCTTTATCAATACGTCCTGGAAAATATCCTCTGCTAAATACTTATCTTTTACTAAAAAAAGGATTGATGTGTATAGCTTATCTTTATGACGGAGTACCAGTACCTCCAAAGCATTAAGTTGCCCTTCCAAAAACAAAAGGATCAACTCATGATCTGTCTTAAGGAGAAGTGATTTCATAAACTTCTACAGTTTAAAATAAATGTGATAAGATAGAAATAGAAATTTTAAACAAAAAGTAGAAGTGTGAGCAATAGGCAGAATACTTTCATTCTTTATAAAAAGGTACAAATCACATCTAAAAATAATAATTTTCTTTAAAACTACAACATCTTCTATAAAATTTTTCTAACCTTTAACTTTAGTAGTTGTTAACAGGTAATAAAATGTATTTTTCTTTTATTATCCAGCCGTCAGCTATCAGCCAAATCCTTATATTTATTCCTCCTGATAGCAGAGGCTGATAACTGATAGCAATAATTATTAGTCACTTACTTTTATAACTATTATGGCAGTTATTACCAAAAACGCTAAACAGAAAAATGATGAATCACTAGATCAGTTCAATAATAATATTATTATTAAAGGAGCAAGGGTTCATAATCTTAAAAACGTTACAGTTGAGATTCCCCGTAATAAGCTGATTGTTGTTACGGGTGTATCGGGTTCAGGAAAATCATCACTTACTATAGACACTTTATATGCAGAGGGCCAGCGCAGGTATGCTGAAAGCCTGAGTTCCTATGCCCGCCAATTTCTGATGCGTATGAACAAGCCTGATGTGGATTTTATAAAAGGTTTATGTCCGGCTATTGCTATTGAACAAAAGGTAATTTCCCGGACTCCGCGTTCCACTGTAGGCAGCATGACTGAAATCTACGATTATCTGAGATTGTTTTATGCCAGGATCGGTCAAACCATCTCGCCGGTTTCAGGAAGAAAAGTAAAAAAGGATGATGTGGCAGATGTTATTAATGCCATAAGTACTTTAAATACCGGAGATAAAGTGTTATTGCTTGTTGCTTTTCGTCAGCATAGGAACCGCGATGTAAAAGAAGACCTTAATATTTTAATACAGAAAGGCTTTTCCAGGATTTATAGTGATAAACAAGTTTTACGTATAGAAGAGCTGCTGGAAGAAAATGCGCCGGCTTTACATGTACTTCCTCATACTGCAGGTGAGCCTCCTGCTACTTTTTTATTGATAGACAGGCTGGTAGTTAAAAATTTTGATGAAGATGACAGGCACCGCATGGCTGATTCATTAGGCACCGCTTTTTATGAAGGAGAAGGGGAGGTGTATATTGAAATTAATGGAAATCAAATATTACATTTCTCCAATAAATTCGAGTTAGACGGTATTGTTTTTGAAGAGCCCGTTCCTAATTTATTTTCATTCAATAATCCTTTCGGTGCCTGCCCTACCTGCGAAGGTTTTTCTCTGGTATTAGGCATAGATGCAGATCTTGTAATACCGGACAAGCGTTTAAGTGTATATGAGGGTGCAGTAGCTCCGTGGAAAGGAGAAAAATTAAGCCGCTGGAAAGATGAATTTATTAAAGCAGCAAAGCATTTTGATTTCCCGGTTCACAAGGCCATATTTGATCTGACCGCTGCTGAGTATAAATCTTTATGGGTAGGGAATCAGTACGTGAATGGTATCAATGATTTTTTTAAAGAAGTTGAACAAAACCTTTACAAGGTTCAATACCGGGTTTTGTTAAGCCGGTACAGGGGAAGAACATCATGTCCGGATTGCAATGGTTATCGTTTGCGTAAGGAAGCGCTTTATATAAAAGTGAACGATAGGCATATCGGTGAATTATGCGAAATGCCCGTGAAGCACCTGCAAAAGTGGTTTGATGAAGTAAGCTTAACAGAGCAGGAAAAACAAATTGCCAAACGCATCCTTATTGAAATTCAATCAAGAATTAAAACACTTCTGGATGTAGGCCTGGGTTATCTTACATTGAACCGCTTAGCCAATACATTAAGTGGCGGTGAAAGTCAGCGCATTCAGCTAACAAGAAGCCTTGGAAGCAATCTTACCAACTCTTTATATATTCTTGATGAGCCATCAATCGGTTTACATTCAAGGGATACAGCTCGTTTAATAGAGGTTTTAAAATCATTAAGAGATCTTGGTAATACAGTGGTAGTGGTAGAGCATGATGAAATGATGATGCGTGAAGCAGATCATATTATTGATATGGGACCACTGGCCAGTCATCTTGGTGGTGAGGTGGTTGCAGCAGGTAATTACCAGGAAATAATCAGTCACCCTGAAAGCCTTACCGGTAAATATTTGAAAGGTGCACTGACTATTGAGCCACCTGCATCCTTACGCAAAAAAACAAGTGCTATCCAGGTACTGGGAGCACGTCAGCATAATCTCAAAAATGTTGATATTGAGTTTCCGCTTCATATGCTTTGTGTGATCAGTGGTGTAAGCGGAAGCGGTAAAACAACATTGGTAAAACAGATTTTATATCCGGCTTTGCAAAAAATGAAAGGTGAATTTGCCGATAAGGTGGGTATGCATAAAGCTATTACCGGCGATGTAGACAGCATCACCCAGGTTGAAATGATTGACCAGAACCGTATTGGTAAATCATCGAGAAGTAATCCTGTTACTTATATAAAAGCTTATGATGAGATCAGGGATCTTTTTGCCCGGCAGCCTCTAAGTAAGATACGTGGCTTTCAACCAAAACATTTTTCATTTAATGTAGATGGTGGCAGATGTGATGCCTGTAAAGGTGAGGGCGAACAGGTAGTGGAAATGCAGTTTCTTGCTGATGTTCATTTAACCTGCGAGGTCTGCGCGGGGAAAAGATTTAAGGAAGAAGTGCTGGAAGTACAATATAAAGGTAAAAGTATTTACGATGTTCTGGATATGAGCGTTGAACAAGCGATTGATTATTTCGCCGATGAAAAAGAAGTTGTTGTAAAGATAAAGCCACTTAGTAATGTGGGTCTTGGTTATGTAAAACTTGGACAATCATCAGATACGTTATCAGGAGGTGAGGCGCAGCGTGTTAAACTTGCTTCTTTTTTAGGGAAGGGAAAAAGCTATGGGCATATTTTATTTATATTCGATGAACCTACAACAGGTTTGCACTTTCATGATATAAAAAAACTACTTATTTCATTTAATGCGTTGATAGAGCAAGGTCATTCAGTAATTGTTATAGAGCACAATATAGATGTAATTAAAAGTGCTGACTGGGTAATTGACCTTGGACCTGAAGCAGGAGAAGATGGTGGAAACTTAGTGTATAGCGGAAAGCCGTCAGAATTAAAGAATGCACCGCAAAGCGAGACGGGAAAGTTTATGTGAGAAAGGTATGAGGTATCAGGTATGAGGTATGAGGTATCAGTTAAAACCCCGAAGGGGTGACATGATTATAGCAACAATTATTAAATTGAACAGAACCCCGAAGGGGTGACATTACTTCTTTTATGGAAGCAATCATGCCACCCTTTCAGGGTTCGCTTTTTACAATTTTATTATTCTATAATCATGTCACCCCTTCGGGGTTTTAACTGATACCTCATACCTGATACTCATACCTTTCTCATCTCAGCCTATCCAAACTTTTTACAAGCCGCTCATCTTTATAAATTCCTCTTGAAGCAAGAACAAAGAAAATAGTCATCGCAACAGGAAACAGGCCCCCCCAGTAATAAGAACCCCTAACCAGGGAATTGGCTGTTTTGAAATTACTAATATGCCACACTTCCAACCCGATAAGTAATATTGAAACAATAACTCCTACAATACTTAATTTAAATTGCAACGGACGTTTTTTAAATAGAAAGATACAAGCTAAAGCCAGCCCAGCTAAACACATACTTACAGCGAATAATAGAAGGCTCTCCGTTGCCATAACCTGTTTAACCATATTATTAGCAAGCGTGCCTTTAAATAACGGAACCCCTGTTAACGCAATGCCACTAGCAGCTGCAAGTAGTAACCAGATTGATTGAACACGTTGAATCATAATGAATATTTCGTTTGTAAGTTATTTAAACAATTTGAATTTAGATGGAAGGCGTTTATTCAAATTTAAAAGATTAATAACTTTTACCATCCGGGTAACAGTAAAAAACCTTTATGTTTAGGTTATTATAATGTTACTGAAGAATATTTTATAATACTTACGGAGGTATCTCATATGAAATAGCAGCAGCCAATTATAAATCTAACAAAAAAATGTTAGTATTTTTACTTACATTGAACGGTATTTCTAAGCACAACCAAAGCTTTTATGATTTTCCCCAAAATAATGTTCCGGAAAGATGAGCGGGAAATAATTGAAAGACTTTTGCAAAAAGGAATTTCAAAACGAAAAGCTGAAGAAGACCTTTTTAAAATGTTTTCTTATTTTGTCAGAGAAGGTGCCCGCAAGTATTCTTTATCGGAAGATGAGGCCCTGGATGCATATTCCGATACCATTTTAGTTGCTATTGAAAAAATAAGTAATTCTTCCTTTAAAGCTGAATCATCGCTGAAAACATACGTTTTCCAGATATATCAAAATAAGTGTGTTGACCTGATTAGAAAAAAGACGACTAATAAAAATAGCGTACATCATACGATTTCAATTTCAGATCAGTTAATCCAGATTCCCGATGCTGCTAAGCCTGTCATTCAACAAATGATGGAAAAGTCGAATTGGGAGTTGTTAAGAAATATGCTGAATGAAATTGGTGGAAACTGCAAACAGTTGTTGTTGTTATTTGCAGACGGAAATTCGGATAAAGCTATAGCCATAGAATTATCTTATAAAACCGCTGATGTAGTAAAAACAAGCCGACTTCGTTGTGTTGAGAAATTACGCCAATTATATAAAACCGGAAATAGTGATTGATCATGGAAAGATTAGAATATATTGATGATTACTTTAAAAGGGTAACAATTCCTGAAAAAGAATCAGATTTTGAACAGAGGCTTTTAACAGACAAAGAATTCGCGCAGGAAGTGGCATTTTACCTGAGTACATTACAAGTTGCACGCACAAGCAATGATGAAAGTAAAAAAAGCCGTTTTAAAGAAATATATTATCAAAACAACTCGCTGAAGCCCGTTGGCAGGGTAAGAGAAATATGGCCTTACGCAGCAATGATAGCTGCTGTATTTACTGCGTTATTTTTCGGACTCTATTTATTTATGCAACCTGAGCATTCAACAAAATTGGCTGATAGGTATCTTATCAATCATTTACAGACGTTAGGTGTGCAAATGGGCAACACTAATGACCTTCTTCAACAGGGTAAGAATTTATATAACGATGGCAGCTATCCGGAGTCTCTGAAAATTTTTGAAGAGCTTCTTCAAAAGGATACTTTAAATTACGATGCCAAAGAATACGCAGGAATCGCTGCTTTAAGATTACAGAATTATGAAAAAGCATTACAATATTTTCATCAGGTAGCAAGCAACGAAGGATTAGCGGAAAACCCTGGAAAATTTTATCAGGCTTTAACACTAATGAAAAGAAACCTCCCCGGTGATAAGGAGAAATATAAAGAATTATTGAATGAAGTTATAAAGGAGGACCTTTTCGGCAAAGACGATGCCGTGCAATTACATAAAAAGCTGAATTAATTATTTAATATAAACTTTAAAAAATGGCTAAAAAAGATAATTCTAATATATACTCACAATGGGATATATTATTTGAAGAAGTTAAAACAAAAAAGCAAAGAGAAAAAGTAGTAAAAGAACTCTTGAATTATATCAAAAGCGAGGTTAAGCAAGAGACTGAATCTATACCTTTGAAATATGAAGTCTTTAGATCTGAGTCTAATAAATTGTTGTACATCCTGAGAGCTTATAAACAACCGGAAGCTGCGGTAAGTAGAAATGCTATGCCGTTTAGTACAGCAGAGGATGATTCTACTTCATCTTTATCCGGGCCTATACGTCCATCGGGACCTCCGTCTCCACCACCCCCCGGTGTTGCAAGCCTGGTTGCCTCAACTTAAAATGAGGGGAAGAATAAAACATTTTTTCAATAGTGTAAACAAACTTGTTTACTATTATGTGCAGGAATCAAATAGTTATATTTTTGTTCTTCCTTATATCTCCTCATTTTTTGTTTGCCCAATGTATTGATAGCAAAACATTAAGAGATAAGCTGATTTCGTTGAAGGATTTTACCAGCTCTTCCACTACAAGAGTATTACAAGAATTACTATCATATGAAACTGCCTCACAACATTGTTCCTACCGCAATGATTCTACCAGAATTCTATTGCTGGAGCGCATTAGCAAATTATATATCCGGAAAACAGAATACAAACAGGCAATTTATTATGCTTCAAAAGCAATAAGTATAGTAAATAATAATTTACTAAGTCCTGCAATAAATCCTGCATATCAAATTAATAACTATTACAACCTGGCGGTAGCTTATAATTTATTAAATAAAACTACAGAAAAAATAACGGCTTACGATAGTTGCATTGCTGTTGCAAAGCGATTAAGGATTGTCAATTTATTATTTCTTTATTCACTTCTTGAAAAAGTAAAATATCAGAATAGTATTGGTGATTATAATTTATGTATAAGCCAGGCTGATCTTGGAGAAATGTATAGCCGGCAGTATGTTGTTGGAAAGAATAAGCAAGGATATAATGTTTCAACTTTATACTCCCTAGCCTTTGCAGTTGAGAAAGTCAATGCCCTGCTGGTTTTACAAAGAGAGGATGAAGCTGAGCTATTACTTTTGGGTAAAATAAGAATGTGTAACAAAAAAAATGTTACAGAATTTATTGGTGTGCTTTATGAGCTGCTTGCTACAACAAAGATGCAGCAGAAAAAATATAAGGAAGCGCTTCCGTATTTTAATCAGGCGTTCAGGCATTACAAAGAGCAAAAAGATACGTTGAGCCTTAAAGATAACATTCATAATATTGGTTTTCTTTATGACATTTCAAAGGATGACAAGAAGGCTTTGTTCTATTATAGAAAAGCAATCGGAATCGAGATTGTTGGTTCGAGCCGTAGTAAATTAGATTCTATCAATTCTTTAAATATTTATTCCAACATCGGTAATGTATATGCCCGTAGTTGCCAGTTTGATTCAGCACAACGAAATTTCCAATATGCTTTTAACCTTATACATAAGGGAATGAACGAAACGGAAATTTTGCACAGCTCGTTAGACGATTTTATAAGAAATCAAAAAGTTGAATACCTCACCGGATTATTCATTAATAAAGGGCATGCTTTTTACAAACAATACATCACTACCAAAGACCTGGTTTTTGTAAACCAGGCCATACGGATGTTTAAATTAACTGACCGTCTGCTTGAAAGGATTAAAGCAAATCAATTTGAAATTCAATCCAAATTATTCTGGCGCAAGAGTACACATCCATTTTATGAAGAGGCCATAGAAGCCTGCATTGAAGCAGATAAACCGGAGGAAGCATTTTATTTTTTTGAAAGAAGCCGTGCAATTTTGTTATACGATCAGATGAAAGAACAAAGAGGCTTTGGTGAAGCCAATATTTTGAAACAACAAGAGTTGAAAAATGACATCAACATTCTACAACAACAAGTAGCCGGCATACATCCTGATTCGCCCGATTATAAGAGACTGCAATATGAAATATCAGATTTAAAGGATACTCAGGAATATTTGCTTCAGCAAATAAAGGTTAGAAACCCTTTGTATTTCAGCAACTTCCTTGATTCGAATTTTACAAGTTTAAAAGAAACCCGCCGAAGTATTTTAACTGATCAAACTTTAGTAGAGATTTTTGCTGGTGATAGTTGCGTGTATTCGATGATCGTTACTGCCAAAAACATTTATTTTAACAGGATCAATAAAGCCGATTATGATAGTACCATGTATCAATGTCTTGCATATATGTCCGATCCTGCTTTGGCAAACAGCAAAAGCCATTTTAATTCTTTTGTAAAAAAATCACGGCACTTATACGATCTTATATTTCAAAATAAAAACCTTAATGATAGCCGGGTAATATTTTCAACCGATGGGCATCATTTTCCTTTTGAAACCCTTGTAACTGATTTAGGAATTGATGGTCCGGTTTATTTTCTTAATAAACATTCAGTAAGTTATACTTATTCAGCCCGATATCTGATGAGCCAGTTCAGTCGGAACCCATCTTTTAACCCAGGTAACTTTTTAGGGATAGCACCGGTTAGATTTCCTTTAAAAAATCATCTGTCTGTTCTGCCTGGCAGCGATATTGCTATAAGAGATGTCGCATCTTTCTTCAGTGTTTCCGATACCCTAATAAAAGAAAACGCCACCAGGAATAACTTCCTGAAAAATTTTGGGCACTACCAGGTAATACAGTTATTCAGTCATTCATCAGAAAGCAGCAGTAGAGGAGAGCCGGTAATATATTTTGCTGATGAACCGCTGTACTTATCAGAACTTAATAATATTAAAACGCCTGCAACAAAACTTGTTGTCCTGTCTGCATGTGAAACCGGAAATGGTAAATTTTACAGGGGGGAAGGAGTTTTCAGTTTCAACAGAGCATTTGCCGCTTTGGGAATTCCTTCTTGTGTTAATAATTTATGGTCTGTAGATAATGAATCTACCTATAAGATCACCCAAATGTTTTATAAATATATAGCTAAAGGGCTGCCTATTGATGTAGCATTGCAGCAAGCCAAGCTTGAGTTCATTAAAAGTTCTTCAGCTAAGAAGCGATTGCCTTATTACTGGGCAGCCACTATACTTGCCGGAAAGGCCGATACCATTCAATTTAATAATAGACGGAATTACCTCCTTGTTACTTTAGTTGTATTTGGAACTATTGCTTTGTCTTTATTATCTATCGTAGGAATACATGAATGGAATAGGAGAAACATTCTTAATAAAAAGCGGTCAGGTTTAAGTATTTAGGATATATCGGCGTCACGTTAACCATGAAATTGCATATAATGGCTATCAGCAGTCAACTATTAGGAAATTAATGCTAATAGAAATTCCTCTTGAAAGCTGATTGTTGACGGCTCATAGCAAATGCGTCAATTTTGGTAAAATCATTTATCCCAGTTCAGGATACAAGGGAAACTGCATCATGAATTCATTTACCTGCGTACGTACCGTTGCAATCACCTGCTCATCATCTGCGTTCATCAAAACTCTTTCAATAGCATCCACCACAAACTGCATGTGTTCTTCCTTCATGCCCCTGGTGGTAATTGCAGGAACACCTACCCTGATACCTGAAGTTACAAAAGCAGATTTATCATCAAAAGGAACCATGTTTTTATTAAGAGTGATTTCCGCTCTTCCAAGAACCTGTTCTGCTTTTTTGCCACTAATATTTTTATTGCGGAGATCTATCAGCATCAAATGATTATCGGTGCCATCAGAAATTATTTTAAACCCGTTATCTACAAATGCCTGTGCCATCACCTGGGCATTTTTAATAATCTGCTGAGCATATACCGTAAATTCATCACTGAGTATTTCGTTGAAAGCTATAGCTTTCGAAGCTATCACATGCTCCAGAGGACCACCCTGGATTCCAGGAAATACCGCCATGTCCATAAGATTACTCATTAACCTGGTATTGCCTTTAACATCTTTAAAGCCAAAAGAATTTTCCACATCTTTTTTCATCAGTATAACCCCACCCCGCGGTCCGCGTAAGGTTTTATGAGTTGTTGAGGTAACAAAGTGACAATGTTCAAATGGAGAATCAAGTAATCCTTTGGCAATCAGTCCGGCAGGATGTGCCATATCACAAAGTACAAATGCCCCAATCTCATCTGCTATATTCCTGATCCGTGCATAATCCCAATCCCGGCTATAAGCAGATGCGCCACAAATAATTAATCTGGGTTTTTCTTTTCTTGCCACATCTTCCAACATTTCATAATCTATAAGGCCGGTTTCTTTTCTAACTCCGTAAAAATATGGCTGGTATAATTTACCACTAAAGTTTACAGAAGATCCATGGGTTAAATGGCCTCCCATGCTAAGATCCAAACCTAGTATTTTATCCCCTGGCTGAAGGATTGCAAGCATAACCGCCGCATTAGCCTGCGCACCACTATGTGGCTGTACATTGGCATATTCGCAGTTAAAAATCTGTTTTAACCGGTCTATTGCCAACTGTTCGGTTTGATCAACAATTTCACAGCCTCCATAATAACGTCGTCCCGGATAGCCCTCGGCATATTTATTCGTCATCACATTTCCCATTGCTTGCATTACCTGAAGGGATGTAAAATTTTCGGAAGCGATTAATTCTATACCGTGACGCTGACGTTCCAATTCCTTTTGGATAAGATCAAATACAACCTGGTCTCTTTGCATGAAAAATTATAAATTAAAAAAATAATGTAAAGTTTGCTAACAGCTTTTACTCAACCGCCGCAAAAATACTTACCAAAGAGCTACCGGCAAGTTTTTTATGAATAGTATATTACAAAGCTGATTTTTAAACCTTGAACTTTTGCTTTGAAGTGCGGAATTAACCATTCATTTTACAGGAAAATCAAGCAAGTCAGCATTTTTAGTAATTCATTCAATCTTTTCAAATATTTTACGCTTATTTTTAAGGTATTTATATTTGGAATAACAGCACTAAGTTTAAACAGAACTGTTATGCAGTCGTTTGCTTGTAATTAAGCTTAACCTGATCAATATTTAAAATTCAATGTCGTTAACTTAAGAAGTAAGTAATGTTCTTTGGTATTTAAATTACAATTTGGATAGAGGTCTTAGAGTCCCTTGTGGCTTACCTTTGTACCCCCTTGTGGTTAAATAGGGTTAATGCATGCAGGAGTCTTTAACCACAAGGGACACAAAGATAAGCCACAAGGGACTCTAAGGATGCTTGCTAAATACGAAATCCTTAAGTCAACGACATTAATTTGAGAATATTTATAATAGGTTTTATAGTAACAGGCAAAAAAAATTGATGTTGTAAAGTATTAATATTATTTTGAAGAAATAAGAGCAGGTTTGGCTTGCCCTTGAAAGATACCGGGTATAAAACTATAATTTATTGTCGTATCGGGTTTCTTCTGGCATTAATAAATAAATTTTTTAATGGATGAAAGCTATCATTCCTGTAGCAGGCGCCGGTACTAAATTGCGTCCTCATACATATACGCAACCTAAAGCTTTAATCCCATTAGCCGGAAAAACAATTTTAAGTATTATAATGGATCAGCTTAAGGCAGCAGGCATTCAGGATTTTATTTTAATTGTAGGTTATCTTGGCGATAAGATCCACGATTATGTGCTGGAAAGATATCCTGATCTTACTACCCATTTTGTTCAGCAAAACGAAAGGCATGGAATTGGCCACGCTATATCTCTTACCAAAGAACTGGTAGGTGACGATGAAATGTTTATAGTGCTCGGCGATTCAATTTGTGAGTATACTGTAAAAGATGTGCTGGATAGTCCTTATTCAGTATTAGGAGTTAAGCGGGTGGATGACCCACGGGATTTTGGAGTGGCGGAAATATCAGAAGAAGGTTTTATAACCCGGGTGGTGGAAAAACCGCAGATACCTAAATCCAACATGGCCCTGGTGGGTATTTACCGGATTAAGGAAACTTCTATATTATTTGATTGCCTTGAAAATAACATAAATAACCAGCTGATGAGCCATGGTGAGTATAATCTAACAGATGCAATTGAATGCATGATCCGCCAGGGTGCAAGAATCCGGCCTTATAAGGTGCAAAACTGGTTTGATTGCGGCAAAAAAGAAACCCTGTTACAAACCAATGCTACACTCTTAAAAAAGTTGGGACATACCATTGCAGAAGATCATGTCTTTGCAAACACCATTATTATTCCACCGGTTAGTATTGCTGCCGGATGTGATATTAAAAATTCTATTATAGGTCCTAATGTTGCGATTGGAGAAAAGGTGACCATTAATTATTCAATCGTAAAGGACTCTATCATTGGAGCTTTTGCTAACCTGAATGACATAGTGCTTACCCATTCTCTTATAGGAAGTGATACACAACTTAAAGGCGAAAGTCGCAGTTTAAACATTGGAGATAACACAGAAATTGATCTGGGGAAAAGTTAATTTTCAGTTATCAGTATTGATGCTGAAGTTGCCTTTCTGATTTTTAAGATGAATATTATCGTTTTTAAAATAGGATTTATAACTATCAAATGTCTCCTGGGTTTGCTTTTTACCGTTGATCAATAACGATCCTTCCTGGTAATCGATGCTATAATCATCTTTACTATTCAGCAAGCCCTCTTTATCCATGCGCATGATCATTTTTTTATAAGACTGTAATGTTGCTTTTGTGTTTTGAATTTCGTCCCGCGCTTCAGTTAGCTCCTTTTGTAATGTTCCCTTGTTATTAATCATTTCTTTTTTAGCCTCTTGCAATTCTTTTTCCATATTTACCTTTTCTTTCTGCCATTGTTCCCGGCTCTTCTCAAGTTCTTTTTCCAATTTTTTGTAATCAATTTTTTTAGCTTCCTCTATACTTTTTTGAACTTCCTTCATGCTTTCCTTCAATTCTTGTTGCAGTTTTTTCACATCCGTTTTATCTTTTGCTTCTTCAATAGCCTTCTGAATATCCAGCTGAATTTTTTGCAGGTCAATTTTTTTTATTGCTTCAGCGGCTTCAAGCTGTATTTTGCTGAAGTCAACTTTTTTTAGTGCTTCCTCTACCTTTTGCTGAATTGCATTAAGATCGATTTTGCTAAGCGATTCTTCAAGTTTCCGTTCCATTTTCTCAAAGTCTTTGCCTTGCAATTGCTTATTAAGATTTTCCAATCCTTTTTCTAGTTGGTCTATACGTTGGTCAATATCTTTTGGCTCTCCCTGTTCATAATTTTTATTACGGTTTTTGCCGGGAACCGTATCCTGCAATTGATAAGGAGGATTACTAACTGTAGTACCAGATGGAGCCCAACCTATATTGGTGACGGTCAGAACAGAAAAAATTGCTCCTGTAAAAATTTGCTTTTTAGTAATGTATGCTAGAAACATAATTCTTAATTTTTAGATTATAGGTGTTTACGAATTCATTCGTATAAATATACGATGATTTTCGTAAAATGTTACACTCCTGAGATTTTTTTAGATTTATTTATACAAATGGTTTTTTAAACACATAGAGCAAAGAGTTTTTGAACCACGAAGACACCAAGGCACGAAGGAGCACAAAGTTTTAATATTCTTTTGTATTTGTTCGAAAAAAAATCTTTGTGCCTCTTCGTGCCTTGGTGTCTTCGTGGTTCAAAAACAACCAATGATAAGTGCAACTTATCCAGTTATCTTACCACGATGTTTGAATTTCAATTCATGAAGAACTCTGTGTTTAAAAATCTTAAGGGCCTGAAAGCAAAATCAGCTCCTTCTGAATGCCCACTTTGTCATCTCCTTCCAGGTAATTTTTTTGCCGTACATGAGGATACCGGTACGGTATATTTTTGCAGTCATCCATGTGAATAATAAGAAGCATAATATCAGCAAAAACATGGATAAGCCAAGTTGCCACCAGGGAACATCATAGGTGATCCTTCCCATCATAACAATAGGGGATGTTAGCGGAAATAAACTTCCGAAGAGCGCAAGACTGCTATCAGGGTCACTTGCAGCTTTTGTCATAATTACAAATCCTACAATGATAGGCATCATAATAGGAAAAACAAGTTGCTGTGCTTCCTGCTGGTCTTCACTCACTACGCTGCCAACTGCTGCAAACAGGGATGCATACATTAAGTACCCACCGATAAAATAAAATATAAAGCATAAAACAATCTTAACTATATTGAGCGCCCTGATACCTTCGGTGATGGTTATAAGCATTGATGACGTGGCGCCTGAAGAAACAGCCGATGCATTTATTCCCTGATTGGGCATGTTGTTGAAAAGAGAAGGAAATATTAAGGGAATAGTTAACTGTAATATAAGCATCAAAACAATCCAAATAAAAAACTGCGTTAAACCAACTCCGCCAATACCAATAATTTTACCCATCATCAGCTGAAATGGTTTGACTGAACTTACGATCACTTCTGCAATACGATTTGTTTTTTCTTCCATAACACCACGCATTACCATGGTTCCATAAATGAGCAATATCATGTAGATAAGAATACCAGCCGCAAAAGATACCACAAAAGCTACTCCAGCCACACTTTTCTTTCCACCCTTTTCAGAATCCACCGTATTATCTATTGAAATATCTGAATTTATGGCTTTGTACTTTTCAGGATCTATCTGCGCATCTTCCATTCTTTTAGCTTCAATTGCTTTATTCAATTTCCTTTCTATCTTCGATTTAGTGCTTAAACTTATGGCAGAGGGGCTGTGGAGTATAATACCTGACGGGTGTAGTACATCCATTTTTGGAATGAACAAAAAGGATGAGTAACCCTGATCCTTATATTTTGTTTTGAAGTTAGGTTCTGTATCATGGGAAATGAATGCATAGGAAACTTTTTCATTTTCAGATGTTGGAACATTTCCACTAAAGAGATTGCCTTCATCAATAATAGCAATTTTTTGACTTTCACTGCTACCACTCATTGAGATACCTATTATAGCAGCATAAAAGACAACGATTATAACGGGAACCAATAGGGTAGTGATCAAAAAAGATTTTTTTCTTACACGGGATAAATACTCACGTTGTACAACCAGCCATATTTTATTCATAGTTTTTTATTAAGCTGTTACAGGTTGAAATTGTCTTGCCAATGGTGTTCCCTCTACAAGCTTTATAAAAATTTCATTGAGTGACGGCAGCATTTCATGAAAGGAAACTATCGGGGCATTCTGTTCAATAAAATATTGAAGCACATCATTAGGTTTATTACCCTGGTTGATTTTTACTATAAGCGATTCATTTTTCGTGCCCACTACTTCAAACGAACCATGGTCAGTAAGTGCAGGTAAATGATCAAAGCCAATACTGAAAAGGTTTTCCTTAAATTGATGAATAATAGCTTTAACTCCTCCATCCAATATTTTTGTGCCTTTATTAACAACAACAATCTTATCACAAATTTCTTCTACCTGTTCCATGCGATGGGTACTAAAAATAATGGTACATCCTTTCTTTGCAAGTTTAAAGATCTCTTCTTTAATTAAATTACTGTTTACAGGATCCAGTCCGCTAAAAGGTTCATCTAAAATAATGAGTTTAGGTTCATGCAGCACAGTAGTTACAAATTGCAATTTTTGTCCCATTCCTTTACTCAGATCTTCCACCTTTTTATTCCACCAGGTCTGCATTTCAAATTTTATAAACCATGCTTTTATTTTCTCTATCGCGTCAGATTTACTTAAACCTTTTAACCTTGCAAGATAAACGGCTTGTTCACCTATCTTCATCTTTTTATATAAGCCTCTTTCTTCGGGCATATATCCTATATTCAGGATATCCTGTAATGGATCAAATTTTCTTCCGTCAAAAATTATCTCACCTTCATCCGGATAAAAAATTCCAGTTATCATTCGTAGCAGTGTTGTTTTACCGGCACCATTAGGGCCAAGTAAACCAAAGATAGTTCCATGATCTATAGTAAAGCTTATATCGTCTACCGCTTTTTGTGTGGCAAAATATTTTTTAAGGTGTTTAACTTCCAGAAGGCTCATAAACGGAATTTATAATTCAAATATAGTTCTAAGTACACTGCCTTATTAAATTTAATATAAATGGTACAACCTGCTAGGAATTGTTTAATCGGGTATGAGGTATGAGGTAAGTGTTTTACTATTGAAGTTAACAATTACAATTAGTAATTAACCATTTAATGTCGTTAACTTAACAAGGTTGAAGTGTTCTTTTATATGTGAAATTACAATTTGATTAAAAGTCTTAAGGTCCTTTGTAGGATTTCCTTTGTGTTCCTTGTGGTTAAAAGACTCCTGGAATCATAGACCGCATTTAACCACAAGGAACACAAAGGAAATCTCACAAGGGGCACAAGGGATGTCTGCTACATACGAAATCTTTAAGTCAACGACATTGATTAACCATTAATCATTAAACTAACTGCTTCTGCAACTTTTTCTCCATCCATAGCAGCACTTATTATTCCGCCAGCATAGCCGGCACCTTCACTGCAGGGATATAGATTGTCTATTTGCGGATGTTGTAATGTTTCGTTGTTACGTGGAATACGAACGGGTGAAGATGTTCTTGATTCTGTAGCTACAGCTACAGCCTCATTGGTGAGATAACCTTTCATCTTCCTGCCAAACTCTTTAATTCCCTCTTTTAAACTATCATAAATAAAACCAGGCAACACCTCTTTGATAGAAGTGGAGCAAATGCCTGGAACATAGGAGCATGCTGGCATATCAGCAGAAACTTTGTTATTTACAAAGTCAACAAGCCTCTGGGCAGGCGCAACAAAACTACCGCCCCCATAATGAAACGCTTTTTGTTCTACTTCCTGTTGAAAGTACATGCCTGACAAAGCGCCATACTCATTTTGATATGAAGCAAGGTCGGCTGCTTCAACAGATACCACCATACCACTGTTTGCAAAAGGATTATTACGTTTAGAAGGACTCCAGCCATTGACTACTAATTCCGAAGCATTGGTAGCAGCCGGAGCAATGATGCCTCCCGGACACATGCAAAATGAAAATACTCCACGTCCTTTAACCTGTTGAACAAGGCTATAAGAAGCAGGTGGTAAAAACGTTCCACGCTGTGAAGCATGATACTGTATACTATCAATCAGCGGTTGCGGATGTTCCACACGTACCCCTAACGCAAAAGGCTTTAGTTCAATTAAAACATTTTTTTCATGAAGCAATAGAAATATGTCTCTGGCAGAATGACCGGTGGCAAGTATAACCGCGGCTGCTTCAAACGAATTGCCTTCAGAAGTTTTAACAGCTGTTATTCTATTATTCTTTATTATAAAATCAGTTACTTTTTTTTCAAATAAAAATTCGCCTCTGCAATCAATTATTTTATTTCGTATAGCAATAATGATTTGTGGAAGTTTATTGGTTCCTATATGAGGATGTGCTTCATATAATATTTTTTCTTCTGCACCGAACTGTACAAATAAATTCAGAATGTGGTTAATGTCACCTCTCTTATTACTGCGTGTATACAATTTACCATCACTATATGTTCCCGCACCGCCTTCACCAAAGCAGTAATTACTATCAGGGTTTATAATACCTTGTTTATTAAGTACGGCCAAATCTCTTCTTCTTGCTCTAACTTCCTTGCCTCTTTCCAGTATTACAGGTTGAATGCCAGCTTCAATTAATTTTAATGATGCAAATAAGCCGGCCGGTCCTGAGCCTATTACTATTACTTTTGGTGAAGCAGTTTTTACTTCTTTAAAATTTATAGTTTGTATTGTTCTTTTGTAAAATGGTTCCTGTATGAAAACAAGCAGGCTAAGCGTTATCCAAACCTGTTTGCCTCTTGCATCAATTGATCTTTTTATAATTTGAAAACCTGTGATATCATTAACATTAACTGATAATATGGCTGCTGCATGCACCCTTACAGCATATTCATTTTCAGCCTCGGATGGATATATTTTTACTGAGATTGACTTTTGCATAACACTTATAATACATCAACAGAACACTACTTTATGGTAAAGAAAGATATAAGTAAAAATATGTGGAAATATTAAATCAGGCACTATATAAATAATTCATTGATATTAATAAATCTTTTACATTATTGTTCAAACTGTTTAAGATATAGATAATATTTAATCTTATTACTTGCAGAGAGTGAAAGGAGAATTAAAATTATATCTTACTTCCAGTAAGTAATAATTATATGTTCATCTTAATGTATAAATAACACTGTAGAATACTAAACAAAAAACACTTACTGTCTGAAAATAAAAAGAAGTACGATTAGCGATTAAGTATTTTTACCCTATTCCTAAAGAAACGATTGCGTAATATTCAATCGTTCAAAAATATTTATTCACATTATAGTTGTAAAAGATCATTTTAAATCTGCTAATTCAAGTGCTGATATGTTTTATTTAGCGATAGGACTTTTCTGATCTTGTTGCTAATCCCTTGCATTGCATAGTATTTATGAAGATCACTTTTTATTAAAAGTAAAAGCGAAAAAAAAACTGAAGGTTACGAATACATATACTGTAGATGTAAGCAAAAAAACAAGGGAATAAAAAGTTTTTTATTCAACAAAAAATTTTGATATTCGTTCCCCTGCTTAAAAAAAAATAGACTTGTTTCTTTACATCCTATGAAATTTTTGGCACAAAAAATATTGCTTAACTCAGTAAACAGTTTACAGAATAATGCCTAAAACTTTAGATAAGGTCTGGAGTAATTGCCTTGATATCATTAAAGATATTGTGGAGTGGCAACATTTTAAAACATGGTTTGAACCTATTAAAGCTGTAGAGTTAAAGGACAATGTGTTAGTGATTCAGGTGCCCAGTCAATTCTTTTATGAATACATGGAAGAACATTACGTAAATTTATTGGCAAAGACTTTACGAAGGGTACTAGGGAAGGATGCACAATTGGAATACCGGATTATGGTAGATAGCGGTAATCATGAAAATAAGCCTTTAACAGTGGATGTTCCCGCACAGGGATATAAAATATTTTCAAATAACGAAATGGACTTTCCTTTGGTAATAAATAATCCGGTTAAGAACCCTTTTGTTATTCCCGGGCTGAAGAAGATGCAGATAGACCCGCAGCTAAATCCCATCTATACTTTTGACACTTTTATTGAAGGTGATTGTAATCGTGTTGCACGCAGAGCCGGTAAGACTGTAGCTGAAAAACCCGGAGCTAATTCCTTTAATCCATTGGTGATATATGGAGGTGTAGGACTAGGAAAGACCCACTTGGCACAGGCTATAGGTAATGAAGTTAAAAGAGGCCAGCCACAACGGGTGGTATTGTATGTAAGCTCTGAAAAATTTATTAATCAGTTTGTAGACCATGGCCGTAATAATGCCATTAATGATTTTATTCATTTTTATCAGCTTATAGATGTATTGATACTTGATGATGTTCAGTTTTTTAATCGTGCTGAAAGATCACAGGATGCATTCTTTGCAATATTTAATCACTTACATCAATCCGGTAAGCAATTGGTGCTTACTTCAGACAAACCTCCAAAAGATATGGAAGGTGTGCAGGAAAGATTGCTCAGCCGTTTCCGGTGGGGTTTAAGCGCAGATATTCAGATTCCGGATTATGATACCCGTATAGAGATACTTGAAAGAAAAATGAAAGTTGATGGTCTTGATATGCCTAAGGAGGTAGTTAAATACCTTGCTTATAATATTAACAATAATGTGCGTGAATTGGAAGGCGCCTTGATCTCACTTTTGGCACAGTCTTCGCTCAACAGAAGGGAAATAGATCTTGATTTGGCAAAAAAAGTGCTGCGTAATTTTGTGAAGACCTCATCAAAGGAGATTACTATTGATACCATTCAAAAAATGGTGTGTGATTATTTTGATGTGTCGTACGATAAGCTTCTTCAAAAGACCCGTAAAAGGGAAATTGTACAGGCACGGCAGATCACTATGTTTCTTGCTAAAGCTTTTACAAAAAATTCGTTGAAAACAATTGGTGAACATTTTGGTGGCAGGGATCATACTACAGTTATACATTCTTGTCAAACTGTTAAAGATTTAATGGACACCGATAATTTGTTTCGTGAGAATGTATTGGAGTTGCAACAAAAAGTTCAGCTTGCATCAATGTAATAATCTCACTTAATATAATTACTTTAATTTATAAGCTATCCCTTAGCAAGGATGGTTTTATTTTTATCTGCTACTAAAAAAATCCTTAGTACAACTTGGTGTCTTCGTGTTATCATGGCAAATGAATATTAAGCCTTGATATTAATACTCAACTAATTTATTTTTGGAATTGAACTGATAAGCTTTTGTGTGTACGCGGTTTGAGGTTGAAAATAAATCTGTTCGGATGTTCCCGTTTCTTCAATCTTTCCTTTTTGCATAACCATAATCCGGTCACTGAGATAATGCACTACAGACAGATCATGTGAAATAAAAATAACTGTAAAACCGAATTCCTTTTTCAGATCATTTAAAAGATTTAACACCTGCGCCTGTACGCTAACGTCCAGTGAAGAAACCGATTCATCGCAGATTATAAAAGCAGGATCTAACGCCAATGCTCTTGCTATTACAATACGTTGCCGTTGTCCTCCACTGAATTGATGTGGATAGCGGTTAAAATGTTCCGGTTTAAGGTTTACTTTCTCTAACAAATCAATCACTCTTTTTTTTCTTGCCTGATCACTGTTATCCAGGCCATGTATTCTGATTGGTTCCAATATGGCTTGCCCGATTGTAATTCTTGGGTTAAGGGCTGAATAAGGATCCTGAAAAATAATTTGCATATCCTTACGCATGCTTCGGAGTTTTGCAGCAGGATAACTCATCAGATCTGATCCCTTAAAAATTATTTTTCCACTGGTAGGTTCAATCAATCGTAGCAGTGTTCTTCCCAGGGTTGTTTTGCCGCAGCCTGATTCACCTACCAATCCCAATGTTTCTCCTTCATAAACTTTAAAGCTTATACCATCTACAGCCTTGAGAAAGTCCACCGGTGTGCCGAGAAAATTTTTTTTATAGGGAAACCAAACCTGCAAATCATCAACTGAAATTAGCACTGGCTGTTCCTGTAAAGTTTTTGGGTTGTTCAAATTTTGATGAACGTTTGGCAGCGGTGTTGATGTAGTGATCATCCTGCTACCTGGTTTTTCTATGATCTCACCATTTGGATTGATTTCCATAAAATCACTTACAACAGGCAATTTATTCCCCCTGGCATGCAACTGCGGACGACAGGCTAATAAACTGCGCGTATAAGGATGTTCAGGAGTTTTAAGAACAGTTTGCACCGGACCATGTTCAACAATCCTTCCCTTATACATCACAATTACTTTATCAGCAAGTTCTGACACAATTCCCAGGTCATGCGAAATAAAAATAACACCCATGTTAAATTGACGTTGCAAATCTTTAATGAGCAGGATAATTGTTTTTTGTACCGTTACATCCAGCGCTGTTGTGGGCTCATCTGCAATTAATAATGAAGGATTGCAGCTCATGGCCATTGCTATCATTACACGTTGCTTTTGTCCGCCACTAAGTTGATGTGGATACCGGGTAAATATTGATAAGGGATCGGGCAGTTGAACTTTTTCAAACAGCTCCAATGTTTTTTGTTTGGCAACAGCTCCTGAAATATGTTGATGTAACAACATAGTTTCCATCACCTGGTCACCACAGGTAAAAACAGGATTTAAAGATGTCATGGGTTCCTGAAAAATCATTGCGATATTATTACCGCGAATGCGTCTCATCTTATCAGGAGCAAGGTGTAACAGATCTAATAATTGATTACCATCTTTTGAAAATAATATTTCACCCGTAATTACTGTGGATGGGGGAGATGGAAGTAATTGTAAAACAGACAATGATGTCACTGATTTTCCTGAACCTGATTCACCCACGATAGCAACGATCTCACCACGGTTAACATCCAGTGAAATATTGTGCAATGCTTTTACAGTGCTTTTTTCGGCGTTGAACGCTACAGAGAGGTTTTTTATATCAAGGAGAGGTAAAGGCATAATGTTGTTGACTTAAAAGTTTATTGAGTGCTTCTTTCTTTTCAGAATCATTGGTTAACATTCTTTGTGCCCTTTGTGGTATTCCTTTGTGTTCCTTGTGGTTAAAAAGTTTTCGAATGTTTCGATGTTCCTTCCGTTCGAAAATTTAACCACAAGGAGCACAAAGGAATACCACAAAGGGCACAACGGAGGTTTGATGAAGTACAGTGGTAGTATGTCTTTAAAATTTCAGGTGCCTTACGGTTAAGCCATTATTAATAAGCTGTTTTAAGGAATCAATACCTATTTTGATGTGCTTTTCAACAAACGTACCGGTAATATTTTTATCACTCTCTTCTGTTTTAACACCTTCAGGTATCATAGGTGAATCACTTACCAACAGCAAAGCGCCGGTAGGAATTTTATTATAAAATCCAACTGAGAAAATAGTGGCCGTTTCCATGTCGATGGCATAAGCCCTTATTCGCTGCAGGTAAGCTTTAAACACATCATCATGTTCCCAGATTCTTCTATTGGTAGTATATACCGTTCCTGTCCAGTAGTCAACTCCATGGTCCCTGATAGTAGTTGATACAGCTTTTTGTAAAGCGAAGGCTGGCAAGGCGGGTACTTCCGGGGGGAAATAATCGTTTGATGTACCTTCTCCCCTGATAGCGGCTATAGGAAGAATAAGATCTCCCAGCTTATTACGTTTTTTCAACCCACCACATTTTCCAAGAAACAATACCGCTTCCGGTTTAATTGCTGTCAGCAGATCCATAACTGTTGCTGCAGTAGGACTACCCATTCCAAAATTTATGATCGTTATATCATTGGCTGTTGCGCATTGCATAGGTTTATTAATGCCTGCTACTTCCACATTATTCCATTCTGCAAATAAGGATACATAATTGGAGAAATTAGTAAGCAGGATATATTTTCCGAAATTACTCAGTTTTTCTCCTGTATATCTTGGCAACCAGTTTTCAACTATTTCTTCTTTCGTCTTCATAATATAAAATTAATGCTTGTCAACGAAGCCTTGGCGAAGGTGGGTGCTTGTCCGCTTTGTTTCGCTAAGGCTTCGCGGACAAGCCAGGCATGTTTGAATTATTATCCTTACCGTTATTCTGCTAATTTAGCAAATAGTTTTTCAACTGCGCCTTCTTACTAAGTATCGGGTGCATTTCAAATTGTCGCAGTTAAGCGGCAGCCTTTGAAGTTGCTTTTGTGAGTTCAATGATTTTGTTCCAATCATTATTTTTTCTTACCACTCTTAAATTAA
>JAABUS010000473.1_pt1 | contig 101897 bp, 82 predicted proteins | sample 5560161 | NCBI WGS metagenome assembly JAABUS01 (sample SAMN10711885, study PRJNA513376) | rock metagenome | isolation source: Antarctica rocks | place: Antarctica: Victoria Land, Trio Nunatak nord | collected 2016-01-04
CCTCTAGTTTTAATACGATATTACGAATTATATATAAATTAATATTTTATAAAATTATTTTAATATTATTTTTAGCCTTAAATTATAATTTATTTTATATAATTAAATTATAAATTAGATATAAAAGTAATAATCTATATATATATTATATTATAATAAATATTCGAATTAAACCTTAAATTCAAATAATATTATATATATAATATAAATATTTCGAATTAATAGATTAAATTATAATAGGTTTAATTAATTAAAATCGTAATTATAATATAAATTTGATTCTTTAAAAACTTTTATATAATAAACTAATTCTTAAAGAATAAGAATACGAATATAATTACTTTTTTTATAATTTATTTTCTCGTTATCTATTTATAAATCGAGTAATTCGTAGATAATTAAAATATTTATTAAATTTATAAATAACTTTACTACTTAAAAATAATTTCGAGGAGATTATATAACTTATTTAATAATTAAAAATTAAAACTAAAAACTATAATTTTAAAATAAATATCGAGAAATTTAAAAAACTTCGGCGGGATATTATTAATTAAAATAAATAAATTTATTTTATTTAAATATTTATATTATATAATAACGATAAAGTCTTTCGTCTTTAAAATTTATATTATATAATAATATCTAAATCTTTTTATCTTTATATATATATTATATAATTATAATCGAATCCTTTCGTTTTTAAAATTTATATTATATAATAATATTTAACCCTTTTTATTTTTATATATATATTATATAATAAGCGCTAAACTTTTTCCGTTTAAATATCTAAATATTTAAATTAAATAATTAATAATTATAAATATCTTTATTATTTTAAATTAATAATAAAAGGTTAAATTTTTTATATAAATAAAAATATATATTTTCTATTATTTACTTTTATATAATATAATAATTTTTTATATAATCGAGGCTTTAATTTTTATTTACTATTAATAATCTTTAAATATTAATATAAATTATTCTAATTTAAATACTATTAAACCCGAGGATAATATATCTACAAAAGTGCAAGCGACTCTAAGAATCCTGATTTGCTCGGAGCGCTTAGGCCCGCTCGCGAGCTCTCGGAGCGCTCAGGGTTATTTAGGATTCTCAGTACCGGCTTAACATTCTTAATACCGGCTTAATATTCTCAGGGCCGCTCAAGGCCGCTCAGGGCCGCTCAAGGCCGCTCAGGGCTGCTTAGGATTATTTGTTTACATGGCCATTACTGCTGCCCCCATAGATGCGCGCATACATGGCCCATAGATATGCGCATACATGGCCATTGCTGCTGCCATAGATACGCGCATACATGGCCCATAGATATGCGCATTCATGGCCATTGCTGCTGCCCTAGATACGCGCATACATGGCCCATAGATATGCGCATTCATGGCCATTGCTGCTCCCATAGATATGCGCATTCATGGCCATTGCTGCTGCCATAGATACGCGCATTCATGGCCCATAGATACGCGCATATATGGCCATTCTTGCCCCCATAGATGCGCGCATACCCCCATTTATGGCCTATACATATGCGTATATATGATGTTCCATGATCGCCCCTATCGACGGCAGCGACCCCCCGGAACCACCCCCAACGCCAGTAACTTTTGATTCCCGGATTCAATCGATTCGCGCGAAATCTACGCGGGGGTGACGCCCGGGCTATGCGACACCGGATATATGGCGACGTTTTGCCAGGTGCAGTTATATGGTGCGCCAGCGACAGAGCCTTGGCCATGAACGAGGGCCTTGGCCATGAATAGAGTAGGGCTATGGCCATGAATGGAATGCGCCATGGCCATGAATGGAATGGGGCCATGGCCATGAATGGAATGGGGCCATGGCCATGAATGGAATGCGCCATGGCCATGAGTGGAATGCGCCATGGCCATGAATGGAATAGGGCCATGGCCATAAGTGGGGCCATGCATGGGGGCCATGTTGGTGGCGCATTCTAAATTTAAGCATTCTCACGAGCCAAAAACATTCTCAGGAGCGCTTATAGGCTCACGAGCGCTTAGAGCGCTCAAAGCCTACTCTACACTTTTATAGATGAAGTAGTATTTTATAATTTAAGAACGAGTTAGGCTAGTAGTTAAATAAGAGAGTATTAAGATTTAAAGTAAATACTAATTCTTCTAGTAAAGATACTAGTTTAATAAAAGTATACTAGACACGGTTAAAGAGGGTAGTTATAATAAATTAAGTTTCTTAATAAATTTCTTAACGGATTATATACTAGTAGAATAACGATTATTATTAATAATAAATAACGATCTCTTTATTAAGTCATTTAATATATCGTACTATAATCGCTAAAGATGAATAATATTAATAAGGAGTACGTTTATAGGTTTAGAAGGATAATAGTTCTACTATACTATGGATTTCTACTAAGTAGCAGTTTGCTGACTAATACCGCCCCTGCACCTTCCGCCAATGAACTGGGTGTAACCGAGTTTGCTGGCTGCTAGCGTGGGTTTTCGCCCTATCGTTGGTCGAAGCTCGCTGCCTCCTACAGCTTACAGGAGCCCTGTATCTTGCTTAAGACAATCATGGAAGAGATTACGGAGATCGATGAGGCGGGTAATGAGACAGCGAGATACGTCTCTTCGACCAACAATGCTAGAATCGATATTATCGTAAGAGTGCAGGGTCATGACTCCTTGCTTATACATTGGCTGATGCTTCTTTATTCTGGCTTAGGCACTAGAGAAAACAGGTAGTTTATGGGCTCGACTTCTTGCCGTTTTCTTGCCTGCAGGTTACCCCCTAAGTGTTACCGATGACTACATGTGGTATGCTCCATCGGACTCTAATTGTTCCTTGCCTTCGCCAACACGGCAAGGATACTAACATGATCAACTTCTCTAGGTATCAGATCTACGTAATATGGCCAAGTCAATGGCTGCTTCGTACGATTGACGTATTCTAGGACTCGCTGCAAGCCTTTTCGAGCTCAATTGCAGGGCTACTGTCATCAAGAGCAGTACTTGAAGGTACCAAAGCTAATAGTAGGATGCTTCCAACGAATACGGTCTGACGAATCAAACGACAGGTGTGGGAGTGGGCGATGCTACAGCCTCTCCCACCGCTGCACTTCTTTTGTCCGTCCTCCAGGAGAGCATGGGTAGGATAGCAACCATCCTCTTTGCACACAGGCTCGGTACGTCGCTCGAACCAGAGTGTAAGATGTATAGACTTGCGGCAGATGTCTTCAATGACACGGCAATGATACTTGATTGCCTCTCCCCGGCCTTGCCAAAAGCCCCAAGGGTGATCCTGCTGAGCTTTTCGAGCGTTCTTAGAGCTTTGTGCGGAGTCGCAGCAGGTAGCTCGAAGGCGAGTCTTAGTGCTCACTTTGCAAAATGGGGGAACTTGGGCGAGTTGAATGCCGTGAGTGATATGTCTCATTATCAGTCTCGTGGTAAAGCGCCTAAAGATCCTGTCATGCCAGATCATCTTTTCCCTCCTGTATCGCCACGCGCTTTCATAAAAGAATGTATCATTCATCTTGGGAGTACCACTACACGCCCGAGTATCTGACCACCCAATAGAAGGACTCAAGCCAAGAGACAATAATCTCGCTAATGGGCATGCTGGTACGTGGTATGCGATATCTTCAAGGATCCATCACTCATGATTGCTGTTCAGGCTGGAAGCGTAGTTATTGCTTACGTCTCATCTCCGATGGCCACATGGACGTGTCTCATCCTCCTCCTTTCGATCCATTTGGCGACAAATCATGCCGCAGTCAGAGCTGTCAGCATGCACATCCTGAACAGGCAAAGAGCCAACATCGTTGTGTCGAGCTTATTGGAGACTAATAAAGCACCAACGCCTGAAGAGGTTTCTATTCAAGAGCGCATCTTCGAATGGGACGGCGTCCTTCGGTGGCGGTGCTCGGCTCCTATTGCTACTGCAAAAATAGGGGTGCCTCTACAGAGACTTTTGGGCGTTCTGGGGCCGGCGCACGATACCACAGGCGCCATACGCGACGGAAAACTTATCTTTCAGCGCCTAGCAAGGATATTCAGCCAAGAAGAATACCTAGTGTGGTATGATGCGTCAGGGAAGGAGGCGTTGATTGTCCTTAAAGAGGAGGCTTCTCCTCAAGCTCAGATCAAGGCGTGGGCCCTTTCGCTCTTGGTCGCTCACCGCCTCCAGGATCAACATGCGACAGGCGCAACTGATAAGATAGTACAAATGCTGGAGTCATCAGTAATCGAATTGTCAAATCAGTGGGACGAGTACATCGAGCGAATGAAAGCTGCAGGATGGGATATGGAGACTGCAAATCTGGAGACGACCTCCGGTTCTCGCATTCGCGTACGAGTACATGGGGGCGCAGTGCAGGCTAAAGCACAGAATTAAGCATGATAGAGCCGCTTTGAAAAGGTTGAAGATTAGAGCTTGATCTACATCACCCACAGCCCGCCTACCAGATTATCTGAATAGATCGTCCTAACCTGTCGCGAGCTCACCGCAAGGCGGCGTTCTAGGGCCCACAAGAACGGAACAAATACTTAGACATGACGATCAACGTCCTATTCGCGTCGGCCTCGCTGCCTAAAGTAATGAAGATAATGGCGGCAATGGGATAATTATAAGCGCAGCCTTAGGGATTGTTTGTGCAGAGGGTGCGAGGATCTGCACTGTGTCTTAAAATGGCAAGATTCTAGAAGGCTATTAGAAGAGGTGGGGAAGGTCTGACTTGGGGTTCCGAGGCTTGACGCCGGCGATGGCGCTCAAAGACAAATGATACAAGTGTCTTTCGAGGCACAATATGAAGACTTCACCACCCGGTGCATTGTTCAGGCTCATAACGGCGAGATGCTTAGAGGCGCGCGTGATAGTATTCGGTCTATTCTGCTGCACCAGTGTAGGACTATGCGCAACAATGAGGTGTCGTGTCTTGCGGACGATCGACTGAGCTAGGCAAGCGTTGCATGAATCGTGACCCGCGCTGCTTGTTCGCTTTTGGCGGTCGAGTAAAGCGGCGCCCCCTCCTTGCAATCTAGCACCAATCACAGGCTGTGAGGGTAGCGCTATAGCTGCAATGCTCAGTAATCCCTGCGGCTTTCTGACTCGGGAGAGTGGGGTCTCGGCTGCATCGTTGGCGTTGGTCCACAAATTCTCCGAGAAAAAACGTCTCAAAAAGATTTCTGTTTGAAGCCATTTGAGCATTCACAGCGAGTTATCGCCATCCCCTGTCGCCAACAATGTAAAGCCTCTGCCGAGCAGTGCATCGTAGGTGGTGGCTTGTGCTTTTAGGTACAGGAGCTTGGTCGAGTAATTCGCGGCCTTTGATCTTTTTTTGGCTTCTGCCTTGCTTGTTGAACGTCACTAGTGTTCCAATCTAAGTTTTGCCTCAGCCTCCAGAGACCAGGGACCCGGTTGATGGTTGCAACTCGATTGCCGCCAAAAGTCGCGCAGAAGAAAGAATGAAGTAGGTACTCCGTAGGACCACAACTTGAACTTCGGTACCGATAGTGCTTAGGAGTGCAGGGAGAGGGAATAGGAAATATGGTCATGTACGCGACATGTGATATCGATTGTGATTCGCCGAAAATAAGATTGATCTTGGTGTCTTCTTTGGCGCTAGAAACCTTCTAGCGTGGAAGAAAAGCGCCCATTCTCCGCTATATCTTTAGCCCCTCTGCTCCTCTCCACTCACAAAAATATGTCATCTGCGTCGCAAAACACATCACTTCTCACGACATATGTTACCAACACATTGAGTCATATCTGATCTTTGTTGTCTCTCTCTACACACAACAAAATCTGCCTTTGGCCGTCCCAGGAAACGCTCATTCCTTCATTGCTATCCAAAAAACACGCCACTTCGCTGCCGGCTTTCACACGCCTTCTGCTTCAAGTCCTGCAGCCTTCCGCCATTTTCCGCCTACTCGCAGCTTCCGAATCCACCGTTGAAAGAGAAGGTGTAAAACTTGACAGTGGCGGTCGGGGTACCTGCTGAAGCTGGGCCCGTAAACTTGATCCAGGCAGCCTTCGCTGGATGACCAATCTAAGCCCCCTTGCAAAGAAAGCCCTCATACCCTGCCTCGGCTACAAGATCTCGTTGAGGATTCTTGCCAAGTGCTCCGATCAACCTATGATCAACGAAATCCCTTGAAACCTTCCTCGAAGACTTCGAGGCCTTCTTCAAAGTGGCTCGTCCGGACATAACCATCTCATACAGTCCGGATCGCAGTCGCTCACAAAAGAGAAAGTCTCCCACACACGAACGAACAGGGTCCAGAATTCGGGATTGGAAACGAACCATGATCCGCCGGAAACCTGACACAAAACCATCATATTATCTCGCCACACCTCCACCAGAGTCGGCCGTGGTCTCGGACTGGGACGCGGACGACGAGGAAACAATGTCGATGGAAGACGTGAGGTCTTCACGACCACCTAGTGTTGCTATATCGGAACACGGCGCACACAGTGAGGGTCAATACTACCCTCAAAGACCCACCCTACCAGACGTCCTCTCGAATTCGGCTCCTCCACCATGGACCCTCAGTGCATTTACTGCCTATCTATCACAGAACCACTGCCTGGAAAACCTCGAATTTACTATGGACGCCGAGCGATACAGGGAGAGGTACGAGACACTGGCTAAGAAAATGGCTGGCAAGCCAATGACGCGAGACGTGGAAGAAGGCAAAGTGATAAGGATGCTGTGGAAGCGTCTCATTGATGCCTACATAATACCAGATGGACCACGAGAGATCAACATACCCAGCAATGTACGCGAGGAGCTACTGTCACTACCTAACAACACCTCTCCCCCACAGCCAGACGAATTGGAAGACGCCGTGAAAATAATATACAATCTCATGGAAGAATCTGTATTGATATCATTCCTGAATGAGGTGCCACCATCCCATAATCCTATGTCGATAAACAAGTTGCCCATCGTAAAACCACGAAGACGAGGCGATTCAGACAGCTCAAATGAGAGGAAGTCAGGCAGGAGTAAATCTCGACGAAGGGCGTCTCCGACCTCCTCTCTGGACCTTCCATATCCAGGAGATCGCTCTGATCCCACCGGTCGCTTGACTCCAATACCCGCCCATGCCAGAGGCCAGCGTGCTACGTCTCATACATCAAGTGGAAGTGGAGATCCAGATTCACTCACGGACGACTCGGCCAATGCATCAAGTCCGGGGAGGGAGCCGATGACACCACCAAACACCCCTCCTCAAAGTGATTTTGGGGGTCACAGTCCGAGAAATCGTAATGACCATACGTGGAAGAAGATGCTTGGATGGAAGAAAAAGTCGAGTAATGGAATGAGGGACAGTCGATTTCCTACCATCGAGGATTGACCCTCTCTTTACATACATGTTGCTACTCTGCCATCCACCCTCAAAACATCTCACCACATCATCGCCACCAGCACACCCTATCTCACCAACACACGAAACACTACTCGACTCCCTCCACGGCTCATTTTAGGCTTCCATTTAAGCGGCATACTTTCTTGGCATCTAGCATGGACAGGGCACACATGGAGCGGGCAAAAGGCGTTGAGACAATTCTGTCCCATGCATTGACGGCTGCCTACACTTCAGATCTTTCATTCTACAAGCGCCGGCCGCCTACACAGCTCGTGTTGGGCTTCTTTCCAGCTACGCAGTATAGCATTGCCTTGTCATCGGCCTACGATATACCTTTCTGGAATCTATTCCTCACTTTCTTGTACATATATTCCTCCTACCTACCACTCACGACCGCAATGAGACCTAGACTGAGAGAGGCAGATATACTGTCTCCTCCTACCCACTATTCACGTCTCAGATTTCTCCTCTCCTCTCAAATCTCGATCCCGCTTCTATGATCCCTATTCTGATGATTTCCGTGCTCACCGCTTCTTTTCACACGTGCCTTCCCGCCCACCAGCTTGAAGCCCATTCGACCCCCTGGTCCAATTTTCTCTTACCCGCTACCACTAAACCCATGTCTAGCATGTCTAGTCCCAGCGGTTCGGAGAATTGCCTTGCTAATACAGATCGGCGTTTAACGAATCGCATACCCTCTGATAAGATCTGGACCTCGTGTCTAGCCGTTATCCATTCACATCGTCGATGGCTCAGCGGCTTCATCTCGATCCACCTTGGCTAATATACTTTTGATGCTATCCGCACGATAGTCAACAATAAATACGAAAATGCATCAAGACAACGATACATGCGACCCGAACATACGGAGAATTTTCGGAGCGCTTGTACGGCCCTTTGGCTTGATCCGTTACGACTATCTTTCCTAGTACGATGGGGGAAGTCTACGCGCACCACTACCTGAGCAGATCATGGTCCGAGCTTTGAGCCTTGAACATCCACGACTATCTTCCGACGACGGAACGAGCTTTCTGCATATTGGTTTTTGAGTTTCCCGACAGTTTGAACTTGGGACCATGGATCAGAGATCTTCAAAGGAGTTGCCGTATGGGATGGTAACCTGCGGCTGGAAGGTGTGATGGTCGCTTGGACTGACCATTTTGAGGTATACAGGCTCTCTTGGTGTTGATGCATTACCTGACTCGCAATACTAGAGGAAAGGAGTCGTTGTCTCGTTGAGCTCCAGCGTTGTGGCGCCGCTCTCCAAGCTTTGGAATAGACTTACCACTGCGATCAACCACAATGCTGCGAGACACTGTGCATATCGCCTGATCAAGAATTCAAAGCCTGGGATAGAGGAAGGTGATTTTCATACCAATTTCCACATGGAAGATATCAGCGGTGGAAATTGTTGAACGTTGCCTGAACCATTTACCGTTAGCGAAAATCCTACAGATCTCACACAAGAGCGATTCATGACTAGAGCTGCAAAGACGGAAGTATGTTATGAGCTCGAGCGTCGAGACGGTGTATTTACGACAGTTCACGGAGGTCTTTGATACTGCGATGGCACGGGTCGACCTTAAAATGGTGCAACAAGGCTGACTTGTCTGTAGAGTTGACACAAGGAGGGAGAGCGCTCGAACGTTGAGACAATTGTCTCCATGCAGGATGTGGGACTGATATGGACGGGTTGACCTTGGCATCGCTCACTGGATTGGTTTGTTTCTCGACATGATCCTACTATGTATAGAGATCACCGAGGAGACCAAGGAAACCGATGGACGATGTTGGGCTTGTGATTGGACGGCATAACCTTCAAATTTGCTCTTTGGGGCTAATTGTTTGAACACAGTGGGACGGCACGGCCATGATGATTTGCAAGGAAGAACTCTATGCGCATAGCTGATGGGGAAGCTGAAGCATGATAGAACATTGCTCTGTTAGCGATCAGACAATAATCGGTCGTCAGCGATCAGACTTGTACTTGTTCACAGTGATTTTCTTCAGTACGAAAGCGAGGATTGATGATACGATGCCGCATTTTTCAAAAAGCGTGTTTCACAGGCTGATCTCACAACAAAGTGGTTGGATAAAACTTATCCCTGAAGTGCAAACCGTCAACATACTCTCATCTCCAATCACTGCATCTCCAAAGCCATTCGCCTCGACACTCTCCGTCTCTCTAGCCAGAAGGAAACCCTCGATTCATCCCCCCAAAAAGACGCCATACACACCAACCCAACACAATAAACTGCTACATGAAAACTCACCGAGCCAATCTTTTACGAGAGCATAGAAGACCACAGCCTAGGACACTGACCCTGTGACGACTCCCTTCACATCGCCGTATCAAGCGACTGGGAAAACCGCTTCGTTCGATAAAGAAGTATCTCGAAGCGCCCTCCACGCCCGTATCAAAAAAGGGCATTCCTTGTGCTTCCCCACGCACTCACTGCCTGCTTTCGGAAGCCGAAGCTGTGGGTTTTTCAGTCTAAGGTATGACGTAAGGAATCGTGGGCTCGGGTGTGATTCTGTTCTCACAAGCAATAGTTCAACGTTGCGAGAGAATGATACCCAGGCTGCCGGACGAGGGAAGAAAAGGATGCCAGATAGTCGCTCCAACACCAATTAATTGAGCCTATCCAAGGCATTACAATCCTACCGGAAAAGAATAGCAATGTACAACACGTCGACTCAAACAATCCCACAGACGATATCTACTCGCACACACGTTTCTCCACAACTACCCACCCCCCAACCCCACAATCTTCGCCCTCTCCCTATACTCATCCAACTCCAAACTCTTCTTGAAATCCAGAGTCGACGCTCTCAGGTTGTATGAACCCGACTCCTGCTCATGTCGCCCACCCTGTCCTTCCTTAGGTTCACAATCCTCACTACCTTCCCAAAAGCCACTAACCGCCCTCGAAACAGCCCCTGGATCCGCCGGCACCCTCACACAATCCCTATAATGCTGCGACCAAACCTTCGCTTCCTCCACCCTTGGCATCCCAGCCTGCTCCGCATCAGCCTCAGAGCCCGCACTCACCTCACTACCCCCCTTCAAAAGACTCCCGCCCCTAAGCAACCTATCCAACTTCCTCTTAGTCTTCAATCCCCGACTCGGCATCGGCGGACTAACGCTGCCCACCATCTCCAATTCCGGATATTCCAGCATGCCACCCTCAGAGATACTGCTGCGATGGCCTCTCGCTTCGTTCTGCAGCCTTCGCTCCAGTCCTTGGATTTCGGTGCGGTAAATGCGTTTGATGGAGCCGACGATGTTTTTGCTGAAGGTCATGCTTCTGGTTTCGGACTTGCCGCTGCCTAATCTAGAGTTCTGAAGGGATGGCGAGGTCTCAGGAGGCGTGCCGGGCGTCACATCAGCGAAGTCGCGGGCGAAGACTTGGTCAGCTTGGCCAGCGGGGGAGTTTCCTCGCTCTGTGCGAGTATGGGACGGGTAACGCGACCATGATCCTGTGGACACAGAGCGCTGGTCGTTCGCAACAGTTGGTCGTCTGCCTCGACTCTCGACAGGAGCTAGAGGCGTTGGAGGCGGTGGCGAGGGTAGCTCGTACGCGGCCAGTCGTGCTTGTAAGCTGTAACCCGGCCAGCTCTCTACAGCATGGTGTTTTCCGGAGCACTCCAGAGGTGGACGACTTGGAGGTCGTCTGGTGCCCAGTGGTCCTTCGTCGGCTTCGAGATGCTTTTCTGGCGAGTTGCTTCCCAGCCTTGTGCGAGCCAGTAGAGTGTCTTCGTGCGAGTGTTCCTGGAGAGCCTTTTCCCAGATGGAAGTGGCTTCGTCATAGCCAGATCGCATACCAGAGCAGCGTCGGTAGTCACCGCTGCCATCCAAATTGCTGGCTCGGCGTCTTGGAGGATTCGTACGAGCTGTTTCGTCTGAAATGCTTTTTAGGTCTTCCCGAAATCGACTGTTTTTTGGTAATGTCTTCGCTCTGCTAATTGGTTGAATACGTGTCTCTGCAGCTGCAAGCTCTCTCATGGTGAGACTCTCGTTGCTGGAGTGAAAACTTGTACTCATTGTATGACGCTCAAGCTTGTCCAGATCAATTGACTTTGATCGTGATGCAGGAACGCTGATGATACCGTCGCTCGACTTGCGGTCCTGGAATTGCTGGAACCGGTCTGCCAGGGAAGTGCCTTGCACAAGAGAGTTTCTGCCGCTTGAGAGGAGGCTCTCTGGTTGCGAGCTGTAGACAGAAGATGAGTCCCGTGGATGATGATTGTCCCACGCCATAGGCATGACTCTTGGGCTAGATGCTTGCCGTCGTGGCTGCGGCTTAACATAGAAGTCAGCGCTGTCGCCCTTGGTGTAGCTTCGCTGGCGGTTGTTGCCCAGTAGCTGAGGTAGCGACACTGTAGGTAGGAGTGACTTCGAGGCTAGCCGTTGGGGGACATGCATGTTGTATATATGAGGCTCGCTGTCGTCAGAACTGTTCCTGGCAGTGCGAAATGCAGAATATGGAGGGCTTTCGTCTTCCCCATCCATGCCACCAAACCTCAATTCTTCGTCGTTAGGATCACAGTGGTGTCCCGGTACTGCAGTTGTCTTTCCACCAGTATGTTCGTCTGATAGATGCTTTTGGTGGATGGAAGGGCTGAGCAACCTCGAAGCCCCGTGAAGCCATTCTTCGCTGGCCGGCCTGATCCTGGTGTCGTAAACTCCTGCTAGTGTTGTGCTGACTTTAGGCTGTCTCTCTGAGTCAGTCAGCGTGGTAGGTAAGGAATCTCCGCGTCTCTCCGATATTCTCTCCGAAAAGGACAGACGCCAGTCACCTCCAGCCACCGAGTCACTAATGCTTGCTTGGCGTTGGGGTAGCAAGTCTGGCGAGAGTGGAGATTCAGCATTGTCCAGGAATTGAGGCTTTAGCAATTCTGCAACCGCCGGCTTGGTCGACGGTGCTTCACGTATGACAGTCTTCGATCGTCCAAGAGGAGATGGTGAGCGGCTCTGATGTTCTCTTCTTGGAGAGTCCTCATCATCGAAAACGTACTTTTTTGTCATCTTGGTTCTCTCTGGAATGATATACTTCGCGCTACCAGTGTGGTCTTCGGAATCCTCGCTCAGGTGGCTAGCTCTTTGGGTCAGCATTCGAGTAAGGGTTGCGGTTGTGTTCGTGCTTGCAAAGGCTTGCGTTTGTTCCCGCTGGTGAACCTCAGTATATACTGAAGCTGATGGAGAATGTGACCTCCTCATAGCTTTGCTGAGCTGCTTGGGGCTGATCTGGATCAAGCCTTCATGTCGACCCCATGTGACTGCAGGACTCTTAATGGGTACTGCGTCTTTGTCGTAAATGGTGTCATCGTCCTCAAGTATATCCGTGCGGACCCTTTCCTGTAGAGCACGCTTCAGCTCGTCTCGCCTGTCCATATCCTCCTTGCTCATGCTGCTTCTTAATCCTTGCTTCGAGCTTCGCTTGGAAATGCCAGAGTCACGAGACATTCGCTTTCGAACATTTCTTGCAGCTTCGTGTAGTCGATGACGGCTGCTGCTCCTGCGGCAGATACCTGAAGCCATTTCGCGCCGTGAGGGCAAGTCACGAGCAGAAACTGTAGGGGTGTCATCGTTGCCTTCGTCTCTGGAAGCGGAGGCGAAGATTTCCTGGATTGGACGCACGTCCACTGGGCTTGAAGTTGAGGATGCACTGTGACTGGACAGGGCGAATCTTCCCTTGGTCTGCGAGGTATCAATCAAGTGGATGGGCTCAGGCTCTGGCGATGAATACCGTCGAAAGCCGCAACAAAACGGAGGAGCCATGGTGGAAATGCTATGCCTGGATAGAGCTGTTTGAGAAAAAGGAGAACGGAACAATGTGTGTGTCTTGATTTATTTTCTACTAGCAATCAGTGCTGCGAATTAGAAGATGCTGGCATCAGGCGCAATGTAAAAAGGTGAGCAGCAATATTAAAATGCGTCTGCTGCAATCCTGATTGATGCTCCTTCTCAATCGAGAAACGGTATTAGCTTGAATCATCCTCCGTAAGTTGACAGGCGGAAGGAGCCACTTGCAAGTACATCTGAAGCACAATATGGCCAAGAGTGAGGGAAGAGCTGTAGAAGGAGCACACTCATCTATCAATCTAGACATTGACTTATGTGTTTCGAACCGTGACGGATGAATGGATGACCATTAAGTTACTAGTTAGTGATAGTGAAACTTGAAGACATTCACATGCCCATGTGGGGATTTGCTCGATGTGCAAATGTGATACATATGATCTTGCTCGAGTCTAGCTAATCGCAGGCTTAAAAGCAATTTCTCTGCTTCTTATTCAAGTCCCCGGTTGAGTGGGCATCAATGCCATTGATCTGCTGTTTCAGGCTGAAAGCTGCAGGTCTATGTAGCTTTTGCAAAGCCAAAACATCACTGCCCGTAGGCAATGCTGGTGCTGTGATCGTTGAGATCATAATCATCCATCGTGTTTTTTTGTTGAACATCTCGTCGAAAAGCATCATCTAAGAAGTCTAAGTGGACTTGACATACTTTTGTCGGTAGAACTTGGCAGCATTGACCATGTTTGTCAAAGCAGCCTTCGTCTCCTTCCACTGACGGGTCTTAAGACCACAGTCAGGGTCAATCCAGAGTTGATCTGGGCTGAGGTAATGGAGCATCTCCTCGATCCTGTCCTTGATTTCCTGCTCGCTTGGGATACGGGGAGAGTGGATGTCATAGACACCAGGCCCAATGTGCCTTGGGTAAGCTTCGTCAACGAAGACTTTGAGGAGCTTAGCGTCGCTCTTGCTGTTCTCAATACTAAGCACATCCGCGTCCAGCGCGGCGATGGCATGGAAGAAGTCCTGGAATTCGGAGTAGCAGAAATGAGAGTGAATCTGAGTGGAGTCTGTGACACCGGCGACTGAGAGTCTGAACGACTTGACAGCCCAGGAGAGATAGTTCTCACGCTCCAGACCTGAGCGTAGAGGTAGACCTTCACGGAGGGCTGGCTCGTCGACTTGGATGACGTATACCCCCGCAGACTCAAGGTCGACGACCTCATCGCGTAGTGCAAGAGCAAGCTGTTGAGCTTGAATCTCTTGGTGGATATCGTCACGAGGGTAAGACCATCGAAGACAAGTGATTGGTCCAGTAAGCATACCTTTCATGGGCTTTTTAGAAATTGATGCTGCGTACTTGGACTCTTTGACAGTCATTGGCGCTGGCCTTGAGATATCACCAACGATGATGGGTGGTCGGACGCAGCGAGAGCCATAGCTCTGAACCCAAGCGTGAGTAGTGAAGACGTAACCAGTGAGGCGCTCGCCAAAGTATTGGACCATGTCATTGCGCTCGGGCTCGCCGTGCACGTAGACGTCGAGTTCAAGCTCGTCCTGAACCTTGACCACATCCTGGATCTCCTTCTCGATGAATTGTTCGTATTCCTTTTCGGTGATCTCGCCCTTAGTAAATTTGTTTCTCTGGATTCTGATCTCCTTTGTCTGAGGGAAAGAGCCGATGGTGGTAGTAGGGAACATTGGAAGCTTGAGTTTATCTTGTTGCTGAGCGATACGAGTGGGGAAAGGTGACTTTCGCTCGTACATGTTATCTGTGACATTGGCCATACGTTCTTTGACCTTGGGGTCGTTCGTGCGCTTCGAAGTTGCTCGCGATTCCATCGACTTAGCGTTGGCTTCTAATTGCTCGCGTACGCTGGCAGGGCCTTCAGTGACGGCTTTGGCAATGATAGCAAGTTCTTTTGTCTTCTCGGACGCGAAGCTGAACCAATCGCGAACTTCTTCGTCTAGCTTCTTCTCACTCGCTAGAGTGTGGGGGGTGTGCAGCAGAGAGCTTGAGGAAGTAACAATGACTCGGTTTTTGCCGAGCTTCTGGATAGCAGTCTCGACCTTCTCGATAGCCTTCTTAAAGTTTGTCTTCCATATGTTACGACCATCAACAACACCGATTGAGAGCACTTGCTTCTCGCCAAGAGCTCCCATCACGGTCTCGAGCTGTTCCGGATGTCGGACGGCGTCGATGTGGAGGCCATGGAGCCTAGACATTGAGGGGAGGACATCCTGGTTATGAACGATATCACCAAAGTATGTGGCGACCACAAGCCCAGGGATCTTGCTGCCGAGGCTGGACAGCTTATCGTAGGCTGGCTTGAAGGCATTCTTCACCTTGAGGGGCAAGTCGAAGACCAGGCAAGGCTCATCGATCTGGACCGATTCGGCACCAGCTTCTTTGAGCTTGACCAGGAGCTCCTCGTACAGCGGTAGGAGCTTGTGTAACAGGCTGATGGGCACGACGTTCTGGTCTCGGTCGGCCTTACCGAGGGCGAGGAAGGTGACGGGACCAACGAGGACAGGGCGCGTGGTGATGCCGGCTTCCTTGGCTTCGAGGAACTCAACTAAAGGCTTGGGGTTTGATGCCAGCTTGAATTCTTGTCCGTCCTGGAATGTGGGCTTGACGTAGTGGTAGTTCGAATCGAACCATTTTACCATCTCCTGTTGACTAATAAATATTTTGTACAATCCCACAGCGAGAAAGAGATGGTTGTTTACTTACCAAGGCAGGCACGTCAACTTCGGAGGCTTCAGGTGTTTGAGGCTTTTGAAGACCTCTGCCCATGGCGAAGAACTCGTCAATTGGGCCCAGCTTATACTTGGAGTACTTCTCAGGTACGGCCTGCACCCGTTTAGCATTGTAGTCACAATTAGATCCGTATGCATAATACTGCTTACACCAAAGAGCTGAATGTGGTCGAGGACATGGTCATAGTAGGAGAAGTCGTTACTGGGGATGATGTCGATGCCCGCATCTTTCTGAATCTTCCAGTGGTCTTGTCGGAGACGCTTTCCCTCGGAAAGAAGCTCGCTCTGTGAGAGCTTGCCGCCCCAGTAGGCTTCTGTAGCTTTCTTCAGATCACGGTTGACTCCCATACGAGGGAAACCGAGGACTGAGCTGTGGCCACGGTGAGTATGTGGTCCAATATGGCGGGGGTACAGGTTCTGCTTACGATTGAACCATCTTTGCGGTGAGCTTTCGATACAGTGTAGATGAGAGTGTCGAGTCTTTCAGAGTGGTAGGAGAAGGGTTGTATCTGGTAGAGAAGGATTGTACCAAAAGAAAGAGGTATTCCGCAGCCGGACGCAGGCTTTTGTATTCCGAAGTAAATTCTACCAAACCCGAAGATTTCGTTGCTTCCACACCTTCCGTTAGGCTTACCCTAATCTCCAATCGCCTTAGCAGCGTAGATCATTCGGTGCTTTCGGTGATATCGTTTGCTTGGTAGAGAAAAAGCACGACAGTATACTACTATCTCGGGTTTGAAGCTGACAAGGAAGCTATGGCAATCATAGACACCTGGTGCCCACCCTCGCGTGAGCATTGGCAGCTGGTCACCTTCCTATGGCAATTTTTTCCGATGGCATGTACCCTATGCTACGAAGACTACATGAAAACACTTGCTAAACGAGATTACACAGACCACGCTTTTCCAATGGCTTTCCTCATATTACCCTATGGGCAAGACATCTATCCAGTCTCGATTCAACGTACCAGGGAAGATTGGATGGGCAACAATGGAAGCACCAGGGTTCATAACGCTGTTGTACATTATGTACTCCTTGCCAACACAGGAAGGGATTGATAGCCTTCCCTTTTATAATTGGACTATGGCCGGTTTATTTGTGAGTTTCTTATCCTTAAATCGTCTGAATGTATGTGACGGCTGGGTCATATTACTGACTCCTCAAAGACAATCCACTACATCTACCGTGCCCTCCTTGCACCACTAGTCCTAAACCCAAGCATGTCACCAATCCACATCACAGTCTGGGCATCTGCTCTAGGCTTCCAATTGATCAACGCAACATGTATTGGGGGCTGGCTTGCCGGCTTTGGTCCTACAACCCCAGAAGCTTGGATAGGCAAAGGAGCAAGGGTAGAAGTGGGCATGATGATCTTCGGAATAGGCCTCTTAGGGAACATGTTCCATGACGACGAGCTTCGTGAGATCAGGAGAGCAGCTGCACGAGACCAAAATAGAAAGGAAGAATCCCAAGGGGGGAAAGATAAGGGAAAGGGGGTGGAGAAGGTATACAGGATACCAGAGAACGGCCTTTTTAGGGTAGTCCTCTTCCCACACTATCTGTGTGAGTGGGTCGAATGGTGTGGATTCTGGATGATGGGAGGCTTTGGATTCGTGCCCGGGAGAACTTTCGTGGTCAACGAGATAACCGCAATGCTGCCAAGAGCTGTTCAGGGCAGGCAGTGGTACATTGAGCGATTTGGTAAGGAGAAGATAGGTAGTAAGAAGGCCGTGATACCAGGCATAATATGACATTACCGCTGGTCTAATCAACTCCAATACATTCTTCATAAGTTGCTCCTCTGGATCGATTACATTGTGCTGTGCAAGGACAAACTCCTCAAAATGGCCCGCGTTAATGCCGGCGGAAGCTTATGTTAAGCAAACGATGGTAAAGTAGAAGAGTGTTACAAAAGAGAGAGGTAACCTGGGGCAAGGTTTCAGTTAAACAACTACTTAATGACGAGCGGTACATGAATAAGTATGGGACATGAGCCGAGATCAATGGACATGCACTTTTGCACTTCACATGGTTTCCAAGGGGTCAACAGCATTAGCTGAGAGCCATGTATGGCAAAAGCGCAGAGTGTCAAACGCATACCCCAATCAGTTTTCCCGGACAATAAGTGGCTTACGAGCTGGACTCCGGCTCCGAGTGAAATATATAGGCAACTTTCCGGTCGCTTGCAAGGATTTACAGTCACAGAGAACTCGGGCCTCACGGCCTGTTGCCTGACTATCGAGGGCCTAGAGGATCACGTTGTAGTTCGAGTGCATGGGGCCCGAACTACGAGCGTGAATGTCGGCACCCGAAGGTAGTAGTCATTTGGCTGATCGGATTCCTTCCAAGACTAAAAATATTAGTTGGACAACTTCTGGTTTCACAGTACCCCACCAGTATTGCCACATGCCATAGTGGCTGTGGAACTTATCAAATGACCGGAATACATCTCACCCGATCTCACTAAAGCCTTAACGTTAAGTGTATTCAGAAGAGTGGTGTGTAATGGAAAGGATACGAGGGTCTCACACCCCTTAAAGTATTGGGAAATACAACTATCGACCAAGAGATCCACATCTTAAGCGTATTCTCCGGGATAAATTGGGGTGCCTATTGAACCACGATCTCATACTCCGTATCGCCCAGTATTTCTGGCCTTGTGCTAATAACATGGGCTCGATATCCAGGGTCCAATCTCACTTCTCTGTGCAAACAACTACCACCACGGATCTGCTCCAAATTTCGGAGGTCAATGAGGACTTACGCGAACGAAGGAGCAATCGCATGTTCTTGGTAGAGACAGCCGCAGCGCCGATTGAGATGTGGCGTGATATTGCTGAGAATGTTAGCATCTTTCTTTGGTACCGAATGCGACCCAGAAAGCCACACAACATTGAAGTAAGCGTGACAGATCCATGGTTGAAACTCGAGAGAATTCAATGATGATTCATGACCAGTCGTCTGACCTTCAATGTAATGAGAGGGGGAAAACGGCCTCATTTGGAGCATTTTGCGAGACACCGTCACGTTGTCCACGTTCCGTAGTGTTGAGCCTCAAGTGTCATCGTCACCGATAGACATAATAAAAATTCGCATCTTACAACTGGCTGTGAAAAAGGCCTCACTCGCAGGTGGGGTCGTTCCCTTTCTGGCTTGTTGCATAAAGCACTGATTTATTAGTGCGGGTTGGGCTGTTTCCGCTCGCTCTGATGGCTCAGGTACAACCTTGCTGATGTTGCGATTAGTTGCAGTGATGTGAAGAGCGGACCTGTTATGGTCTGGAATTATGGTGGCCTGACTGTGCTGCTCATAGGTCGTTGGGGCCGGGGGAAGGGCGTAGTCTCTTGCAAAAGTCTGGGGTAAGGAATGAAGATTGTGATTGGACAGGAGGTTTCTCAGATCATGTAGCTCTGCGAATCTGCGATGTGAAATGGTCTCAATGTGGCACGGTTGCATATATAGTAGCTGTTCAGTGGTGGGTCTAAAATCTTCAAGGCCCGCGAGCTTCTTCACGCACGGCCGAGGGCGTATGACATTACTCGTAATTCTGGCCACGCAAAATTCAGTGTTTATACACACTCACCCAAACGATGTGGAAACTTCCCGAGAACATTCCCAGACTTAGGATAGAAATCTAGAGATAACTATTGTCTAATCTTGAGTCCTGCTTCCGACGACATGATGACGAACGAATTATCGTACTTGTTGGTGGTTTATGCGTCGATCATCGTGACTGGTCATGCGCCCTCGGGCCCAAGCGATTGTGGACGGATATGAAGACCGTCTGTGGCAAAAGTTGTTGAACGTCTCCTTTGATATATTTTCCAACGCCTTGTTTGTAGAGCTCTCCATTGGTTTGCTGTAGCTGCTAGTATGCCATTAATTGTGTCGAACGGGTCGGGATGAGAGGCCAGTCCACGCCCGAGGAGGGCGGTACACTCGTACGCCATTCGCAATTGGAGATAGGCGTAAATAGTCCCTTTGACAAGCGATTATAGTGGTTGGTACCAAAATGATATGCATAGATAGCCCCAACACTCTCGTCCCTAGCGCCCTAAGCTGCGATAGTGCCCTGGGGATCGCTTCTCTCGCCCCAGTCCAGCCAATCCAGTGCTCCCGGGAAATTTTATCGACCCCCAAGGCGTGCTAAGCAAGCGGCCAAGCTTCCACCGTTTTGAATTTTGGACGAGGGTGCGGGGCGGCGACGCAGATCGACGGTCAGAAATTTTCCCAGGTGGTGCAGAGCAACCTGTGCTTCTATCTCCATAATTCTTCTCTATTCACCTCGTTATTCAAAAGGGGTAAAAAGCACATTCTTCTCTGTTTCATTGTTAATTGAAATCGTTTGTCTTTTGGCCAATGGTAGCTTTAGGGTATTTGTATTGTATACGTCACTTCCGGCAAGACAGCTTGACCCAGTCTTTCTTTTAAGATACTCAGAAAGGGCCATCAATGCTTTGGGCGATAAAGAACATTTGACTAATATGTCATCAGTGTGGGCGCCCTCAAATTAGCCTTGAGCTATGCTTATGCGTTGACAGTTCCTCGCCCTTGAAGTATATCGCTCAGGCGCCACTATACGCCCTTGCTAGACTTTAACCTCACCACTCTGTGGAAGATTCGGGAGCTTACCACGCCCGTGGACTGTTAGAAGATAAGAAACATACTGCCGTTGGAAATCGACCGTATCAAGGCTCCAACGTACGCGCCCCAATCTTCCGAACCTCACAGTATCGCTGAATCGATCCTCGGTACTGCAAGTCGAATCACCTCCCAAGTGATAGCAGCTTTTTCGCCCCTGGAATTCAGCAGACGAGCCACTGCTGCTGGGCTTCTGGATAACCATGACAGCCGAAAAGCGGAGCTTTCTCCGACATCGATGACATCTTGAAGTAACGGACTTGGCTCTGCGCTTGGGCTCAATTGTATACCAGCACTGGTGAATAGAGACAAACAGTGGGCAATATGGCTGGCAAAGGCGAGGATAACAATGTGGGAAATCGTACTGGACAATATATTCCAGTGGGCGGAAGGATGCCAATTACTCCGCCAGCGTCCGCGGACATCATTCGGAAAGCTGTTATTGAAACTAAGGAGGACATGTCGCAAAGCAATACACCCACTATGGAACAGGAACAAGCAAAAGAAAACGTGCACTTAGCTACAGAGGATCGAACACCAAAGCCGGAGAATCCCCTATATATGCAGGCGCCAATGTCGGAATCTGTGCAGCATATGCCTGGGTCCCATTTACAGGGCGATGAAAACATTGACAGGCCAACACCAGGAATTGGAGATTGTTTTGCTCTAGCAGGAAGTAATGTTGCAGATTTCGCCCTAGCAACCAATCCGGCATCAGGACTATCTAGGGTGAGCAGCTCGCCCGGTAATAGAGCTCAGCATGCCTCGCCTGGGCAAACTTCACCTCGTTCTGTATCACCTGACAGCAGTACCAGCTCCTGGAAGGATTTTTCCACGCAAACAGTAATTGGTCCTGGCTTCCCTCCTGGAGGCAATAGGCCAACATCTGTGCCAAATTTCCAAACCAAACCCATCTCTCGACGCAGAGAAGGACCAGAATACCCGACTTATCCTGACCAGTCTTTCAAAGCTTTGCAAAGTCAACAATACCCACCATCCTACCATCCAGGTTCACCGCACCCACTAAGAACGCGGAGCTCCCACCCGCCACAGAATATCCCTCTCTCCTCGCCTGATTGCAACGACATTAGCGGTACGCCACAACCTAGCTCAGGAGCCAAGACTGTTGGCAACACACCCGCACAGAGTCCTGGCTTGTTCTCACCAATGTTTCCCGTAAAGAAGCCGTGGCCTGGCGAGTCGGACGATGGTCGTTCCAGCACCCCCATGCTCCATCCTTCCCACCACAAGGAACCGAAAGAGTAAGTCGGCCTAATCATTGTAGCTTCTGAAGCCTGCTAATCTATCGTAGGACTCACAAACTTACGAAGGACATCGATCCAATATCTGGCCGAAAGACCGTTAACCACTACGAAATCCTGCAGAAGCTAGGCAGTGGTCAGCATGGCACGGTCAAGAAAGGCAGAGATCTCAACACGGGTGAAATGGTAGCTATCAAGATTGTCCGACGCTTCTCAAAGAAACTGCGACTAGGCAAAACAGGAGATCCCAATGACATGATCAGGAAGGAAGTTGCTATCCTCAAGAAGGCTCGTCATCCACATGTCGTCAGCTTGATTGAAGTCATTGACGATGATGAGTTTGGCAAAGTCTACTTGGTGCTCGAGTTTGTCAAGCGAGGGGAAATCATCTGGCGCAAGCAAACCGACAAGGATATCGCGTTGTTCGAAATGGAACGCACGAAGCGCGAATATGCTAACAATGTCGACGAAATTTTTGAGAAACACGCCGTAGAGAGTTTCAATCGTGGAGCCCCATCTAGGCGCCTTGAGAAAGCTCGCCTGCTGGAGACTCAGAAACGCCAAGCCAGGGAACGTTTCGAGTCTGAGGGCTACCAATTGCACCAAGCCCCACTCCTGGATCCATATTGGTCACTAGAGTTTGCTGATGAATCCGAGAATGATATTGGAGCCGAATCTCCAGTCCAAGCCACCATCCAACTTGGTGGCCTTCTCCCGCCCGGTGAGCGCTCTCCCCCTGCACTCACAGGTGGTGGCTCGCCACAAAGCGATACCCCATCTCATACTCCGAAACCGCTCCCGAACCCCATCGAGCCACAGCAAATGCCAGTTAGTGCATCTTCGTCACGCCCAGCAACCCCTGGGAATCTGGAAGGTACGATGTGGGGACCTTATATAGAGGAGAGCGCCTCGGATCTTGCTTTGAAAACAACACTCGACCAAATAATTGCTGTACAAACTCATTGGACCCCGGAGGAAGAAGATTTCCGCTATGTTCCATGCCTTACATTATCCCAGGCTCTCGACGCTTTCCGAGATACTGTGCTAGGTCTAGAGTACTTGCATTATCAAGGTATCATCCATCGAGATATCAAGCCAGCGAATTTGCTTTGGACCAACGATTATCGCGTCAAGATATCAGACTTTGGGGTCTCTTATCTTGGCAAACCCATTAGAGAGGACGACAACAAAGAGGAGATCCCGGAAGCTGACAGCGCGATTCTTGATGAAGCCATTGAGCTCGCTAAGACTGTAGGCACGCCTGCTTTCTATGCTCCTGAGCTCTGTGATCCTCAATACTTTGAGATAGGCAAACTTCCTGAGCGTCCCGCAATAACAGGCCAGATTGATGTTTGGGCTCTTGGTGTCACGCTGTACGCTATGATATTCGGCCGCCTGCCCTTCGTTCATACTAATGAATTTCAAATGTACGAGAAAATTGCTCGTGAGGAGGTTTTCATACCTCGGATGCGTCTCAGGGGCGTTGAGCACACCGACAAGACACCTTCAAATCAGAACAAGAGGCTTGACGATATCCTCGAGTATGAAGAAGTTGAGGATGAGCTTCGGGACCTGCTGAAGCGCCTTCTGCATAAGCACCCTTCCAAGAGGATCACATTGAAGGAAGTCAAACATCATCCTTGGGTCCTCAAAGGCATCGCGGACGGTTCTATCTGGATCGACGAGACGGATCCGTCAGTGCAGAGCCAAGGCAGGAAGATCGAGGTCTCTACACAAGAAGTCCAAGATGCTGTTGTTGGACTCAATTTTGTCGACCGCGTCAAACTCGGATTTCAGAGGGTTGGCTCTGTCCTACGAGGACGTGGTTCTCGCAACAGGGCGGATAGCAACCCCAAAGCTCCTGAATCCGCAAGCTCTACATCTACCTCGAAAAGCAGCGCAGGCATCAGGGATCAGCGAAGGCCTAGTCTAAGGGGAGACGAGCAGATTTATTCAGCACTACGAGCATCACGCGAGAACTCGGAACACCCACTTGCGCAAAGCCTCGCAGCAAGCCCTGAAACCAACGAAGTTCGGTCATATTTCGAAGAGAGTGGCGGCTTGAGGCCTGCAAGTGAACCACAGCCTAAGCGACCTAGTCTTCCCGATCGTGTCTTATCCACGGCAGACTCCATGAAGACCATTCGTCCTCCCGTTTCTTCTACCATCAAAGAATTCGTCTTGCCTCCACATACATCTTCACCAGCTGAAGACTTGTCAACAACTACGCCAGTTGTTGATCCCAATTCTTCTTCATCAAGCTTGGGTGGCATCTTTGGCGGAGCTGGACGTCGCTTTGTGAACAGCATGCGAAGCAGAGAGCGGAGCACTGGTCGCCAGAGCCCATCGCAGTCGAGCCGTTCGTCGTCAGTGGATACCAATCTTGAAGACCCTCATGCTTCACCTAGCCTCGCATTGTCATCGGTCATCGCAGCAGGACATGTTGGCACCCCTTCTGCTCTTAGCGAAGAAGCAGAGTGGCACCGGCCTGAATCGAGAGCCGAATCTTTCCAGCGCGCTCATGAGGACAACTATCGTAGGGCAACTCGCGAACATATGGCACGCACAGGTCGTCGCTCCACTGTCTCGCAGGCGGGTGATATGCCTTGCCCACCTTCTCCAGATGATGCGATCTTCTTCGCCCAGCAACGCCCTCCTTCAGCAACAGACAGCGTCTCAATGTTCCCAAATGTCTCCTCGTCCTCAGATCAGATCGTCTCTGGGGAATCGACCGCTCATTCTCGAATTCCCTCCGTCGTGAGTGGGGCGTCCTCGCTATCCGCAACTGTTGAGGAAGGGTACTCATCACACGCCCATACTCTCGAAAAGTCGATTTCTCCTCTCACAATAGGTCGGAGCGGCTCACAGACTCGTCACTCCGTGGAGAGTCTCAATCCTAGGCCAGCACTCGCCAAAGCAGCCGCAGAAGAGGAAGCAGGATACAACGGAGAGGGCGAGCAGGACGATTCAGACAGCGAAGACGAAGGCTTGGCAATGGCCTAATCACGAAACACAAAGAACACACTACTTTATGCACCAGTTACAAAAAAGCGACGATAAACATGACACTCAGCGTCGGCGCACAGCGGGACGGATACCATTTCTTGTAATCACGGAGAGGATATCCCAATTCTCATTCTTCTTACCTTTTAGAGCAAATGAAGGCAAACAGTACCTCCACTTTTTTTTACCATAGGGTTTGGCGAGCAACATCATAGACTTCACTTCTCAGCGTCAACTCCAAATTTTTTCCTTAACTCATCTCAACTCCATCTCTGAGGAGGAAAGCAAGTTATGCCCGCAGGAGGTCTTCTGTATCAAAATCTTCACAAGAAAAAGCAATGGGCGGCACCACATTTCACCTCCTTCCTTTCCGAGGAGGGTCATTCGGAGCTTGTGTTTACATAGCCGCAGTCGGGTGCTTGTACCCTGCTGATATAGATCGCTACAGCAATGAAAGGTTCTCCAATTAATGATGGGTATCATGCCCTGTGCACAAGTAGTAAGTATTGTTTCTCCTGAGCCTTGGTATCATGTCTAGCTGTGAAAGCAGTCGCTACCGAACCAAAGCACCCCTGTATTCCCCCCATCCCCTCGTCTCTAACCCCTTCCATTGCACCAGCACCCGATCGCAAAGTCCACACCACACAATAACCCGCCCACTCAGACTCAGCCGCTTCACTCGCGCCCAGGACTCTACGTAGATAACCCGCATCTTGCCAGCCACGATCCTCGGATTGCCAGATCCAGGGTTGGAAAGCATAGGCAGGAAAGCGAAATAGCGCAAAATAGTGGAAGCGAGTATGAGAATCAGGGATGTGGCAGGGCCATTCGTGAGGATGAGATCTGGATAGCCTTGGGGGTGTTTGAAAAGGAGGAGTAGACAAGTGTAGAGGCAGTGCAGAGATGTGAGCGGGCTGGTGAGGAGGGACTGGTGGATTCCGCGGGCTCGGGGGACAGTATGGATGCTGTAGTCTCTCCTTCCAGTAGCGGATAACTCTTTGCCTACGAGGCCACGCTCGAACTCCTGAGCTTTTCCGGCGCTGAAGTCGTCCCCGCTACTTGTAAGGTAGCTCCGGTGCGTGTAGCTGTTGGAGTCGAGGTTGGTGAGGAGGGAAAGCATTTCTGCAGTGTGGCCTCCGCTGCCTAGGACGATGAGGAGGTGGATTGGGGTGCCGCGCTGGCGAGCTGGGGGTTTGGTGCGGTGGAGGGCGGGCAGGATATAGAGAAGGCGTAGCTGTGTGGCAGAGGGAGTGTCAGTCAAGAGGGGAGCTTTGTGCATTTGGGGAAGACTTACGAAGGCGGTAGTAATGAGGATCAGCGCGAAGGCGGTTGCCCAGGGTAGTGTAGTCATGGTGTATGCCTGGTCAGGGTAGGAAGTGGTCGAAGACTTGCTCACAAGTCTGGGTGGAAGTATTCATCTTTAAGTGTTCTCACACATTGAGTGCCTCGACTGCTTTGGAACAAATGAACTTTGACATGGTAGAAGTCTCGAGAAAAAGCACAGACATTTTCTAGGCACACAACATCATCATTTGCAGATGTACAGTTGAGAAAGCGCTTTGACGGAGCTGCAACTTGAGAGGATCCTTTTGGTGCTTCACAGGGTGTGAATTTGAACAAGGATCTGATAAGGCTGGGAGCGTTGCTGTTACAACGGCTGTTTGCAAACATCCCGCTTCCGAGCGCGAACATAGGGTTCCTCGACCAATAATCGTCAAAAGTCGTAAGGGAACTAAGGGGATGACTTGCGTTGGTCTCAGACCAGCCTCGACCGATGCACGCAGCCATGAGCCACTGTTTACAGTCGACCCGTTCGTGGCCTTCATACCCCACTCTGTAAAGACTTCTAGCACGCCCCCACCCTTCACTCTTGCAACCGCTGTGTACATACACACCTTTCATTCTTAAGGGAGACTTCTTGAAGGCATTGAAGCCCGAACGATATATGAGTATGACCCGGTGATTGATAGCAAGCAAGCGTCTCCTTGCATAGGTGGAGCCTGGCATGGCTACCTTTCCTTACAACCCAGCCAGAATCCTATCGTCGTCCAGCTCAGAAGATGTCATATACATACTCCAGCCAGGCAAATCAGCGTCAGCAGTCGCCCAACTACTAGCCCTAAATGTAAGCAATACGTTGGCCACAACGAATCTCCCCTACGCAACCATCTCGCCAACCCTTCCTTTCCTCGAAGGTGCCCAGAACAATGCATTTACGCCTGCAATAGACGATGGAGGAAACATACTGCTGTATACAGGAGAATGCGGAGGTGGAGCACAAGCGGCGACATTCTGGCAGTTCAGCCCAAGGAACGAAAGCTCAACAATCAATGGAACATGGCAAGAGTTAAATCTATCGTTGAGAGAAATCAATGGCAGTAACAATCTTGATGGCGCGAACTATCTAGCTTCAGCGATTACATTCTCGACTACAGCCAATGCTACATCTGAGGTGTACATCTTTGGTGGGATGTGCCCAAATACGACGTCTTCAGCGGCAGACGATTGGACGGAAGCAGCGATATACTCAAATAGCATGTTGACGGTCGAATCACCTCAATCCTCTAATCCGTCGGCGCCAGTCTATAACCTTGGAACCTCCACAAGCCGAGGACCGCCCATAGCTGAAGCAGGCTTCACCATGACGCCTCTCCAACCTACTTTCTTCAATCATGGAAATAGCAACGAGACCCAGTCAAGAAACCAAAACTTCGTTCTGCTCGGCGGTCACACCCAGCAGGCGTTCATCAATATGTCGCAAATCGCCCTGTTCAGCCTACCCGAGCAAAGTTGGAGTTTCTTACCAGTAGACTCACCTTCACCAGAACCAAACACGGACCTTGCTGCTAGGGATCAACCAACAGTCAATTCGAGATCAGGTCATACCGCTCTTCTAACGTCCGATGGCAAGCGACTTATAGTATTTGGTGGTTGGGTCGGAGACGTCACAGTATCAGCAGATCCGCAATTGGCTATACTTAAGCTTGGAGAAGGCTATGGTGGTAGCGGCGATTGGCAATGGAACATCCCCGGCCCAACAGGTCCGGGGTTGGGGTCTGGCTCCGGCATTTACGGCCACGGCGCTACCATGCTACCAGGTGATGTGATGATGGTAGTGGGTGGCTACCAAATACCGGCTTCGGGTGGGTCTAGGAGGAAAAGAGCAAATCCTGTTGAGAGCAGCAACACCTACTTTCTGAACATCACTTCCAATAGTTGGATCGCCAGCTACACTCATCCCAAAGTTTGCGTTAGTCAGAGCACGTCGAAGACTCCAGATTCAAACACAGATGCAGCAAAAAACGCAGGACTAGGAGCAGGCCTTACTCTGGGCCTCTTGGCAATCATCGCTGCCATAGTCCTGTATTTCTGGTACAGTCGTCGACTTAAACGCCGGAGAGACAATCGTGAAGCAGAGCTGCGCAATTTGGCTACTGGTGCACATCAACTCCAATTGTCTGGTCCCAACCAATACGGCCACGATCAAAGCGCTGGCGAGATGGCCACTGTGAACTGGCATGGAGAGGGCCATTCATATCCGCGATCCGGCCACGCTGAGCCCGAAGCTGAAAGGACAGGGTTGCTTTTCGAAATACCAAGTCCGACGCGAGGCCTGCGCAGATCACTTCATTCCAGGGGAACGTACCAGCCCACCTCACGATTTGAGGACGGGCGACGTACTCCGGGCTTCAGTACAATCCATCCTATCGACGAGAGGGATGAGTATGAGGAGGAGCCGCTTGACGGAGGTTCGGGACAACATGAGATGATACAAAGAGAGGATTATAATATATTGACAAATGTCCCAGTCCTTGACCCTTTCAGAGACTATTTGACTGGCTCAAGGACACCGTCACCACAATCTCCTCAGGACAGAGAACTTGAGATTCGCAACTGGGTGAATGACTGGACAGCCGCAGATGCATTGATGCAACAAAACGTCGGCAGAATCTCTCCGGAAAAGAATGATCGTACTTCGTCAACGCTCAGTGACCAATCTGCGCGCTCTGGGCTGTCGTCTCATTCAGTCCAACATTCAGTGGGAAGCATGAGTAGGAGCATGTCGCAACGCTCGGCGGCATTATTTAGCTCGACCGCGTTCCGCTCAACTACCGATACGACTCCCTTTGATAGTCAACACGGTCCGACACAGCGCTACAGTCCCGAGCACCAGCGATCGCGGTCTTTGACCTTGCCGGCTGCACGACAAACCAATACAGCCGATACTTATGCCACAGCGGCCACCTCATTTCCCCAGCTGCAATCAGAAGGCGAGATGTTGCTAGGGGAGTATGCAGGCTCTGGTGAACCATCACCGACAAGGAGCCATAGCCGAGCGAGGGCATGGATGGGAAGCGTCCGCCGTGCGTTCACTGGCATCGAACGAAGTGCCTCGACATCCCTAGAGAACGACGCCAGCACCTCGTCCTCGCCAACAAAGCGTAATTATACAGAAGGGGGACTTCCTAGACGAGCAGCTAGCGCAGGAGGGATGTTGTGGCAGAAGCGACAAGGTGCAAAGGACTGGGATGTTGAAGGCGCAGAACAGAGAGGAGAGAGAAGCTTTTACAACGACCAAGATCCTTCGGAAGACGAATGGGATGTCGAGTCTGCGGTAGAGAGACGAGTCGTGCAGGTGATGTTCACGGTACCAAAAGAGAGGCTTCGGGTTGTCAACAGAGGGCCTGACGGCGACGGCGAATCGATTCTCAGCTCCGAGGTCAAAGAAGCAGACAGCAGTAGCGAGGATCGCGACAAGAAGAAAGGAAAAGAAAAAGCATGAGCTCAGCATTGTTCTCACGGTAAAAGGCATGTCGTGCAGCTAGTATTTTGGTTCAGTGTCTATTATAGGGAGGATCTGATTGGCTTACTGCCAACTTGGGCAAGGATTATTGCGAGCGATGTCAGCGAGCGGACTCTGCAGATCAATTGTGCAATACAAAGTGTCTCACAAATGTCAATATCAAATCATTCTCATCAATGTCAACGACAACATAATAACATTTCTATAAGGAAGGAAGTCTGCCTCACAGAGCAGAGGTTGGGGCTGTGCAAGTAACGGGTCCGCAGCATAAGAACAGAGTAATGAAACATACAGATGATGTCGTTTTGGCAAGGAGGCTGAGTCGAACGGACTATCGAGAAAGGACTGTAGTCAGCATCGAAGTCAGCAAGCTTTCCTTGACGTTCTTGCGCACATCACCCAGTCAAATAGTTGGCTGAATCGTCGACAACTACGATATCGGCACTCCCTTCGCCTCCCTCCCGCTAGACAAGCTGACAAGGTTGATGATCCTTCGGCCGTTTAGGGCTGCTAGATTGCAATGTAGGCGCTTGCGAACGACAATTGAATCCCCCTGGCGAGCCTGGCTCACCTGGCTGCGTGCTACCGCCAGATACAATCTATCTTTGGCCTGGTCCCATCACCTATCTCTTGTTACATTATTGAGCGCTGAACTTTCCAACATAAGAGCGACTCGGCGCCTGATGCCCCATACCCAGACTCAGTGAAGCGCAACAACCCCGCCATCAATACTTCACTTACCGCCGTCTTGTACCCAAACACACATCTTGACTCTACCCCCAACGCGATCGTGTACGTATTGCAGACTTATCCCATACGTCAAACAACCTTTGCGCAGCCTCAAGGCTTAGACCGACGTTGATTTGCCCATTCCGGACATCAATGCTAATTGATTGATGTTGATGGATAGGACTCTCCTTTACCGTCCTGCCAATGTGAAGCGAACCACTCGATCTGCCTCACCGTCCTACTGCCCTGATACACTACTTACAAAATCCCCCTGAATAACTTCTTTCGTCGATACGGAGTGCGCAATAGAAAAGGACGGATACTTTCTTCGCATCGGCCGCCTTTCCATTGCTGCACAAGGCTACACGGAGGAAGATATAGCTTTCTATCGGCAACTTGCGCAGTTGAATATGTGAGCTGGTAGCCCGCCACATATGATACGACAAAGAGAACTCGCCTCTCGAATCCTTCCACCTGATACAACGGCTGAGCCTGCTTGAAACGTTTATCACCAACGTGAAACAAACGCTGATCGCCAACTACCCGCCTCAAATCCAGCATTCGTGTTCAACGGGGGCATTGCTGAGCATCGGTCTTCCTCCTCCAAGAGCTCCGTTTCCAACCACCTCTGCACAGCCCTCTTCCATAACGATATCGCTCTCGAAGACTGGATCAGATCCTAAGAGAGCCCCACCTTGTCCAGGGGCTGCCTCCTTCACAGCCTGTTGAGGCCCGAAAAGCCGTCTGAAGCGAACACCTCAGCCTGCAGTCATGATGGAAGGGCAGCAACACCGTGGGAGGTCTTCATCGACCGGCCAGCAGCCCAATCAACGTATAAGACATTCGCCATCGCCGCATGATTTCCACCACCAATCGTTCCCCACTGATCTACCAACTACATCTACATTTACCTCCCAACCTTTCAGCTCGAGCATATCCCCTACCTCTCGCCCTGGCCTCAGATACAACCTGACTCCCTCATACCTCAACGGGTCTGCACAGCAACCTCAATTCCAGCAGCACGTGATCCCGAGTAACGACTTCCCTGACCAGAGATTCGACCAGTCCTACCAGCAGAATGGTATAGAGCCTACCTTCCAACAAGATTCGTCGCATCTAAACGGCAACCAGACAAACCAGCAGTATCAACCAGAAACAATCGGCCTGAACCCCAACTTCGGAGGATTCTCTCAGCAACAAGAGTACAGTGGAAAGCAGGGGCAGTCATTTGACAGCGGCTTCTTGCTAGACCCTCAACTAGATACAAACATACAACCGCAAGGTCACATCAATCCCGCAGACATAATGAGCAACATGTCATCACCACAGAACATGGTTCCTACACCCCCAAATCTCATGCCCCCTGATGCGCATTCCTCTGGGCCAACGTCGCCGGTCTCGAACCAAGGTCACCAATGGTCTCCGAACCACTCACGAAACGCTTCAGCTTCTTTAGACCCTTCCGCAGCTTTCATTAACGGCCAGCAAGCCCCCGAGTGGAATGGTATGCAATTTCAAGGCCACCGCAGAGCACCTTCAGAATACTCCGATGTCTCTTCCTCAGCTGCCCCTTCGCCATATCTGGCGCAACAAGATACCTTCGAGTCGTTCGAGCCAGCCCACTCGCCGATGATGCATCCGCAGCAAGACCCACAGCTCTTTGGAGAGAACGCACTCGGCATTGAGTCATTCAGTATCTCAGATCCTCAGCAACAGAGATCTAGCCCCAGACATAGCCCATTTGTATCTCCTCGCATGACCCCAGAACAAGGGCTCGGCCTCGCACAAAATAATCATTTTATTCCATTGTCAAGCCCGAACAATCAGTTTGATGGAGGTCCAGGATCCCAGATGTATACACATCAGTCCGAGGCCTTCCCTAGTTTTCCGCCAGAGGAGAGACTTGGCTCCAATGATATGGGCCAAGCCACTCAGATGGAAGCTCCCGAGATCAATATTGAGCTTGCACCAACAACACAGCAACCGAGCTTCGATCGGACAAGACGCTTTGACAATGACATGGACGCATTGAGCCCACCTGAAAGTAGTAAGCATTCATCGCTAGCCGAGAGCGCGTTCCATATGCTGACAAACGCAATAGGCAGGAGAGGGCGCATTCGTGCGAAATCTGATACATACATTTCACGCCCTGTGACACCCGCCTCGAATGCCTCGACTCTTGGATCCAATGACTCCTCCATCGACCGCCGCCGTTCCCTTTCACCTTATGACACGAACTTCTCTCCCAGCATGTCTCGCGAATCTTCACCAGGGGCGAGGGCCTCGCCCTCTCGTCGCTCATCCACCTCTTCAATGCCTACCAACCGTGACTACATCCTCGAACTCGCCGATCCCAAACGGCCTCCAGCTTCAGGCAATGAGAAGCGGGTACAAAAGCACCCTGCCACTTTCCAATGTACTCTCTGCCCCAAAAAGTTCACTCGCGCCTACAATCTTCGATCACATCTCCGTACCCATACCGATGAACGTCCTTTCGTCTGCACAGTCTGCGGCAAAGCTTTTGCTCGCCAGCACGATCGTAAGAGGCACGAAGGTCTGCATAGCGGAGAGAAGAAGTTCGTCTGTCGCGGCGAGCTAGGTGGCGGAGGCAGCTGGGGCTGCGGCCGGCGATTCGCCCGTGCAGACGCTCTGGGCAGACATTTCCGCAGCGAAGCCGGCAGGGTCTGCATCAAGCCATTGCTGGATGAGGAAGCAATGGAACGACAGCGCATCTATGACGAGCAGATGATGAACCAGAGCATGCAAGCTGGCGGCATGGTACCTCAGCCACCTATGAATGGCAACATGCAAAATGGTGGTTTTGCTCTACCACAGGCCTTGCTATTGCAATACCCCGCTTTGCAGGGGATGCAGTGGGATCAGCTTCCTCCAGGGACTGATGAGGAAGCGATCAGTGGAAGGAGTAGCTTCGACGCTAGTAGTGGTGGAGAGTACTTCGACGAGAACGATGAGCCGGGGTACATAAGTGGGCCTGGTACGGGATATGGCACGGGCAATGTGTGGCAGAATGATATGGACGCCCGCGAATGGGCCAGCGATTATGAAGGCAAGTGAGGGTTTAATCACGAAGCTTATGTGAGACGGATTTCCTTTTCATTTGCGTGTCCGCTTCGTCATTCATCGGATGTATTGGGGGAGATATACCATTGCTGTTGGTTCGTCCAAGGGTCCTATCATGAGCAGCGTAGGGAGCTTAGCACTGGCGTTGCATGGTGGTTATCTCATGACAGCTTACTTTCTATTGCACAAGCACTTGCTTATAGAATTCTTGCTACACGTGTCATCATACTAGCGATTTTCATCCCAAGTACCATACCAAATACACCCTATCTGTATTATATCGCTCACCGTGCAGCATCTGACAACAAAATTTATGATGAACAAAGAGATACTGCTCGAGTCTAAAGCTGACACCACTACCAAGGTGCCGCCCTCAGCTCGAGGAGGCCCACGACGAGTGTGGTGTATGAACAGCTTTCCATGTGATAGTGGTGATGATATACGATCGTGCAAGACGTTTGATGCCATTCCATTCGCAGCGTTGATCTACTTAATTTCCACCAACTGTATAAGAGTGCGTGCTAGATCGTACGATGATAGCGTATTGCGGCGCTGATCTCCACAAATGACAAGCCATATCTCGAACACGGCAAGTACAGTGTGCACCTCGTGCTCGTCCTCGACGCTGCCATTGAGGCTCCTCATATTCCCTACCCCAGACGCCTCTGCCGGTCCGTAGCCTTGTGCTCTACCTGCATACTGTTCCGTAGCGGCCGTTACCAACTCCGCACATTCCTGCGATCAAATCAGCGAGAAGGGCTCAACATGTACGTATGGAGATCCTACAGCAGCACCTTACTGCCTATCGAGTGCTACAAATGTTGTGGCAGCCATACCGTCATTTCTCATGGGCTTGCATACCCGTTGAGACTAACAGCAAGGTCAAAATCGATCGACATCTAGGAGCTAGTGTCTTCTCGTGGAGATATTAACCTGGCGTCCTTTTCCAACATTCTCTTCTCCTCATTAAACGGCCACCATCAAAGCTCCTCTCCTCTCCCAAGGCCGCATCCAACCGCCAGCCAGGCCAACGACCATCGTTCACTCATCACAATGCGTTTCACGACCCTCATCAGTCTGCTCCTCGCAGCCACTGCCACCACCATTCTCGCAACGCAGGAGATGAAGCGCAGTGAACACTCCGGCATGCTTGTGCCGCGTTGCTGTGTGGTATGCCATCCTCCCTCCATCTCGCTGACTAGGGACGAAGTTGAGCTGATGGTGTGTAGTGCGATGCTGATACCTGCGCCAACGACCACAATGCTAGTGCTGATGGGGTGGGTGATCGAACTTTTGTCGTTGACTTTCGTTTGTGGCTAACGTGATGGGCTTTGTAGTGCTTTGAATGCTAACATGGGACATCTGATTGTGGGTAGTGTTTGGCACTAGGTTGAATCAAGACGTTGGGCCTTGAACCTCTGGTCTTTCACGTACATACAAAAGGGGGATATGCGAATGCTAAAGAAATCTCTCAATGGCAGTACTCTCATCTTATACATACATCACAAAGGAACTATGTGATGGGACGAAAATGCTCAGAGTGCTAGCTAGCGATGTAGACATGGAGCTGATCGAGTTTTCTTGATCAAAGCCTATGCCGCATCCGCATATGACACCTCAATATCTTGGGTATTGCAGCAATTGTGTCACTCGATAGCAGTTGCTTATGTCATAGGGAAAAGTCTTCTTGTGCAACTTTGGGCAATCTTAACGTTTGAAAAGGATACCGGAATATTTCCCCCCTTTTCACAGCGAAATTCTTCCATAGCTCCCTCTATCGCCACACTCTTATGCCTGATTTCTGGGCTTCGGTTAAGCGCCTGCCAATTATCAAAAAAGATATGTGTAGTTATGCCCAAAATGCAGACACTGTAATACCCTGGGTTCCTTAGAATTGCGATTACCATTCGGGTAGTTCAGGTCTTGCTAGGATACCCCAAACTGAAAGGAAGAATATTGGTTATGGGTCGTTTGTCAGGTTTCAACACTTAATCAGGTTAGGTTTGATTCCTAACGACGCTGGTACAATGGTTTCGTGGTTTTGTTCGTATTTTGTCATTTTTCAAAGGCGATTCTCTGTAGCGTGCTACCCTCAGTTGCATGGCATCTGGGGTTATGTTTGAGTCCTTTGCCATTCTGACGTGGTGGTTTGGTTTTGGTTTATTTGCATTGCTCCATCGAGCGCATTTTCAGCCTCTGGTGGAGGTCTTACGCTGGTAATTCCATCTTGGTTTACCGGCGCCAGTCAGTATCGCGGCGTCAACAAATAAAGACTGCGACTATCCTTGTGCAGTCAGCTCTCGGTTCTCGGATTTCTGCCTCCTCAAGTCCTCGACTGCAGTCAAGCGTAACTTAGACTCCTGATGTATGAGCAGAAAAGCCCTCGACAACTGGTCATCTCTCAAGATTGGGCGACCTTTGCTATGATATTCTCCATATAAGGTAGAGGCACTGGCGGTTCAAAGTACTTTAGCTGCTTCACATTTCACTATGCCATCAGCCGAATTGGATCGGCGGGCCCGCGTGGAGTCTCCGAGAAAGTCTGAACTAACACCCAAGCGGCCTCTTCCATATCAATTCTAATAAGGCTTCGTTTTGTCTTGTGTAGATGTGCAAAGGGGACTATCGATGTCGGTGCTCTTAGATCTGTTTGAAGTGGCACTGCAGTCTCCCTACCATGTACCTTCCTATCGAGGATCGGGTACTGATGTTTATGCTCTTGTCTCACTTGGGCAGGCCTGGTGGCTCGGATCAACACGACGGCACAAATTTCCTGTAATTCTTCATTCGTTGCCAGCTTGAGGTGACAGACATTTCGCTTATCACACGGAATAGATTTACAGCAAGCATTCAGATATTGACCTGCTTCCCGGAAACCTGCGTCTCATAGCAACAAGGCACATCTAAATATGAGCAGGGCGATTTTACTTTGAGTTCATGCACGAGACCGTCTCTGTGTGTAAGATATGTATGGAAGACGACAAATGTCAGGGGCAATCGGTAGTAACGATCAAGCTTGGAGTCTCCAATTCGCTCTTCTTGAGTTCATCAATGAAGTTAGACGTCATGGTACCTTCACTGCTCGTCTTAGTCGAAACGCAATAGATGAGGGCCACCTTCCTGCTGATGTGACACAAGGCATAAACATCCCCCAGGACAGTCAATAACCTGGGATCTTGCTGCATCACCCGAGGAATTTATCTCTTGAGAAGCAAGCAGCAACGATGTCTTGGAGCACATTCAAAGCAGGTGTTTGACTTAGGTTGAGTGGTGTTGATAAAGAAGAATTGCTTGGCCCGAGCCTAATGCCGGGGATGCTCCGGATCCTGATACATGCCACTAGCCAAGCCTGGTTCAGCTGAATCAAGGTGCCCAATTCCGACAATCAAAAGGACCGACAAGGTGAAATTGGATCAGTGTCAAGTAGTAAAAGCCTGGAACGATAGATTGGATACGAGACTTCATTTGCGCCCTAATCGTAGTACTGTCTGAACAACGGGGTCCTTCCCAGCCTTGTGAAGATCACCCACCGTTGCCTGGCACGCCAACAAATCATAGTCATCCTTTGCCCAGCTCCGCCCACTATTCCACGCAAGATAAACAGCATCAGCGTTAACAACCCTCCCCTCCAACCCACTCCTCACACGAACAACCTCTCATTCCCATCTATCTGTGCCATCACTTTGCACTGATAGGGAGGAAGTCACGACTCTTTTGCCGCAAGCGTTCAGAAGTAGGTCGATCCCTCTACCAAGCCATCGCTCAACAACCTTCTTTCGACAACCATCAACGTTCAACACCAAGAACACCGCTTATACATACCATTTCACCGTCGCAGCACTTCTATAGCTGCATTTACCGCAGAGGCCTAATAGTACAGGCTTGCTGACGTGTACTTTTCCCTCTACATAAGATGGCTGAAATCCGACGCAAGCTCGTCATTGTTGGCGACGGTGCCTGCGGAAAGACATGTCTTCTAATGTAAGCTTCTACCACTCGCGCCTTGCATGCTTTGCCTACTTTCTGCAGGCACTTCGAAGGTTGACTGACGAATCTTTTGATAGTGTCTTCTCCAAGGGTACCTTCCCAGAGGTCCGCATTCTTCCTTTCCCCTCCCTCTCTGGTAGCACGAGACCATCGAATATGAAGCAGCTTGTGCACATCTTCTCAAATCGTACAATACAAACGGCGTCGACAGTTATATTGACGTCTTCGTGCACCAGGTCTACGTCCCAACCGTCTTCGAGAACTACGTCGCCGATGTCGAGGTCGACGGCAAGCACGTTGAATTAGCTCTATGGGATACGGCTGGTCAAGAAGATTACGATCGCCTACGTCCTCTGTCATACCCAGACTCTCACGTCATCCTTATCTGCTTCGCCGTCGACTCTCCCGATTCCCTTGATAACGTGCAGGAGAAGGTACGACCAACTCAAATGCAGCCCCTTCAAGAGAGCTATATGATCTGCTATTGGCAACATGAAGGGCACCATTGCTGACGAAATATCTACTACAGTGGATCTCCGAAGTCCTCCATTTCTGCCAAGGCCTCCCCATCATCCTCGTTGGTTGCAAAAAAGATCTCCGATATGATCAGAAGACGATCGAGGAGCTACACAAGACATCACAGAAGCCTGTGACCCCCGAGCAGGTAAGATCTCCAACGTTTCTAAAGATGGGTCCAAAGTCCCAGGCCTCGGGCTCTGGTGCAAATCTACGAGGTGGATTCGTTGCAAGGAATCGATGAGAAGCGGACTGGGAGAGAACTACGGCTAACTCATGCATCAACAGGGTGAGGAAGTCAAGAAGAAGATCGGCGCAAGACACTACCTTGAATGTTCAGCGAAAACCAATGAAGGAGTAAGGGAGGTATTCGAGCACGCGACACGCTCGGCCTTATTGTCGAAGAAGGGGAAGCATAGCCACGGCGACGGCAAGTCGGGCCGTAAGTGCTTGATTCTGTAAGACACTATACTCGGGGCCCGTGGGAAGTCGGTGGTGGTGGTGGTGTGGGCGAATGGTGCGATTGAGGTGGTGCATGGACGATGGTACAACATGTTTTCTACTCTAGAATGCGACTGCGGCCAGTTTTGATCATAACGAAGGCCTAGGTCGTCTGTTATGGCATACTTTGAAGCGATCGGAGGCTGCAATTGTCTAGGTGTCGTGGATCAACTCCTTACGTATGACCCGTATCAGCAGACCAGCATTTAATATCCAGTACGATTCTTACCGCAGCCTTTCGATAGACATGCCTGCGGATGACATCAAGGGCCGTGGGTTTCTTACGATTTGCTTTCCTATCTACACCACCTGCCTGGGACATATTTGGAGTTGTTTGCGTTCGCATAACTTCGTTCCTGCTTGTCATGCTTCGTGTTTTGGAATACGCTTGGGTCTTTGGCTTCATGTGTGCAGCCTTCGTCTAAGTATGGCATATTTGTAACAACCTCTTTGACATAGAACTTCTGTTTCCTTTTCACGAATGTCCGTCCAACGTGCGTTTCACAATATATCCAAACCTCGACTAAGAAGAGAATCTTCACAGCATCCGCGTCGAACACCACTAAATAGCCTTTTCTAGATATCGCAACCAACAGTGCTGGGGCTGCATGGTCCGCTTTGTGATCCCTCATCTATATGTGACATCATACCTATACACGATAGCCACAGGTACCAACACCATCAATGCTTTCTTATGTACAGTCTCCTCTACCCTTCTCATGGCTCGACTATGTGCCCTCCCCCTCCCCCTCTCTCTTCCCAACCGCATAGAACAACCCCCCCGCGACCAAGTTCGCCGCACACAACCCCATCGTCGCCCCTCTAATCAACCCTCTCGTTCCAAACTTAGCCCCCAGCGCCTGCTTTCTCCGCCTCGCCAACAGGATGTAGAGACCAGACCAAGCCGCGCTTATCCCGGCGGCATCTACTTTGTATTCGTAAATGTTGAGGTAGGTGCTCAAGAGGAGGACGGGTGGGAAGAGCATGGGGAGGAACTGGGGTGGGCGGAGTGCTTGGGCTGTTATGAGGGCGGCAAGGGCGGTTGGGGGGACGGGTGATTCTAGATGGGAGGGTTAGTAGATATGGAGGTGGGAGGACAGGGGTCAAGCGTACCGCCCCATGTTTTGGCGTAGGTTATGACGGATTGTTTGGCTGTTTCTTCGGCTTGTTTGTCTGCCATAGTGCTGGGATACGGAGGTCGTATAAGGGCGATTGGCGGTCTGTAGACGACCGCGAAAAGGGAATGGTAGGTCACCGAGGGGGTCGAAGACTGCTACTGTTCGTTTAACTATGGTAGAAGGCTTTCTGGTTCATCACAATGCTCACAATACCAGAGCGAAGCTTAGAACCAGTATTGTTGACCTTCGCCATGAATCTTGCGGTAAGTCAGCCTTTTGGGCTAGCGCCAAGCGCGGATTTGATTCGAGTGCCGAGCAGCGGAAATTTGCAGTACATAACGAGCTGTCTTGGCCACATCTAGTGTTGTCCCTTGCAAGTGCCAGACACTTTGTACTCACAATCGAACGACTTGCTCCCCACCCGAGAACACCCTCTCCCAGTGGAAGACTCCATCTACAAAGGCAATCCACCCGGTGGAGATGCCCGCCGCAACGGCCTCCGGCGCCGATGCAACACCAAATGGCAATGCAGCAAGAAGTCGAGATCATAATCAGGGGAATCAGGATCGCAAATACACAGTCGAGCAGAAGACAGTGGTGATAAGAGTACGGAAGTGCGCCGCTACGGCTTTCTACGAGATACTGGGGTTGGAGAAGAACGTGACGGATGCGGAGATCAAGAAGGCTTATAGGAAGCTGAGTCTGTTGACACATCCGGATAAAAATGGCTATGATGGGGCGGACGAGGCTTTTAAAAGTAAGTTGCTCTGTAGTGGTTTGGGCAGGGACTAGGCAGAGCGATTACAATGGCACATGCTGACCGAGATGGTGGATTACAGTGGTCTCAAGGGCATTCCAAGTCCTTTCAGATGCGGAGAAGAAGGAGAAATATGACCGGTTCGGTGGAGACCCAGATAACAGATTTGGCCCAGGTGCCGCTGCAGCATCATCACCCTTCAGTGGATTCGCAAGGTCGCCTGGAGGAAGAGGACCCATGTTTGATGACGAGATCTCGCCCGAAGAGCTGTTCAACAGATTCTTCGGCGGCGGTGGCATGGGCGGTCCATTCGGTGGTGGGGGAGGCATGTTTGACGCGGGTCCTCAGTTCGTCTTCAACTTGGGAGGTGGTCCAGGATTTAGAGTACATCAATTTGGTGGTGGACGACCAAGAAGAAGACCGAGAGATGCGAATGGCAATGGCGAAGAAAGACCGCAAAGCACTATGAGCGCTTTATCCAACCTACTACCTCTCCTGATCCTCTTCATCCTCCCACTACTCTCGTCCCTGTTCTCCTCCGCAATACCCGCTGGGCCCTCGATACACTTCCAACCTGGTCCCCCAAACACAATACATCGCACCTCGCAACGATTAAAGGTCGACTACTACCTGGATCCTAAGGATGTGGTCGAGTACAATGCCCGGAAAATGAACGAATTGGATAGGAAAGCCGAAACGCAGTTTGTCACGCAACTACAGTACGAGTGCCAGATAGAAACGCGAAATAGGAATCGGATGATGGAGGATGCACAAGGATGGTTCTTCCAGGATGTCGACAAGATGAGGGAGGCGAGGGCATATGATATGAGGAGTTGTAGGCAGCTGGATTCGTTCGGATTTGCAAGGGCGAATTATTGAGCGCTCGCTGGGTTTATCTTGGTCACGGCGTGGAGTACTGGGGCATTTCACGATAATGCTACAAGGTCTGTCTTCACTATGAAAGACCAGCGTATATCTGCGCTCATTGTACATTATCCCTATAGAGTGAACCACGCGGTCCCTGTCATGTAATTCACAGATTAGCACTTGCAAGTGTTACTTAATCATCTGGAAACTATAGATGAAGTATTTTTCTATACTTTAGGTCAGATGGGTCAGTAAGCCCCTGGAACAAGGCTGCATAAGGCTGCCTATCGCCGGAGTTTGTAGCCTAGAAAGTCCGGCCCTTAGTACCTAAGAGGCTATCATAAATGAGCCGGATTACCTCACTTCCATTGTCTTCTATTGACATTTACTCAAACAACATAGCTGTCCAGCTTCCACGTACTGGCACGAGCAGTAGTTGCTCACTTCTCTAGACTATGGCAGACTCAATATCAGACGCGGACAAGGTATTTCTGAGTCCTCCTAGTGGCAAACACCGCTAACAGGTAAAGATCCGAAACAAGCGTCTAGCAAAGTTAGGATCCCAAGCTCCTTCGCAGCCAGCTCCCGGTGGAGAGGGTAGCAGCAATAGTCCGGTAGCTACAGCGTTGCCAGCAACAAATCCTCAAGCTACTTCAGCTCTAGCAGAGCAAGAACAGCAATCAACCCCTCAAATCAAGATCTCCAGCTCACCCAATACTTCAACACCCCAGAATCCCTTCTCGCAATTAGGTATAAAGCAGGCAAATGGTGAGGTCTCCAAAATCAATATCACGCCTGCAAGTGGAAGACCTACAACGCCTAGAAAACGCCCATCATCTTCCAGTGGAAGACCAAGCTCAAGATCCGAGGAAACGTTAGAGCAATGGGAAGACAGGGTTTTGAGCAACACGTTCAGAATCACACTAGATCCAGACCATCGGCTAGACAGTCATGGACACCATATGCAATTTCTGAAGGGCACTCGAGACGAACTTGAAGAGCAGAACGAGCCTCTCAGGCTGGGCACCGGATTACTGGACCAAGCTTTACTGGAGGCAGCTTCAAACCAAAAAGGAGGAACCACGCCGTTGGAGTATTTGCTGTCATGCTGGAAGCGCGTGTCAAAGCAGTACAAGGCTTTGAGAAAAGGTGGCGAACATGATCCTAAGTCTAATGTGATTAAGGAGGCACGAAGGTTGTGCATGAGCTACTGCATTTTTGCTATTACAATGCCCGATATGTTCGGGTAAGTAGTATTTTGGGGAACGTCATGACCGTCTGCTAACACCACAATAGCGTGGACACTTCTTCTGTCAATCCTCTCACGTCGCATCTTCTAATAGAAGATCCTGAAGATGAGAGGGGCATTGACCACGAGTTCCTGATTGAGATTATCTCAAGATTCCCCGAGGACGATACTGTTCAGGACGCTATGGTCGGGGCGGTCGAAGATCTCAGCCAACAACTCTCAGGCATGAACATGAACAATGATTACAAACCCTATATTATGGTGAGATCAATTACTTTCACAGATTGAATTCCGACGCAGCTAATCAAGGACAGGCATTGCGAAATCTCATCCAATATCCTGCCATGGTCAATGCCATCGTGCAATCGCCATTGTTTCTCCCGCCTTCAACGCCAGCAGCACGGATTGAACTTGATACATTATTGGGGCCTTTCTTTGCCATTTCCGCATTACAAGGGGATGTCACGACCAACTATTTTTCCAGCCCAACGACTCGGGACAAGCAATACATTCTCAACTCCCAGAGAGCTTTGCGTATGACGACTCAAACCCACCAGGTTGATCTTTTCAACATCGCAAATTCGTTCATCAAGGTAGGCAAAGAACCCAGAGATAAGATGCTCGACTGGTTTGCATTGTGCGTCAATGCCAATCACAAGCGTCGCGCGATCCAAGTAGACCAGAAGGCAGTATCGTCCGATGGCTTCATGATAAATGTTACGATGTGCCTGGACGGCTTATGTGAACCTTTTATGGACGCCTCTTTCTCAAAGATCGATCGGATAGATGTGGACTATTTGAGGCGCAACCCTAGAGTCAGCATCAAGGACGAGACGAAGCTGAATGCTGATCAGCATGCTTCTGATGAATTCTACAGCGACCCAGCTGAGGGCACTTCCAACTTCATCTCCGAGATCTTCTTCCTAACGTTGGCAGCACATCATTACGGAACAGAAGCGGCAAATTCAATGCTGAGCTCACTTGAGAAGGATCTCAAACGCCTGAAGAAACATGTTGAAGAGATAGAGCTTGATAGACACAAGTTCGTCAACAATCCCACTCAGCTCAGGATGTTCGAGAGCGCTATTAAAAAGTACAAAGATCGAATCGACACAGGAACATCGTACAAGTATTCAGTGGAGGGAGTATTGCTCGACGACTCGACCCAAGCACGCTCCATGCAGTTCATGCGGTATGTGATAGTATGGCTTCTACGACTGGTTGCTCCTGGAAATGATTTTCCAAAGCAACCCCTGGAGCTTCCACTGCGAGAAGAACAGCCAGAAGTCTTCAGGTGCTTACCCGAGTACTTTTTGGAGGATGTTGTGGGAAATTTCAAATTCATAATGCGGAACATGCCTCAGATCATTACTTCAACCCAGAGCGATGAGCTGGTCATGCTGTGTATAACGTTCTTAAGCAGCTCGGAGTACGTTAAGAACCCATACCTCAAATCAGGCCTGGTGACTATCATGTTCCACGGTATTTGGCCAGTCTTCAACCGAACAAAAGGAATACTTGGAGATTTGCTCAACTCGCTACCTTTCGCTACCGATCATCTTTTGCATGCTCTGATGAAGTTCTACATCGAGGTCGAGAACACAGGCACACATAATCAGTTCTACGACAAATTCAACATTCGATACGAGATCTTTCAGATCATCAAGTGTATCTGGTCAAACCCAATCTTTCGAGAACATCTGTCCGATGAGGCGCAGCATGATGTTGAATTCTTTGTCCGCTTCGTCAATTTACTCTTGAACGATGTCACATACGTTCTGGACGAGTCCTTGACCGCTTTCGTGAAAATACATGATTTACAGCAGGAGCTCAAGTTTGCAGGTCTTACCATGGAACAAAATGTCCGGTCCGAGAAGGAGGAAGCCCTCGCCGATGCTCAATCCAAGGCCAAATCCTACATGCAACTCACGAACGAGACAGTTGCTATGCTGAAGCTCTTCACTGAAGCTTTGGCAGACTCGTTCACCAAGTCCGAGATCGTGCAGCGTTTGGCAGACATGTTGGATTACAATCTGGACGCTATGGTTGGGGCTAAGAGCAAAGACTTGGTCGTTGAGAATGCAAGAGAGTACGGCTTCGAGCCCAAGACGTTGCTTTCCGAACTCGTGGATGTCTACTTGAATCTCAGAGAGAAAGAGAACTTCGTTCTCGCAGTCGCGCGAGACGGGCGATCTTACAAGCCTTCCAACTTTGAAGCAGCCACTAGGATTCTTATGAGATGGTCTTTGAAGAGCCCCGAAGAGCTGGCCGCATGGAATTCGTTGGGTGTCAAATTCAAGAAAGCCAAGGAGATGGATGATCAGGCTGAAGAGGATCTGGGGGAGATTCCTGACGATTTTTTGGGTACTTTTGCCTTTGGGTTCCTCGCTCGAAAAGTACTGACGTTCCTATCAGATCCATTGATGTACACGTTGATGGAAGACCCTGTCATTCTCCCTACCTCCAAGACATCCATTGATCGGTCCACCATCCGCTCTCATCTTCTTAGCGATCCCAACGACCCATTCAACCGAACGTCACTCAAGATAGAGGATGTTGTTCCAGACACTGACCTCCTTGCTCGGATTCAAGCCTTCAAGGCTGAGAAGAAGGGCAGCAAAATCGACATGTCGAGCGTCATGGACGAGACGCCAGGTTAGGGAATACTGCCCAAGATCCGGCCTGCTGGGAAGGCCATTTCCGATGATGTTGATGGAGCGATGTCTACGCGGCGCATCAACTACGGCGTTTGAGGTTGGACCATTAATAGAGATAGGGCACACTTGCTGTGCATGGATACAAGATCTTGCTGCCAAGGATGGCAATGTGTGCGGAGATACCGTCCATAGAATTCGGCATGATGAACGCACTTCTACGTGAACCCTGTGCAACTTCGATGTTTGTGAAACAAGGCGTTATACAGTCCTGCTCGATTGATTGATGGACGGTGTGAGAAGAGCTCTGATGAGAGGGCGCCAGGGCACGCTATGCAATCAAATATGCAAGTTTCACCGAGTGTCGTAGCTCAAAGGTTGAAAACTCTCAGAAAGACCGAAATGTTGAGACAAATAAAGATCTACTATTGCATGATAAGCCATTGACCAAGTTGTAGGTGCATCATTTCCAGGTCCAAAGGCTGGCATCGATCGTCCAGAAGTCGTGGGAGGCTTTCGCAAGCTTTTGCATCAATTGACTAATCTCGAACGGTTGGAATGGTACCTCATCCGAGAAACCGGCATTACACTGGATCTCCAACATGTGCTGCAGATGAGAGCGCAGCCACTCTTCCGCATTACGCTTATGGCATTTGGAGTTCAAGTCAAATGCCTCGATCTTGTGCGGCTTGTTGCTCAACGTTCGCACGTAGGCCAGCTCACACTCTGCACGATCGAACTCGTGGAAGGCACCTGGCAAGGATGTATGGAATCACTGCAACATTTACGCCTATAGGAAGCTAATATAGTCAACACGCCTACGCATAAAGGAATCCAAAATTGGAGGCATCATGATGTGACGTGTGGAGAGGAACGGAGGGAGGAAGTTGGCAGTTGGCAGTTGGCAGTTGGCGTGAGAGGACCATAGATCTTGGTGATGTGGTGAAAGGACGAAGATTACATACAGAAAGATCTTTGAGGGGAAGGCTAGTTGAAGGTGCTTGTTTATGAGGACTTATTTGGGGTACATGTGTAATTAGCTCAATCTTCAAAGGAGACGTGTTAAGTCGCCTGATTTGCTCTCTCGATGGATGATATCATGTTGGATGTCAGCACTTTTGCATTCACAGTATCCCTGAGGTGAAGTCACTTCAATTTACCAACTCCCTTTGCTGACCTCTCAGTTCTTCTTCATCAATTCACTCGCATACAGACCCAAATTAAGAACGCTCCTGGCCACACTGAACCAATCTTCGGGGGTAAGCGAGAGATCCAGCTTAAGTCTAGGAGCCACAGCTGACTTTAATGCAGAAGTCTTTGAGCATCTGCATTGGCCTTTGCCAGAGTGTTGAGAAGGCCACTTGAGGAATCCCTTAACAATCAACGTTCAAGATGCCGGATCGCAAGGAGTATCTGCATAGCTGCCTAGCTACACGATCCTCAAGACGGCTTCAAGGTCTTTCACCGTTGATCCTACAACAGCATCCAGGACTTTCAATCTTCCAACAGAGCTACAATTTGCAATCATAGGAAACATCAAGAAACGCGATCCTAACGTTCGACCACGCCGCTATTCGACAAAGTCTATGTTTCAACTCGACAGAAAGATATGAAGGTCTTCGAAAGAATCACAGGACATCCCATTCTGAGTGCAGCGGTCCAAGAAGTTGTGTTTGACACGTCCCGTGTCAAACAGATGTCGTATGAGCAGTATTTCTATCGTCTTTGTTTCGATGCAGTACTAGCATGTTCTACCTTGACGAAACTTCACAATCCAAACCAGCGCCTCGATTCTTTCATTGCTACTAGTGGACGTGGACATCCAATCCTGTTTGATGATCTATTCAATGAATACGGCAACGACAATTTCTTCATGGAAGCATACAGCAATTGGAAAGCTCTTGCCGACTATGAATCCAGAGTCCTTCTTATGGAGGATAAGCGACCACCGTTGTTCTACCGTGACCTCTACGCCGGAACGAAAAGCTTGAATCGCTTGCACTCTCTTGTCATTAGCAACAATGTGTTGCGTACTTACCTGGCAGAGCGTGACACTGCGAAGAGCTCGAACTCGACAGTTGACTTCACGGGTTCTCCTTCTACACGAAGCTGGAATCTTCTGCACTTGCGGCCCCTCGACCTTTCTAGCGAGGACGGCCTACTGTTTCGGTCCAACGTATCATAATTGAGATCCTACGAAAACCTCAATTCAGAAAGCTATTGCGCAATACATCTAGCTATTGCGCAATTAAATATCTACACGTGATACTGAGGCAGTGCTCAAGCGCCCTTAAATTGCATAACTCTGTGAACGCAACTAAGAACCCAGACCTACTCTAAAGGTCCTGTCGTGACATACAATGTGCATCAACGCAGGATCAATCGGAGTATAAGGTGACATGCATGTCGAAAACCCTTCCTGAATGGACAACTACCCGTTTAGGTCCCTTGCTACACATCGTCCTTTGAGGAAACGTAGCCCCGGGTCTCTCCCCTTTAAGCCATTGAGAAACTCAAGAGCCACCTCAAACTAAAACCCTGGATAAACTGTTGTAGAGCTGGGTGCGTGGATTTCGCACTGCCATTCATACAGCACGAGTAATATGGCTCCTTCTATCATTCGTGCAGCTTTTGATTATGTTCTCGCCCTCGTTTTGCACGACTATGGCCTTTGCGTGCTTGGAGCCTGCACTAAACGGTACCATGCAACTTGCGAATTAAAGTAGAAGATCGATCCTCTTCTGATTCGTCAAATGATCGGCTAATATTGGATAGAAGCTGCGATGCTATCGCTCGCATGACTACCAACCGTTGCACACATGCTGGAGCGAGCGGAACCCTATTGAGCTTGGACATGCGCACAAGAGATTTCGACGCTAGTGGCTGACTATCTCTTTTCGCCGATGCCTCGATTTGTGGTAGCAACTGCAATTGCTCTGCGTCTTGGGCAGGAATTGAAGCTTGAACCTCGCCTAGGAGCCTGGCCTGTTCGTGAAAACGGTTATCGGCTTTCTCTTCTGTGGCAGAGAATGCCCAAGCTACATAGTATTGAGAATGAGGTTCAGAGACAATGTCGTCTTGCCTAGTGACTCTCCAGATATTTGGACGTCGCCCTTATGGCCCAAGGCCCCCTTCAACTTTCGAAATTGATCTCTCGGTGCAAATTGGCCTGATGTCAATAGTTGATAGTGATCGATGATTTTCAAGAAAATATCAATGCAAGCCGGAGACTCACTGATAGCTTGCCCGAGAGTATTGTCTTCAGAGCTCGACGACTGGTCAACACTGAGAGATCTGATTGCAATCAGGAACCTCACCAGGCTCGATAGATCTTGTATTAGCTGTTGGTAAGCAGAATTTGCCCCCTTGTCTCATCAAGCGCTTCCCCCGCCTTGTTGATTATGGTAATAGCTGCGAAGAGATCTCTCACGGACCAACCTAGAATCATGGCGATTGTAAGGACCTGGGCAGAGAAGCCTAGGTGACATACGTCACTGGCCGCAGATAATAGAGTGTCAGCTATCGGTGGGAGTCTGATGCGCGTTGGCGCTGTGGATGGGTGGGCGAATTCCAGCGAGAAGTAAAGGAAGAATTCCATTTAAATGGTAACCAAGTCTCGCACTGGATCTTACTGTGCTCGGATTGTAGGACTACAAGCATGTCAACAGGATATGATTCTCAGATATCCAAACCGACCATTTCTGTAGCACGGTGTTCCGAAGTTCTTGGGTAAGATGGAAGTACTTTGCAGACTGGACTAGGCATTTTTGTCTTGAGATGCGTCCAGATATCACGATAAATACTTGGAAAGGTAAAGTATGTTCACACTGACGGGGAGGGAGCATTCAAAAGTCGTGACGGTAGCTATTCGTAGAAACCGGAAGTGGAGGGCAACGAGGGGCAGGTTAACCGAATGAAGTAATTCATCTAGTTCTATACACTGTTTACTAACTGCCTTTCTTGGCAATTTGACGTTTCGTCCTGACATTGAAGGTCACAGTGGCATCCCCGCAGCCGTGTTTGCAACGTTAAAGTAGTGGGTAATGCCACGCAGTCAAGCCCCAAACTTACTGACGGTGGTTTTGCAGATCAACCGGCGTTTTGCGGCCAACTGAAGACCAATATACATTGGAAACAGCACCATCCAACGGCTTCTCCTTGGCTTTAGGCCCCGCATCAATGTCGAACTCAAACACATCGCAGACCGTACTGGCTCCCAAGAGGTCATCACGCCGCATTCGGGGACTTCCCCCAAATTGGATATCCCAACCCTCTCTTTATCTACCACATGAAGTCAAAGCCATGGTGCTTGAATTCTTCGAGAAGTATGACTTGAAACAGGTCAGACTGGTGTCTAAAGAGTGGTGCTCGCTGGCTACACAATTTCTCTTTGATAAGATCTACATATCGCCCCGGCAGAAGGATGTTGAGGTCTTTGGGAGAATTACGACACACCCTGTGCTTAGCCATGCGGTCAAAGAGCTTGTATACGATACTTCTCACTTTATGCAAGAGCTGGGCATTGAGGATTATTATGACGGTCTTGACTCCGAGGTCACTTGTGTCGCGCATTCCTGGGAGCACAGAACATTCACTAGTTCGAATCCTGAGATCAACGAGTTCATTGAAGATATCAAGAAACGATCGGCGAAATCCATGAATTACCAAGAAGTGCGCCAAAAGCATAGCCGTGATTCTTTCATCGTTGAGGGTTACCAGCTATATCTCGACTATGCTAAAGACGAACAGCAATCGTTTCAAAGCGGCATGTTCCTCTCAAAGCTATGTTTAGGACTCCATCGGTTGAACAACTTACAATCTGTCGTGTTCAACAATGATCTATGGCATTATTATATTGTCAGCACGCCACAAAACATTGATATCTCATCACTACAATGTAGAACATCAGGCTCCCCCCTTGTTCGCAGTTGGAAACCATTCCACCTACGTCCATGTGGTCGTAATTCTATTAATGTACCACCTTCATCAATGGCCGATATCTACCATACTATTGCACACGCCATGTCTGTGACCCATCGAAAGATCACAAGATTTCAATTGCCGACTGGATATCAAGCACCAGGCCTGCTAGCAGAGGCACTCACATATTCCAACATTACAGATGCTCAAATGCAATCTACGTTAGACGCTTTTTCGCTGCTTGAAGAGCTCTCCCTCCAAATCAGCACCGATCCCGAGGATAGGGCCGATCATCACGAGCCTCTTTACCTTCTGCAGACACTCCTCGCGCAGACGGTAGGCCTCAAAAGACTTTCATTGTCGCTGCTTGATGAATGGAAATATCTTTCGATCCCACGGTATCTTTACACTGACGTATTCCCTACAGTGGGGTCCTGGCCGAAGTTAGCAGAGCTTGACTTGACGGGCGTTGCCATCAGTGGACATGATCTTCTAGGCCTTATCAACGGACATGCGAACGTCCGTCTTCTCAAGCTGAGCGGTATAGAGCTTACAAAGGGTACCTGGGAGGGCGTCTTTACAGGAATGTCCGGAGCGAGGATAGAAGATTTGATTTTGAGCGATGACCTCACGCACTCTGGAGGTGCTGTCTTCCGACCCAGCGAAAGAGATCCCCGTCGGTCATGTTCAAAGTTGATTCAGGCTATGGAGGACTATGTGGTGAATGGTGGTCGTCACCCCTGTTTGCTTCCAAATGGTGATCCTGACGCTCCACTCTGCTGGTATCTCGATTTATTTCCGGAGAAAGACCTCAAGGAATTGATCATACTTGCCCGTCAGAACGATTTCGAGCTTCCAAAAACGTATTTACGTTAGGCACTACAAGTAGAGAATCTTACGTTACATGTACGTCAGAGTGTTTACAATAGCGTTCCTCACTATCAAGCGCGGCGCTCGCTCGGGAGTTCACACAATCGACCTTGCTTTTAGGTACCTAGAATGATTGCCGGACAAAACTCCTGAACGCTGCTAGGGACATTTCCCGAGGTTTGACTCTGGTATATCGCTCATGTACTCAATTAATCTGACCATCTTTGCTAGATATATATATGGTGTAGCATAATTCAAAGCCAATCTGCACAATTAATCAGATCGTTTGACAGAAGATGGCCCTGCAGGTGACGTACTCGATAAAGGCTTATAACGGGATCTCGCAATGTTCAGCAGCTGAGTCTTTGCTCATGGCCATCTCCGCCCTTGCCTATTCTGCAAATGTTACCTTGAAGAAGGCTCTTGACCAGTCATGCTTGCGATTTCGCCAACTACTGAGCAGAATGGCACCCATGCTGAAACATTTGAAGCAAGCCACACCCCGAATTTTCCGTTCTGAACGCCTTTACTATGCACGACATTCGGCCATGGACCACTTAAGAGACTCAATCCACCGCTCTCGGTCTTTCCTCCTATTGCACATGAATGTGCGCTTGTTTTACGACTTCCCTGATTGAGAGCCATGACAACATGTACTTCTTGAGGAAATGATATTTCAAGGCCACAAGGCTGCGCCTCGAATGTTCCCTCATTGCATGTATCCATTTACCTGTGATATCAACCCGTGGTATCGGTTCTGTATTCAATGAGAAGAAATCAAGCGAGCCTGGAATCACTGATAAAGACATAGCGCCGCAAAGGCGAGACAATTCTTCAATCTGAAGCACATAAGGGCTCATCAAGTTCTACCTATAGCTCATCATAAGGTTCTAACCCTGATTAGCTGTCATCGAAATTTGTTGCTTTAGTGCAAGAAGATGGAAAACCTGGTGGAAGAGGTCAGAAAATCTACGGTTCCAACTTCCAGATTCCGGAGCTAGACAGAGTGATCCTAGCACTAGCAACTGATATCCCAGTCCTGGTACCAAGATATAAATCTCGTCAATATCCAAAATACCAGTCACGGAGCGAGCCGCTAAGCCCCAGGGAAACTTTACGGGCCCAACATCGATCATCTAGCCCCTGTGATCATATCTCACAGCTTCGTGATCTTTGTGTACCAGTTCTTGAAGTAGCACAAGACTCTTGTTCACATTGAATATCTCCCACTCCGACGAAGCAGCTCCGCTATAATTACCTAACGCGTTAGGGACTATGACCACGCTGGCTTTGAGATAAAAGTACATGTGATTTGTCCTATGACACAAGAGTGGCTCTTGTAAATTATGTTACATCCCAAACTCTCCGTATGGCGCTCAGAAAATCAGGAGTATTTACCAGAATGATTTTGCATTTTGCAAATGCAGCAGATGCTTGGCTTAGCGGACTCAGTCTCCGCCGGGATGAGTGGGTAAATGAGCTAGAATTACACTCCTTGACGCTCTAAATAGTAGAGGAGTAGACAAAAGTGATGTCTGAGAAGCATGGAACTTGCCAAAACGCTGGTAGCATCTCCAGAGTGTTGGCTTTTGGCAGTCTTTCGAACACATTGAAGGTACTCAAATTGAGGACAACTTCTTAGTAAGTTTCCTTATGATCAGGAATACCAGGGCCTAGCTTGGGGCGTCGAGTGAAGCTATTGTGCGAGGATTGAGATAGCCTGCGCGAGAGCTTGGATCGACTTATTTACATCTACAGACTATGACAGATTATAGAGTATCCGTATCCTTCTCAGCTGAAGGGTTCCATCTTTTCCACGCTTCTCCAAACCCCATGTCTGAAGGTGTCTTCCTTGCACCAAACGCATGCCCCCCTTTTCCAATAGACATGCTGGTGCCCAACTTCACCAAAGGTATCATGCTTGGCCTGCCATGCGCGCATTGGAAAGGAAAAGCGCAGTCCCCTAGCCTTGAGATCAACATTTGGCATTCGGACACGGAGAGCTCATCGTTGAACATGATAGCGCTTCTGCAAGCTCGCGAATTTAGCATATCAAGAAGACCTTGTGGACAAGTACCGAGGCGAGCAAGCCAACCATCGGTCTTTGAAGCATTTAAGAAAGGAACCTCCAGGTCGCGTTTTGCACTAGGGTTCGAGCCAGACTCTTTGCGCTTCCACACTTCGCCCCTTAGCATTTCGATCAGGACTTTGGGCTCAACTCTGCATCGTTCCGCTATCGCTGATGGGAGTGCCCTGATGCTCAGTCGGCATTTTGCCGGGCCCGCTGCTATTTTGACGTCGTAGACTATGCCCCAGCTCGCTAAGTAGGCAGCGTGACGAATCATAAGCTCATGCTCGCGAGCTGGGATTTCGAAGACAATTGGCTTTATTAGTGGTGTTGGATGGGAGCATAATTCAGCCAGAAGCCCTTCGACCCGGATTCGTTCATCTGCTGCGTGTTGGTCGACAAGCCCCAGAAGCTGGCCAGCATCATCTTTACTGGCGCTGGTATCCTGGCCCATGGCAATGAGGATGAACTTCTGATCAACTTGAGAGATAACCTTCGCCTGCTTCAAAGTCTTCTTCGACAATTTAGCAGATAGCGAGGAAGACGATTGCGTGAAAGCTTTTTCGATGTCTAGATCTGTACAACAATGACGGCGGCCGTGCAAAATATCAGAGGTCTCGATCGAAGGACCATCAAGGGAGACTTGAGGTATGTCCGTCTCGGATGTGGCGAATATGGGATTCTCCCATTTCTTGAGAAGCTCGCTGGACCACGTGTCCATGGTAGGCGTACGGAATGGCGAACAGACATTTCGAGTCAGCCTCTTGTTAGGGTCGAATGCTGCATTTGCAGGGGCGCCAGTAGCATTCCACGAAGGCGATGTGCTAGATCTTGATGGCGCGATCGCCGGTCTTTTTGAGGTACGCGGAGCGAGCACCAGACCAGTTCTGGCGTTGATGAGGACTGTGGCCCCAGAGATCGGGTTTCTCCATTCAATTGTCTGCTCAGAGTCTTGACCGTTTGAGCGGTTGGGTTCCGTGTCATCCAAAGTTTTTGCAGGCCCAGGTACTGCTGGCTCAACATCTTGGTCTGAGAGCCCCAATTTGACGCGTTCGGTTGGGATTTCCTGGCTCTGAAGAGCGTCGAGTGACGGGATTGCAGCGTGGCGAACGACACATGTTCCGCTCTTAATGCGACTCCAAGTGCTGAAGTCACGCTCCTGATTGGAGCTATTCGTGACTATTGGTGACTGCTTCTGTTTACGTATGCCCGAGACGCTGAGGCTTTTTGCAAATGATGGTGGCATTGTAGGGGTATCCAATTTCCGCCTCTGTGGTCCAGCTCGTGGTCTGAAGTGGGTTTCTTCAAGGAACTCCGTGATCATTGCACCCAGAACTTTGAGTATACGGGACAATTTGCCCTCTCGCAGAAAACCAACATCGTCTCCGTGTTCCAGTGCTTGGTTTTCCAAATCAACGCGGACGTAAAACATTGGCCATCTGTCGACGCCCTTGCCGCCTCCTTTGAGCTGCTTATTCGTAAAGCCATCCTGCTTGAAGCGCCTGTCTTTACTACGTCTTGCGTTGCTGCCTTCCTCACGATCCAATATTTCCTCTTGGTTGCCAAAGCTCGACAAAGCAAAGAGGCGATTGACTTCATCGTAGAGCACATTGCCACTCGTCTCCGCATTGATTGAGCGGATGCCAAGGGACATAAATTGCACTTGCTTTGAGGGCGCGGGCTCTGTAGAGATAGCTGCTCTAATAGTGACGAATGGCGTTCGAGCAGATGTCTTGATCCAGTTGTCCCAGCCTGATGGTTCAATGTATCCAGCGTGGGACAATAGGCCAGCAACCAATATGAGGTCAAATCCCTGGAGAGAGATTTGGTCTTCAGCTTTCCTGATCTTCGGATCTTCCTTGCCACGCAAACGAAGCGTCTTAATATTCTGCGTGTCTTTCAGAGAAATTGAAACTGGCTTGTGCCAAGCCAACAGCAGTCCAACGATCTGCTTTTTCAATGATTCAAGCTGCTTTTCGCCTTCCCCGTTTGCAGATCCAACAGCACGATGTTTTACTCTGACAGGCATGTTCCCAAAAAGATCTTGAACGGCCACCCGTGTGCCATGCTCACGATTGCAAAGCTGGTGGTGAGAAGGCGCAGGCAGCAACCTCGCAGCCGGTCTAGAGTGATGCAGGATCAAAGAGGCATGTTGCAAATGGGCGCAGTGGTGAGACGTAATCGTCAGAATTGACAAAGCAGCAACGGAAGCTAAGAAAGTCCCACTATTTCCATAGATAGGCTTTTGGCTGTTATTCTTCGATGTGTCTAATCTGCATCAGCGAACTTGTCACATTCTCAAGCTAACGGTTCTCACGATGTAGCCTTCCCAAACCTCCACCTTCAGTAAACTCCTTTGGGGGTATCCCAATCCCGTCATCTTCTACCGTAGCAGTGCCTCGGCTGAAGTCTACAATGACATGGATCGTGGATGCTTCTGCGTCAATTGAGTTGGTGATTAGTCCTAGAATGACGCACGTAAGGGACGATATAGTCGTTGATGATTTGATTTGCGCCGCGACTTGGGGAGGCAGAGACAGGATCGGTAGAGTATCGCCCGGCATGTCAAAACATCGTGGCCTTTCCGATGGCAGTGAAGAATTGTCGTGATAGATGTGGACTTAGTCTGAGCTCTTGGAAGCTCTGCTCATGGAGGATGCCACTTCCCCATTGAGTGGCCTTCAAGAAGTGGCAGTAACATCCGAGATACTGCTGCACGCTCCGAGCAAAAGAGCTGGCCGTACGTGGGGTCACAACTGTAACCGAACGCCTGAGACACCCTAAGGGCTCCCAATCAGTAAATATACGCAAAAAGATGGCAGTGGCCGAGCAGCAACGGGCCCTCGGGCGTCAAAAACGGTAGCCTTGCGCCAAGCCCGGAGATCCGCCGAGAACGCCAATGTGCACCATCCAAGCGTGCCAACCTGATGAATGTACGACCTGTGACCTGGTCCACTTCACTATCAGAAGGAAGTGTAAGAGGAAGCTCTTGTCTTGCTAGTGATCTAACGCAGTCTAACTTTAAGCTTCTCCGTGAAAGTGCTCCTAATCCTTACTCATTGCAGCCACAATGGCGACGGTGGAAGCAGCTCCAAGACCTCAAGGTAAGTCCTTACTACGCCGTCTCAAATTGTGCGAGCTTCTTGATCTATTTCAGTAGACTGACACCCAGCTCAGACAGGCACTCCCGGCGGCGTCCGTTCTCAAATTGGATGAAGCGCCTTGCAAGCCTAAAGCACCCATCTTCCGACTCAGGACCCAACGGCACAAGTAAACGCAATCAGAATTCTGCAAATTCCAAGAACAAGAAGGGAAACGCGGCCAAGAACAACCCCTACCCAGATTCAGGAAAGCCCCAACTTGATAACTCAATACCCAATAGTGGCAACGGCCACCTTTCGTTCTACACACCACCATCTGGGAGGAGTATCAGCTATGCCTCGCCTTCGCAGAGCAAGACCTCCATACCAATGTCAAGCGACGGCCAGCAGGCTCCAACAATCGGTAACAAGTCTATGGCACCTACAGTCTCCACCAATCAGGACACAGTCTCCGACGTGGCTCCTTCAAAAGCTGGGACCACAGCTACGGCTGGTGGAGCCGTCAGCTCAAATGGTATAGGCGGAGGGGAAGGAAGTACATTCTCTTCGCCAGCGCCGTCAATCAGGTCACTTACCACTACATTGACAACGATGCAATCAACAGCACCTTCGAACCTGCTTGGCGGCAACAACAATCAGGGCCTGGCCGTGCCACAATCGAGCCAACAGCAGTCTAATGCACCATTCTCACATCAATTCCCAACTTCTCCAGTCTCTGCCATCCCCTCCCATTTAGCGAATCCTACCAGTGGCGGTCATCCAGCGACATACAGTACTGCTACTGCAAATGACCGTCTCACCGACAATGCTTCGATCATGACGCTAGCCTCGTCTTCGAAACGTCGACGGCGCAACTCTCTTGATACTAATGCTTCCGTGCGCGCCCTCGCTCCGTCATCAATCTATGGTGGAAGCAAAGAGTCGTTGCCACTGAGTGTCCTTAGCTCGAGCCATAACGAACAAGGCAGTACCTCGGGTCATCACCAGAGCCGCCAAGTCAGTGTTGGGCTTGCAAATGCAGAACGTGCGAGCGTCTATTCTTCTTCTGGAATTGCACCCGCGCTACCCAGTGAGCGAAATTCTTACTACGCAGGCAAGCAGACCAATGCAGGAGACGGAGGCAGCGTGAGAAGCGGACTCGTTGGTCACGGCAGGACCGATAGTATCACCAGGAGCATTGGTGGTTTAGCGGGCACCGATAGTTCTCTGACCAGTCCGCGGGAAGTGCCAGCACCCGGGCGGGTCAGCCGAAGGAATTCAGGCTGGGGAGAGGTCAATGAGGAGGACAGCGATGACGAAGGAAAGGAGCAAGGTTCGGCAGGAAAAAAACATCATGAGTGATGCAAGCAAGTTAGCGGAAGGCGCACGGTATGCGAAGTGTCCCAACTGTGGTAGAGAAGGGATGTTCGCGACTCAAGAAGTGGTAACAAAGCGGTGTTGGACGAAAGCCAGGGAAACAAAAAGGCGATGGTGTTACAAAACGATACCCAGGGTTGCAGGCATGCATGTTTTGTCTTGCTCTTTCCTCGGTTTCCAATCAAATTTCGGCCCATGCTATTGGTAGCATGGCCCAACGTAATACAGTGCTCGTGAGAGCCTTCCATAGAACATTCATAGAGCATTTCTTATTTTAGTGCATAATCCTCGTTTGTGCAGCTTCTGTCACAAACAGTAGATAAGTCGAAATGAATCAAAATTACCAGGAGAGTCTAAGAATCATAGGAATGCGTTCGTTGTGAGGCGCGGTAACCTACTTAAACACATCGTGACCTGTTCAAATCTTGCAGCTGGAAGGCACAGTCCTCTCCAGTGATTCCAAATAGCCCCTAGCTCGCTGGACTTTCACCTCGCCTTTGTCTGATACTATGACGCGAGGCTCTGCTCCCAAAGCTGACCCGCCTGCTAGAGAGCGGTCAGTATCTCCTCCACCACTCAAGAAACGTAAATTCGAATCTACCACTACAAGTGAGTTTTCCCAGTGTCTTAATAAGGACAAGGATATCCGCTCATACCATGGTCAGACAAGGCAGTGAGCAACTTTTTCACACCTGCATCGAAGAAGGAGCCGGAAAAAATCACGTGGCGGATTATCAAGGAGAGCCTATTTTTTGCCAGATATGAACCTGATACAGATTCGAAAAGCAATACACCACCGCTTAAGAGACGGAAGATTGCAGCATTTGATCTCGTATGTAGAGTCTTTGGGGGAGATTCAAAGACTGCAGGCTGATATTCCTTAAGGACTCTACGTTGATACAAACATCATCTGGCAAAACCTTTGCCAAAGATGCCAGTGACTGGAAATGGTGGCATCTGAGCGTGCCTAGCACGCTCAAGCAACTCTACGCAGAAGGGTGTGTATCCATTACATGAGACAACAGCATACGTCGCTGGCATTTCCGGCTTCTTTTGCTAATGGACGGTGATATTTTAGCTACGCTATAATCATCCTCACCAACCAAGGCAGTGTCAGCCTGAAAAATGATCCCAAGACACTGAAAGCCGATCAGAGAAGCCTAGCAGCCTTCAAAGCGAAAGCAAGCGCTGTTTTTAGCCATTTTGACTTTCCCATCATCTTGCTGGCCGCCACAGCCAGAGATCGCTATCGGAAACCTCGGACAGGCATGTGGGACGAGCTCATCGAAGAGCTTGACCTCGATGTAGGCGATGGGGCTGACTTAGGCTCGTCGTTCTTTGTTGGCGATGCTGGTGGACGCACGGCAAGGAACGAGATCAAGGCGGACCATGCGTGCTCTGACAGGTAAGTTTTCGTAGCCATGTCTTATGTTAGGCTATACTCACCAGCTGGCAGAGACTTCGCAAACAATGTAGGCATTGACTTCAAGACACCGGAGGAATACTTTCTCCGTGGGGAGCCACTGCCATTCACAAGGACATTCGAGCCTTGCAATTTTCTCAATCCAGCATCGACTACTTCGACAGACGCAAGTAGGTCGCAGCACGTCTCACTCACAAAGATCTAGACTGTTACTGATCTTCACTCATCAGCTCCTATTGTCATCGAGAAGAAGAATCCATTGGACATTGTTCTATTGTGCGGCAGTCCAGGCTCTGGTAAATCAACGTTCTACTGGACAAAGCTCGAATCCCTTGGCTACGAACGCATCAATCAAGACACTCTAAAGACCGTGAGTATCGACCCAACACTGCTATGCCAATCGCTAACTTTTACTCTCCTCAGCGTGAGAAATGTCTAAGAGTAGCATCTGGTCTACTGGCTGAGAACAAATCCGTGGCCATTGGTAATTTTCCTCAGCTTTTCGTGCTCTAGAGACAGGGCTGATGCGGATATAAGACAACACCAACGCAGACACAGAGACTAGAGCCGTATGGATCGAGCTCTCGCAGAAGCTCGGTATACCTATCAGATGTGTTCACTTCACAGCTCCGACAAAGCTCTGCGAGCATAATGACACCGTCAGAGCGCTTTCCGGACGCAAGTCGAACCGCCGATTCAACCCCGAAGAGCGGACAATCCTTCCTCATTCTGCTTTTGCAGGCTTCACTTCCAGATTCAGAGAACCAAAGCTCAAAGATGGGTTTCAGGACATCATCAAAGTTGAATTCCAGGTAGAATTGCTGCCAAGCTCGTATCAAATAGCCTGCAAACAAGCTAATACGCGTTCTTCAATTAGTTCCAGGGCGACGACGAACAACGCCGAATCTGGAGCAGGTACTGGATCTAAAGATAGTTCACATGCGAACATGAGACCTCATGCACAACATTGTGGACTTATTACCCTTGGACGGTATGAGATCTCGAGTGCACGGCCCAGGTGCGTGCTTCAGAAAGATGAGACTAGGCCTGTCGAATGCTAGTCATGCAGCCTCCAAAGTACTTACCCAGATGTACACAATGCGACGCGCGCAAGTGAGCTTACACATCTTGTTACACCAGGTTTTCTAGGAAAGCCACTCAATGCTCGGGGGTAAGGCCAAATGCCAAGACACATTCACAGCTGCCTTTTGTGGAGGTACACGTATCGTCATACCTCATGCGAGCAGCGAATTCCTGCAAGTACTGCCTTAATTCTATGGAGTAGGGCAGGTTTGATTACAACCGAGGCGCTACGTTCTTTCGACTCTTACTCTGAAGTTTGAGAGACGTACAACTGCCGATCTTTTGTTGGGGTGCAAACTTATGACGAACAGTGTTCTCAATGCTTCTTCTCAGGACTGCGCTTGGGCCCGAGCATTTGATTATATGAGCTACGATTCATCCTTTATGACCGGTCCATTTCGGTCACCATTGACAATCCATTCAGACGAGATCAAGCCAATGCACAGGCTGATGGGTACGCAACCAATGCTCTGAAAAGCTACAATCGTACTCAGCAGTTCCAAAAGTGGTCACGGCGAGAACAGTTCGTGGCTTTGAGCTCACGCTCACGAAAATGATGCTGCTAGCGACTGGTTGAAAAGTACGGAGTAATGGGCCCAGTGTTGCGCGTTCTGGCCAGGCGTAAGCAGGGATTTGCAGGTGGCTGGGGAAGTCGGGACTAAAGTTACCCTACCATCAGGGTGATCATCGCCAGCAAAGGCCTGTCACGGCCTCCGATTCGCCTAGCAAGGCGAACAAGGAATTCTTCGCCAGCATCGCTTTCGCGGATCCTTCTTGCTTTCCCTGGACCCCTGGACCCACCTCGTCTCCAATTCGGTGGGTTGTGGGGCTGCTCGCAAAAAAACGTATAGCAATCGCTCCTTGCTTTATGCGACGATATTGTAGTGGTGGATATTCTCCTTACTAACTGTGTGTCAATTGTCTGACAGCAAGGTAAATCGTGATTTCATGCAACGAGAAGTGGTGCGCTGTCAGTGCGGGAGACATACGTTTTTCCAGAGTACGTGGCTCGGTGGAGCGCATCCTCCATCGGTCGCCAATCTTGGGCAGGGATTCCCGTCCCTCGGTAGATTCAAGATTCAATGAACGATTCGTTAGTTCTAGATCAATCCTACCAGGTTTTGGAGGTCTTTTCAAAGCTTTTTGTCAGAAAAACACGTGAATAGTAGATTGGCGGACACAGCGCCGGTAAAAGGCGCAAGGGAAAGAGGATGCCGTTGAAGTGCCACAGGCTTCAGGCTTTTCCAGGGGGAATGGGAAGACGGGACAGGCTTTCCACGCTCTAGCCACTGACGCTATTGTACTTTAGCCTTCTTAGCCTTCTTAGCTTGGTCTAGCGTGTTCGGATGCCAGGGGAAGGTGGTTTTAGTGGGTACCTTAGGCTTATTGTCCAATGGGATCCATCTCTGACGGGCCCGCTTCCTTTCGGGACTTTCCATCATCTACAGTAAGTCAGCGCCGCCGTTGGGACTAGCGAATCAAAAAAAAAGCCTCTGAGTCTTCTTCACTCAGGGTCCAGGGTGAAAAAAAGAAGGGAAAACAAAAAGGCAGCTTCAGGCGCATCAGGCCGTGACAGCTCACATTCTTTCATGTACTTATCCGATTTCTACTATTTACGTACGCTACGTGTACCTTCCCACCATCCAAAACAGTCTCATTTTTAGTCTCCATTCACGAGGATACTTGTCTAACCACATACTTCCACACACACCCCAATTCGGACACACTCAATTGGGAGTATCATAGTTCCAGTAAGTCTCGGAATCATCTTGGTACCTCAATCCCGAAGCCATGTGTTTTTGCAATTGGGCGCGCATGGCTTCTACAGCTGCCAGATGTGCTGACTTGTGCCAGAAACAGCCCAGCGCAACTCTCTCAACCCGCGGGAACAAGATTTTTGCCCATTCGGGTGACCTAGATCATATCGGCCACTTCATCAGCACTCGATTTGTTACACCACAGCCAGCCAATCCTACATATCAGCCGACAACCATGGCTGCGACTGCATAAAAGGGTCCAGACAACCGCTCACTTTGACCAAAACCGCGTGAATCATGCAAGGCCGCGAATTGAGACCGTTCATGTTGCCTCAGTTGATAGAGGCGCGGAAATATCACGAGAGTGATATGAGCACGGAGTCTCCGATATCGACAGGGCATGCGCAGCACCCTTCGGCTTCCTCTACCACTTCCGACTTACCTTCACCAACATTCTCACTGCGGGGACACTCCAGGCTTCCAAGCTCAACCTCTTCACTTGCGTCGTCGCCCGTCATGCGCGAATCTACGGACGGATATGGTTCAGTCATCAGACCGTTGACTGATGTCAAGGAAGAGCCACTGGACAAAATTGAGGATTACGAAATGGCCAATGGCTTCGGTGGACACCGCGCATGTGAAGGTAAATAACATTCACACCTGATAAATACCGTTGCGCGAAACTGACTCAGGTGCAGAAGAGCTACTTTCGAAGACTCCAGACAACATCTGGGCCCTTTACCAACCAACTGCGCTCGATCTCTCATCAGCATACGACCTCGAAGACGATGCGCTAGACGGCGACTTCGCGCCAAACCCTTGTGCCAAGAGACAACGTGCCGAAGATTCTCCTTTGAGCCCTATGGATGGCATCAAGTCACGAATGCCTTCGATTCTTCGTTCACCGTCGCGCAAATGGCGTTCAAGAAAAGTGACTCCCACCACCGTTATGCCAGACCGATGCCAGGAGCCCAGTCGGTCACGTGCCAATTCTACTAGAGCGCCTTCTATTGCTGGTTCCACTGTGGACATGGCGGACGCCAAAGGAGTGCAGCTCCCACCAACACCGACCAGGACTGCTTTCGATGACCAGCTTGAGGATGCATACCTCTCGATTGATACTTACAAAGCGAATTCATCAAGGAAGGAGGAGGGCGTTGTCGACCGCGAGGCGAAACCAACGACACCGCTTCTCCCTCCAATACTCACCCAAATACCAGCTCACATCCGAGAGGTGCCATATCAGTCTCCATTACAGTCTCCTAGCGTCGCGGAACCCGAGCTGCCCTCCGCCTTCAACAGCCCACTGCCAACACCCCGCATAGCTGGTCTGCCCTCACCTCCCCTATCGTCCAAACCCTCAATCGCCTCCTTCCACCATCAGCGCGGTATACCCACCATCTCACCCTCCTCCGAGGTCCCCCCAATGCTCATCACCGACCCGAACGACCACTGGGCCGACGAACTCGGGCACGCAAACTATAGCATCGAGCCTCAACCCTACATCCCGGAGGAGCCCAACATGGCCGCCTGCAAAGACCTACGCGCTAATTGGGACATGGCGCGCTACAATTTCCAGAAACACATCGCGCGTACGGGCGAACACTACGGCACCAGCTCCAAAGTCTTCCGCCTCACGGAAGAAAAATGGGCTGAGATCGACGCCACGTGGAAACAAAATCTCGAACTCACCTGGTCCTCCGTTTCCGACGAGACTACTGAGGTCGTCACATTAAGTCCCCGCGTCAGTGACACTCCAGCCACGGAACTCACACCACAACCTGCGCCCATCGCGCCCATGCCCGCGCCACTGACGAAAATGCCGTCACTCAATGGCCCCAGAAGCGAAGGCAAATTCCCAAAACTTGGCGACGATGGCATTGTGGGGCCTATGGAGCAGTTGCCGAGTGTGGCAATGCAGCCACAGCGAAGAAAAAGGAAGCTGGGCTTCTTCAAGTGGATGCAGGGGGTTTGGCCTACGGGCAATGTGCTCGGCAGGCGGACGTCCGCGGGGAGTTGATGACAGCTCATCACCCCAACATCACGGTGTTTGCATTCCTTACGGGCGCGGACCGTACCGACGACTTGTACTTTTACCACAATTACTCACGACATTAACGACGACAACGACATGTACAGCATTCCGCAAATCTAGACTGCGGATGCTGATGACGTTCTTTCATGACGCTCCTTAATTCAACATTTTCATTTGTTGCATAATGGCTTCTGACGCTCAAGAGAGGTCGGATACAGAATACCCTAAAAGACCCGACTGGGTCGGTTAGGTATAGATGGTTACACTGGGGCTACGGTACTAGATATGCACGGATATGGCGCGATGCCTATGGGAATGGATGGAGTGAGATGGGATGGGATGGGAGATGGGGGAAGCCGCAAGGCATGGATAATGAGTGCGTGCAGTAGGTTGCTTAATACGTGCGATAGCTAGCTGCTATAAAAGCTATCGCATAGAGAAAATGGGGTGGTGAGGAACGCGAAATGGCAAGGGTATATGTCATCTTTAGCTGGCTGCGATTGATAGGATTGACAGATAATTTACTACCCTTTGTTGACTCGACCTTATCCTGATTTTTGTTTTCGCCTCGCCTCTGCTTTGAGGTCCATTCGGGTTCAAGAATGTTGCGAGAGAGGAATTTCCAATGGCTGACTTTAGCTTATAGTTCATAATGCTTAGACCTTTGTTGATTACGAGTAGCAGAATTCCAGGATAGGAATCAAATATTGGAAGGATATTGCATGCACTTTCGCTAGTTTTACATGTACAGAGTATCTATCGCACATGCTTTCCCGCCCAAGTTCTATACAGACTGGTAGCGAAAAGCCCCTATTAAACAGAAGGAGGACTCCTCCTAGGCGGCTCATCAACCTCAACAACCCTCACTTCATCAACGCCCAACCTCTCCATCTCCTCCTCCAACTCCCCGTCAGCAAGCTCTCCATCCTCAAACCTCTCATCCTCTACTATTTCCGCCTTCACCTTCTTCGCTGCCGCCATCTCAGCTTTCTCCTGAGCTAAAACTTTCGCCCTCTCCTTGGCCAATACATCCTCCGTCATCAGATTCCTCTCCAGCTCCCTCTGCCTCTCCTCGGTCAAACTGATACCCTTCTGGGCCATCACCTCCCCAATCCTCTCCAACAACTCCCTCTTCAACTCCGGCTTCCCCTTCGCCGCCATCTCCGCGCGCTCCTTTTGCCTCGCTTCTTTAGCAGGCGTCATCAACATGCCGCCTCCACTCTTCGCCCACGCTTCCCACTCCGCCTTCCTCTTCTCGCGGTTCTGCATAGCAAGCAAATAACCCGCATCGTGGCGCGTCCTGTGCTTGCCGTATTTGTTGCGTAATTCGTCGATGACAGCCCCTGGCATCGGTGCCCGCAGCAGCGTTGGTGTCCACGTCGCCTCCTCCACCTCAAACCTGAGGGTATCCGCATCCTCTGTCTTGCTCTCGGTCCTTTCCTTTTTCTCTTCGGGTCTGGGTATCTCGATGAAGCCACCGACTGCGGCGTCACTGTTGGCGATGAAGCGGCCGCCACGTCGGCCCGGGATGCGGACGAGGCGCTCGATGATGTGGTCCTCAGTTGTGCCGTTACTTTCAATGGGGTAGACGAGGCGGATGCTGGAGAGGGGGATGGGGAGGGGTGCGGTGCGGATCGCGGGCGCGGAGGGCTCGATTGCTTGGAGGTAGGAGGGGGTTGCGATGTCGACCTGGGCACGAAATGTTAGTGTTTGATTTCCCCACAAGTGTCGCAATTGTAGGGGGCAAAGGAAAGTAGATAGGCGGGCTTCCTCTCCTGCTGCCGTCGTTGCGTACTCTTCAAGACGTAGGCTTTGAGAATCTCGAGTAGCAGGACTCACCAAATTCATATCCTCAATCACAACCTCCCTCTGCTTCTGCCTCACCTCACTCACCCGCCCAATCTTCCCCCTCTCTCTGCTCTCCGGCCCTTTATCCGCAACAATAACCACCTACACACCCACAACATTAGCCCCCGTCACAACGCCCCCATCCTCCAACCCCACTCATCACACTCACTCTATCCCCCTTAAAAATCAAACTCTCCGACCACTTCTGCCCCTTCCCCAAACCCCGCCCCTGCCCAACCCTTCCAGGCGCACTCAATTCCTCCCTCCCACCCCCCCTCACGCCCTTAACCCCCTGCAACTCCCGCGCACTCATACACCCATAATCATCTCTTCCCGCATCCCTCCGTGGCGCAAGAGGACCTAGCATCCAGTCTTCGCGACGAGCGATTCGGGAGTCGCGGACACGGGTGCGGATTGCGGCGCGGAAAGTGGCGAGTTCGGCGAGGGTTTTGTGGGAGGTGGAGCGTTTGAGTTTTCGGCTGGTGGAGGCGGAGCGGTATTGTAGGTGGAGGGGCGTGTGTGGTGGGTGGCGGCGTAGGGCTTTCATTGTTGTTGTGGGAGAGGTATGAAGGGTTTGATTGGGATGTGGCAGAAGGAGATGGTCAGCCCTATGGAATTTGTATGGCTTGGCAGCCGAAAGGAAGTCGCCACCTGCAATCTGCCACTGTTCAACCACAACGTCCCTGCCGCGCCCGTCTGCACCAAACCAAAAGCCCCGCGGCCCCATTCTTCGCTCCTTGCTAGGGCGCCGCGTTTACGTACGCCGGCGACACGGGTTCCAATGCTAAACAACCTGATCGATATCCCTATTGCTAACCACGTCAACCGGCCCCGTCTCTAAGTATCATAAGCCGTGAGAGGTCCTTTTGCACGATTTGCCTAGCTTGTGGCTGGAGACAGGGATTTTCGGCAGAAGACACCGTGAACTAAGATCAGCGGCGAGTAGTCCTTTTTTAGACGGCAATTCTTCTCCCTGGATTAGTCGTGCAAAATCTATATTCCTTTTTTCTGGCCAATTCCTCGATTTGTTTGCTTTCCGTAACTAGCAATCTATATTCCGAGTGGTCATTCAATCTAATCATGACCCACTGAGGGATGCATCACTCCAAAATGTTTAAAAGAGAATTTGCGAGCTATTCAAACTAATTGAATATCCTCATCATCATCACCATCAGCCTGCCTGATCGGAGTGAGCACCGTCACCTCCGCCAGCTCCTGCGGCACCACCAGCGGCCAAACAACAGCCTCGCTGATATCCCGCCTTCCCCGCCGCCGCGCCTTCATGACCAGCTTGACCGCCCGTTCGAAAAGCCGCTCAGGGGCGTATTTCTTCCTGAAGCGTTGCAAATCCTCTGGTAAAGCCTCAGGGTCAGCTCCATATTCTAGCAGAGCCCCCACGACGTCAACATTTGCATTCGAGACAGCAACGAGCAGGGGGGAATGTCCTCGGAGATTCTTGGCTTCCACATTCGCACATTTTGAGACGAGGGCTTTGGTGCAAAAGGCGATGGATGCCTGAAAAGCGGTTTTGATGACGTGGTCGCGCCACAGGAGGTGCAAGGGGGTGTTTCCCTTCCGGTCGCGGATGTTGGGGTCAGCGCTGCGGTCGAGAAGCCAGTGGAGGGCGTTGATATCGCCCCAGTAGGCCGCCTGGCCTAGTGGCGTTCGTGGCGCGCTTGGAAAATCGTTGGGGGAAACGCCCAGGTCTAGGATTAGCTGCATGAGTTTCAAATCGCCGTCCAGGACCGCTAGGATTAGGATCTCTTTTTGGGTGTCCGTGGCGATCGAAGCACCTGATGTTTGAAGCATTTTCATCATACCTAGTTTGTCAGGAGACCCCGATATTGCGGCAGTGGTACCGGCTCCGGTCGCCAGGCAATAATTCGCCAGAGCCGGTCGTTTCTTCAGGATGGCAAGCGGTAGTACCTCACGGATAAGGGCCGCTTGATGTCTCGGCTTGGCTGTGTGATCCATAAGTAGCTTCACTATCTCTTCGCAATGTTCATCAGTGTGACCCTCTAGTATTTCATTGATCTCCCATTGATTCGGTTTCCGTAGCGCTGACGCTCCCTTTTCGAGTAAGAGGCGCCCCACCGGGATGTGACCTTCAGCTAACGCATAATGTAGCGGAGTAAACTTTTTGAAATCCTTGACATCGAGTTCGATTCCTGGAGTTGATGCAAGACGGTGTACAACAGCTGTGTGGCCTTTCATTACAGCCTTATGCAACGCAGTTTGGCCATTCGAATCGGATTCATTGACGTAAGCCCCTTCTTTGAGTAGTAAATTTACAGCAGGGAGAATCCCAAAACTTGCAACAACCTGCAGGGTTGTGACATTCGACGTTGACCATGCTTCCCTCATGGCCATTATTTCGGCCCCGCCCATGAAGCCGTGATGTACGAGTTCCTTTCGTACCCATTTTCCAAGCTGATCGGCATAGCGAATCTGATTTTGTTTCCTTTTCACGAATTCCAGAACCAAATCTTGAACGCTTGGTGTTTCGATGAGGCTGGGTGTTGGGCTTGTTGAGGTGGCAAGGGAAGCGCCTGTAGCTTGGCCCGAGCAACTTTCGCTGTCACTAAAAGTCTCACGAGCATGATCCCCCCAGTGATTGACGGCATACTTCAGGACCTTGTTTACCTGGAGGAAGTTCTCGACCTCATTTCGAGCGTCGTTCTTTTCATGCTTCATCCTCTGCCATTCCCAAGGCTCAATAGCACCGAGCGCCATCACGTCAGTCAGAGGCGAGCGATCGAAAAAGGAAAACCCGAGATAAGTGATAGAAATTCCAGCAAGGTATGCATGAGCATCTGGGCCACAATATTTCTGATTCTTCTTGAGATACTCTTCGGTGGTGTAATGCACCAATGTGAAAACTTGTCTCTCGTGGTCGAGTGTGACGAGACCGCAGCAGGCTGACAAGAGTGGTTCTGTCTTAGGCAATGCTTCCAGATCGAGTTGGCTATCACCGAATCGAATGGCGAGAGCGCAGCATAATTCGTCAACACTAAGGAGTGTCTCTGCGCAACAAATCCAGGTAATGACTTGCTCAGCGCGGATGACCTTCCGTCGGTCCTGATTGTGTATTCTTTGTAAAGCGTCGTCGTATGTGGCATCGAGGTCCTTGGGTAAATTGCGCAGGTTTTCTCGGATATCGCGTATGTTGTCTTCTTTGGCGAGAGAATCCATATGCAAAGCCGCAAGCAAGAACCTTCACAGCATTAGCCAAGACCAACAGATTATGAGACCCCGATGCTTACATTCCGCCGGTTTTCTGAAGCACAGAATCGATAATCGTATTGTGAAGGTCATTTGAACCTTCGAGCAGCTCTCTAAGTTGATCAGTACGTTCGATATAAGTCAGAACGAAGGCCTTGATGTCCTCCTCATTGGCACTAATCTCCACCCTACATTCCGATCGAAAGCGGCTCTCGATGGAGGCTATATGGCGTGATGTAACCAGCAGCCGTATGTCGGGCACGAGATCAAGAAGTCGATCAAGCAAATCTTTTCTGGTAAAGCTGGACTCTGTACATTCGTCTAGCGCATCAATGACCACGAAAACCTTTTCATATTGCTGTGTTTGTTTTTGCAGGAGGGTGATCAAATCTGAGTCCGTGGGTCGAGTGTTCGTGCGTTCGTGAGACTGGTAGCATGACCAGAGATCCGATAAGAGCAAAGGGTTTCGCTGAATTAGTTGCCGTAGTACGCTTCCCAAGAAACGGCGTACGGTCTGGAGCTGGTCGTTGTATGAACAATAAATGTATGCTATTCCAACTTTCTGGGCCCCAAAAGCTCGTTCGAGGTGGTTGATGACGATCGACCTGAACCGAAGGTCAGTGGGACATTTTGGTGCCACCATGAAAGCCCGACGTCCTTACGACAATACGGTTTTGCCAGCACCAGCTAAAAAGAACTTAGCCATTTTTCAAGGAAGGCAATCAAGCATAGAGACAATGTCATATAGAGGCAAAGTCATCAAGAGAGGTTTCGGTCTTCTGAGTGACGATGAGATCAGGGTTTCAAGATACAACTTACGCATTCCCGGACACCATAGGATATTGGTAGAGCCACTGACCCAATCGATAAATTCAGACCTCTCAAGAAACCACGTGCCCGTCTCCCCAGAACGTCTGCTAAGGGCATCGTTTTGTCTTGCCCGGAAGTCCACAGGGGAGAGCCACTCGAGTATCTTCATATCATCTGCTTTCAGAGAACGCGTGATGACCGCATCCAATTTTGTGTCCATAAGACGCAGCTTGTCTAAAGTCGAGGTCGTAGCTTCGACTTGAAAGACCTGGATAGCGAGAATCAGGTTGGCGCGCAAGTCGGACGTGACGCGCTGAAGTTTGAGCACAGTTGTCTCCCGAAAAGGCCACTGAGCTCTGCGAAGATGTGGATTTCCGCCAGGCTTTGTCATTCTAGCTTTGTCAAGCTTGTCTTTCAGCTTCTGCACTCCCCCTGCGCAAGCCACGATGCTTTCGGTGACGCGGTCAACGGCGTCGCTGCTGAACAGGGATTCCTGGAGCTTGCCATCGAGGAAGTTGAAGGTTTTGGAGAGATCGTCGACAAGGGCATATATTGACGCGATGTCATCGTGCGCATCTTTGTAGGAGGCGTAGTATTGAAGAATACCTGAGCAAACCGTGATAGCCAACGAGACTATGCCTGTGATGCTTGCTGATACGGAGAGTGGATCACCCATGGTTCACCTCAGAGCGTGATTGTCACCGTATCATGGACTCGAAGCTTGTGGATAGGTTACTAAGGTAGTCAAAGAACAGATTCTGCTTCTTCAGTAACAGCTGAGTCCCGTATCTAACTCAATATCGTTCATTGCATGTGAAGGGCACGTCATTATCAAAATGATTGGCATGGTGGGGCCCCTAAGATAGCCCATAAGCTGGACCCTAAACTGGGTTTTAGGCGCCTATTGGGGGATCTCATGGGGGGAACTCCGGGGCAGCCCTACAGCCCACCTTGCCAATTATTTTGATAATGACGTGCCAAGGATATCCCAAGCCTTGAAAAGCGAATACCCATCAGCGTCTATTCCTTGCTACTTTCTCTCCTTTTATTTTTTTATATTTTCTTTACGTGTCATCTCGTTGCTTTTTCTCCTAGCATTTGGCCGTGTCGACCGCTTCGAAAGAAGGCATGTCCACGGCAGGCTTACCCGCGTTGCGCGAGAGTAAACCAGCGCTCACCCTAGGCTCGGTGGGGGGTGAGGTCGGGGCAGATTTCTGTCACCTCGGCGTTATCTTTACGTGTGGTGGCAGGTGGCTAGAGTGGCTGGCAGACGGGAGGCGTGGGAAGTGTAATACAGATGGAAGAAACCGAGTCATGATTTACTGAACAGCACATAGCATATGCAACTTTTTTGGATCGAGTTCAGTCGTGGAAGTATTTTGAATTCTCGATGCCATCAACAAGCCAAAGTTCCTCCAAGACCCAATGCTCTAAAAGACTCTCCCACGATCTCAAAGACATCCATGGTCACAGCTCTGCGGTTCAGATTCCTGCGAGTGAAGAACGCCATTCGTAATGAACCATCTTCCTTATGGTCTAAGCCATTTTTCCGGTCGCTTTTCCATCTAAACACAATGATAGAGATACACATCGTCTATGATACAGGTGGTGATGTGATGCACGCAAAATTCTGTACAAATTAACGCAGATACAAGAATATAATGAGAACCTGATGACTTTACAGTTGGGGTGTTGCCTGTGTACGGGGTATCATTTTTGACCGCCGATTGCGCCTGAATGGAATCCGGACGTAGGAAATTCGTTGATGAGTGAGAGTGTCATATGACGAGTTTCTCTTTTGAGTGGTGGTGAGCCCAGCCCATGCCGAAAAGCTCGAACTTGTCTTTGCCAGTCGCTGAGCTATGCGACTCGATGGGCGATAGCTTCTGTTGCATTTGCTCTCGCGGCTCAAGTAGCAAGGACCGTCGGTAATGATTGGTCATATTGCATTCGTCTGAAGTCCGGACACGGACGAGCTGATCCTGCATCCAGGTTTGGAGCTCTGGTATCTCGGTAAATCGGTATGGTATCTGAAACCTTTGGAGCTCACTGATGATCTTCGCTGTCTTCATGTGCTTGTCGAAGTTGATGACCGCCTTGCTCTGCTCGATACCGTCGCCAGGGAGGAGTCGAGTGGTTTGGTTGCCGACGTCGACGAAGGTCAAATCGGTTAGATAGGTGCCAACAAACGGCAGACACGGTGGTACGTGGTTCTGAAGTCTATGACGGAGAACGGTGTAATTCTTTGATATGTCGACCACACTCTTGAGGTGTTCTAACATGGCTTTGGTCTTGGTCGAGACAAGCTCCCACGTCCGCTTCAGACGAAGAATGGTCGAACCATCGAGCGCACAGATGATGGCCATCAGCGAGTCGTAATTGGCCAATTCCAAGAGCTTGTTGGCAATCTTTACCCATTGCTTGATGATGACAGCACGCTTCTTCGGATCTTCCAGCTGTAGAATGCAGTCCGCAACTAGGTTGGTGAGGTCCGTCGACAGCCTTGACATCGCTCGAACATTGACAGCCATGGAACCTGATTTCTTCATCCATTCCGTAGCAAGTAGCTCCTCTGGCAAAATAGAACAGAAGATCTGCGACTCCTTGATGGTGAATTGGCGAGCAATCTCAAGTGGATCGAAGTCGAGAACGCTGATGCTGCCCCCCGCATGCTTCCAGTTCTTCAGCGCAGTGAGTTGGCTCTTGGTAATTATTGGTGCCGGTAGAGGGGTGTCTGGAGCAATGTAGACTCCAATGGAAGTATTCGTCTTCCCCATTGAAGATATCAGCCTTGGTACCAGAGGCCCGCTGGCAGCGGTCACTTTTGTCGCCAAGGTCGCAAGGCGCTTGCCAGCTGTAGGTAGGACAATCTGCAGCTGTCGAGTCGCGAAAGGCACGATGATGTCAAGTGCTGCGCTGTCACAGTCATTGCGCCAGTGTGACTCCAACCAACCTTTGAAGACGTTGTACACCCGTAATCGGACTGGGCCGGCAATGCGAGGACTTTCAGCAACGTACTGAAATCGGTCGATCAGAGCCTGGGCAAAAGTAGTAGGCGTGGCAAAAAGCCGGAATGTCAGGTAGAAAGTTGACACAAAGGTTGCGTCGGGCGTTGAATCATGAGTGGTAAGACGTTCAATAAGGGCTGGCAAGGTGCCACCGGTGATCTGCCCTTCCTTGTTGTAGACGAGCTCGTGAGCGAAGGTCGTCTCCATGATTTTGGCCTCATCCTCGTCTGTGTCTTTGTACAGTGTCGATTGACCATCAGAGGAGAATGATGTTGTTGCTAGATTGTTGACCTTAGTCGCATCTGGAGATGTTCCTTGAGTCGAATCACTGCTGGTCTCCGAACCGCGCACGCTCTCAACATAGGTGCTACCATCGCCTACGCTTGAGACGTCGAGGCTACGTGTCCGTACATGGCCGCTGCTACGGCTTTGATGCTCGCCGGCGCTAGCAATCAGTGTCTGAGGTGACACCGATTCATCTCCGTTGGATAACGTTTGGCCCGCAACCGGAGTCTCGGAATGCAAGGTTGCGTCTGCTGATGATTCGAACGAAGCTGTAATGGGATTGCTGGCCGCAGTGCAAGATTTGAGGTCATGCGAGGGCGAGACCGCAAACTTCGATGTAGCTATAGGAAGACTTGGGTCTGAGAGGTGTAGTGGTGGAGGTGGAGGCTCGCTCGACGGTTCGGGTGGTACTGGGAAGCAATCCGCAGTGACAGAATTTTGGTCATCCTCCCAAGTGGTGACACCATCGCCAGCCGCAAGTGTAGCTTTTTCGATTTCCGATATACCAAGCCCTGAGGTTTCAAACTCAAAATCTCCAATGCGGTCGATAACGAACCTTGATTCTGCGACGCACTCTCCAGCAGCCCGTACACATGCTGTGGCAGCTTCCACCAAGGACTTGCCCTCGCTGGGAATAAGAACATCATCGTCTTCAGAATATAGAGGCTTCAAGACATCACGAGCAGTGCTGGCAAGATCGGCTATGCTTCCCCACATAGCGTCTTGCGCATCCTGTAGTGCCGCGGAACGCTTCCTGTCACGGTCCCATACTTGTCCAGTAAGGTTGAGCATTTCGCGACACGAATCAACAGATCGCTTTGTGGTGAGAAGAATTTCGGATGATGATCTGGACTGTATGTGCTGACCGATGAAATATCCAAGGCAGGTGAGAAAGCAGTTGTGCAGTTCGCCCAGCTTCTCCGATGCCAGTTTGAGCGATCCTGGGTGTATGCTGCAAGATACACGATGAAAAATTGATTCGCCATTCCTGAACAGCGGGCTGAAGGATTGCCTGCATGAATTAGAGCTTCCAGGGCGTACATAGGTCTGCGATAAGCGACTATAGCGCGGTCGGACCCTCGTTTGCTCTTCACGGTCCTTTGCATGTCCGTTGTTTGCTTCGCTATTGTGGTCGATCACCGAAGCAATCTCGTGGTTGTTCTGAGCGTTTCCAAATTCGGTGTGGTCTGCAGGAGGCGTTGGCGGGACTTGCGCATAATTGACGTCCCTGTGGTCAATGCTCTGCATGAGATCCTCCCACATATCTAGAAATCTCACGGCACGTGTGACCATCTTGAACGCCTTCATCACCATCTCGTCCAAGTCAATGACAACTTCCAGGTTTTCAGACGCATTTTCTTGAAGGATATCCAGTCCCTTTGCAATCTTGACAAAAGCCGACAAGTCAGAAAGAAGTGTTTTCCTATTTTTGCGAAGTGCGTTATTCGATTGAATCAAGCTTGACTCCCTGTTGAGGCAATTGCACCTATCCTACAAGGTATCAGTGATGCTCCATAACAGGCTCTCCCATTGGTAGCCAAGAAATAGCAAACGAACCAGTAAGCATCGCACACCCGCGACAAGACCGCGCACGTAGTCTGTGTTGCGGAAAACGCGCATACCTCCAACACTGCTTCCTTTGACCAAATCCCAGAAGGTGGTCAATGCTCTCAAAAGGCTACGGATTGGTTCATTTTTTTGTTCACTGTCATAGGGTTCGCAGTAATTCGTGGGCAGCCATCCACGAGCACCGGAGAGTAGTAATGTGCCATCTGCCCATCCATTGGTATGTACAGAATGTACGAAAATAACGTCGCCGCTGTTCAATGGTAGAGTAACAGTCGACGAATTGTCGTCCCACGTCGGATGGTAGGGGTAGAAGGCGCGCAGGTAAGTCTGAAAATCGGTATGCTGGTCGAAACTCGCCTCAGAATCGTGGGGTGTCAACGGTGGGGTATATTGTCCTGTCTGCCGCGGCATGTATACGTCGTTTACGGTGCTGAGCGAGGTCTCTGGCCTCTCTGGTGCTCTGCTTGTCCCTTTTGACATGTCCTTAGAGATCTGGAGAGGCGCGACGTATATGCTTGGACGAGCCGACTTCCCCATTTCGTTCGACCTCGCTGCCGCTAAGACGCTCCCATACGACGAGTAGCGATTCAGGCGCCTTTCACAATGAAATTGAAGCTTCGAGGAAGATTACTCGTGAGGAAATGTTGGTAAGGTCCAATGCCTGGATGCCTTGTGGATACTTGTCCACCATGAAGGATTCTAGGTTCTATCCAAGGTTAGCCGTTGTCTTGAGTGGAAACTTGGATGTTGTTGTGGAGTAAGGAATGGCAAATAATGTGAAGAATGCTAGGACACTTGCATACCCCTCGTGTTTGTTCGCGAATCAGGTCAACGGGTTCATGCCAGCATTCTTGGCTCCCCGCGATGGGTATGTCGACTGAAAAATTGTATGCAAGAAGGAGCGACAGTATGTAAGGGTCGAGCCTGCGAAGGAGTTCATGCAAGGACGAAGGGCTGATGGTGGAGATGGAGGAGGAGGAGGACGGGAAGAGGATAGAAGGGTGGAAATCCTCTCACTGTTGGTGAAGCTGGAGAACTAGCAGAATCAGAATCCCGAAGGACAGGGATGATGTTTTTCGAGTTATTCACGCGCAGAGTTCGACGGTGAGACAATGGCTCTTGCCCTAGACCTTCTAGCTCCCGTAGGCTACTTGGATTGTGGGAACTCTTCTTGGGTTTTGGCTGTTTCAGCAGGTTGGAGAGGCGTTCACATGGAGAATTCATATAAAAAGTGTTTTTGTCGTCGTGAGGATTTCTACAATTTTGGTTCCTTTCGGCTCGTATTTACGACAATTCAACATTTTGATAAAACCCCACGCCCAAAACTTCCATCGTTCTCCACCAATGCTGTGTATTCAGCAAGTAAGAGCAAGCTTCACTGTTCGTATCACAACGGTGATAGGTACTAGAACTAACTTATGTGATTGCTCGGTTGGAGATGCATATCATTGCTCACTTGGGCATACTCCGTAAAGTAGAGGGCCTGTCAAGGTCGAGAAGCCCAAAGAATGCCTGTCATCTGCCTTTGGCTGTTGATTGTATATTCTGTTCGCTATACCTAATGAGGACTGACGCTTTTCATCTGCCTTTGGCTGTTGATTGTTTATTCTGTTCGCTATACCTAATAAGGACTGACGCTTTTCATCTGCCCCTGTCGCTCACCAGCTTGTAAAATTAATTGCCGAATTTCTCGAACATTGCATTATTCCCATTGGCCTGACCAACAAAGACGCAATGTTGCCCCCAGTGCAATTTTGACACCTGCACGATGCCGCACATGCAGCCCCACGGGTTGGATCTCCTCTGGGGTTTATCGTGATGAACAGTGATACGAGAGCAGTGCGTGTTCACATTGGTAGATCTAGCACCAGAAGCATGCAGCTCAGCCTTCATATGCGCCCCCAACGTTTGTGAAGAGGATTCCTTTATAGTTTACTTTTCAGTCTTCAACCGAGCATGGCAATGGCTTTCCTACTGGCTGCACCATTTCCACGTAACCATGAGAGCCAGCAGCGGTCAGACTTCAACCGGAGCCTATCAACAACGAACTGCCGACACGACACAGAAGCTTTCCATCAAGGCTGGAGAGTTTGTACCTGAACGAGTTGCTGCTTTTTCCCCACGCTGACTGTCCTCTTACAATGCACAATGAAGTCATGCTATAGAATACGGCGTACCATCGTCTCCTCTAAGGTCGCCAAGGCGACAGACCTGCTCGATCCCAATCTCACAAAACGCTTGTCGTTCTCGAGGAGCGGACTGCTCGCGCCAGGCCCGCGTCCGTTATACGCCAACGAGATCAGACGAATCGTTCCTCAAGGAGCCCCTCCCGTTAGTTTCAGTGATAGTGGCTGCATACGGAGAGTACGGTCCGCGGGATGGATTTGAAGCTTCGCTCAAAAAGGTAGTCCGTCGTATGCAAATCAGTTCTCGAACTCGGAACATGGAGATCTCAGCTGTGCAGGTCTCCTGCAACCCGTTTCGAGCATGCAGCTTTTTGGTTCCGAAAGTCAGCGTCTATGTTGGGTCCTCCTGCATCATGCATGAGTTTTCCAAGTCTTTATCTCTTCAAGTCTTCCATTTATTTCAAAGTTTGTTTTCAAACGTCAAAAAACGACGTAACGACTATCAAAGCGATAAGCAGGGGCTCTTCCTGATTCGGTCATGTTGAAAGTTTCAACTATATTGGCGTCCTTATCTGGATGCAACTAAACAAACTAGAAGGCAGAGGCGAGCCCAATACAGCGGACCCCAAATCGCAATTCTTCGAGAGGAATAGACGGCCTGGCAGATCTACACATGACGCAGGCTGCGCGAAAACAGCACGCAACTTCAGACTCAGCACAGCGGAAGGCGATGGGAGCCTGTTAACGGCCAGCTCGCCAATTCAAAAGGGCAACATCTCGGTATATTTTGTATTCTACATGCAGGCCTATCAATTGTCGATCTGTCGAAACAGATGAACAACCCACTCCATAAACTTTGAACCTGCAGTAACGCGCTCGCCATTCCTTCGGAATGAGTGGACAAACGATTCTGCCTACTTGAGCGTGTGGGGGATCCCAATAGCCAGACTCCCCAAACAAGTGGAGAACGAGTCCGCATACTTTCAATCATGCAGCATTCCGATGCATAACAACATTGACCAAAGAATGGAAGTTGGAAGTCGCAAGACAAAGAGGGTCTGGCCATCATAAGTGTTGGACCAAGAAGATTTTATCGCCATTAATGGCGTCCCTCAATGCTGCAATTCTCAGCAACTCCTCGCAAAAACGAGCGTGCCCATACTGATTAAGGACGTCCTCCGTTTGACAGACCTTATTACAAACTTTTCCAGGGAGTCAGTTATCAATACTTGGACTTGAGTCGGTCTGTCATGGTTTGGAGCACACGGCTTGAAGCCAGAACTTGTTTCCTATTCAGAGGCGCTTGAGCGCAGAACACGTCAAATGACATCGAATCAACCAAGTTTGTCGGCCATCTGACACACAATCAGAATATTGTGCCAGAGTATGGGTCCCATTTCCAAGCCATTGAGCATGAAATCCCACGAAATTTAGGACACTTGAGCGGGCTCCTATGTCGAATCCATGAGTTTTTAGTATCATTGGACGAATGGTAAGGGGAAGCCATGATTGCATCGACGATCCTTCTGACCTCCTACGGCCCTGGAGGCACGTATCAAATGGAGAGAAGAGCTGAGGAAGACGGTTTTCAAAAGAAGGCGTGCACGAGGCATACTGGCGCGAGAACACTTTCAGCACGATTGACTTCAAGTTACTTGCCCACAACCAGAGAGCAACGTCGTAAGTGTGTTGGGAATATGGCCTTTTCTCCTTCTATATACATGTAAAAAGTGTTTCTATAAACATTATGGTGGCATCCAAATACATCAGTCCAATTATGTAGAATCAGAATTTCGATTTCGGTTTCAATACGGGAACCTCACGAATTATAGGGGCTCACATTGCCCTTGGAAACGACAAAGGCTTCCAAAACCGAAATTGCGGCCCACAGTCGATTCTCTGCCTCTTTGAAAACTAGCGACCTTGGAGAGTAGAAGACCTCATCAGACACTTCTTCCTGATGTCTCGGAAGGCAGTGCATGAACTTCCAACCCGGCTTCGCTCCCCCCTTCTCTGCCAGTGCGGGTGTGATCTGGAAACCCGAGAAGGCCTTCACTTTCTTCTCTTTCTCGCTTTCCTGACCCATGGATACCCAAGTGTCCGTCACAAGTATGTCGGCATCTTTCACGGCCTCTTCGGGTACATTCGATTCCATGAGCTTTCCCTGTATGCGCGCGTCTGATCCTGACTTTTGTATTAATTTCCTCATCTCGCCGGGTATCTCATAGCCTTTGGGTGTTGCAACTGCCAGATCCACACCCAGCTTTCCAGCGCCGATGGCAAGATCGTATAGAACGTTGTTCGCATCGCCCACCCACGCTATCTTCAGCCCTTCCAGTCCAAGTCCTGGCGTCGCAGATCTCTCTTTCGTTCGACTCGATTGGAATGCTTCATGTATCGTCAAGTATTCCGCTATCGTTTGCAGTGGGTGAAAATCATCGGATAATGCGTTGATCACAGGCACACTGGAGCTTTTTGCCAGGTCTGCCACATCGCTGTGTGGACCCACTCTTGCAAACCAAGCAGATACCATAGAGCTCACGACGATAGCGGTGTCGTACAGACTTTCGTTGACACCAAGTTGTATGTCCCCAGCCGACAAAAACACTATATGTCGTTTCGGAGTCAGCAGTGCAGTTTCTAGATGTGTAAGGACTTGCGAGACATGATCTAAGAGTGTACGCTCACATTATGATCCTCAAAAGTGTCTTGCGACTCAGTACATGGTACGAAAAGGGAGAGATTGAACCCGAAAAGACTTACTGGGGTGACCTCCGAGCGTAGCAACTGCGCTTTCCGTGCTGACTCGAGTCCTTGTGGAGAGCTTGTTGAAAGTCATGGCGACTGTCTTACTACACGATGTTTGGAATCAGCATATCCCGCTGAATATCGCTTTACGCTTATAATAATACCATCATGACTTAAGAATAGCAAAGACAGGCTGATTTCAGAAGGATTTTGTACCCTGCCAAAGCTCCTCCCAAAGTCCGTGGTATCGCGCCAGTCTTGATCGACTTCTTGAAAGCACTTGCATTCCTGACAAGTGTAGTGAGCTCCGTTGAGCTCAAGTTTTCTATTGAAAGTAGATGTCGAGGAGCGAAGGGCGAAGTAGCAGGGGATGTAGCTGTTGCTAGACGTCGTCGTTGTTGTGGCTTCTCAATGGTTCGCAGGCACCGGACGGAAGGTCGTAGTGGGGGCATATTGGAAGCCTGCCCAATGGCTCCATGAGGGGGATACCCAGGGTCTTGAAAGGGGTGAAGCTTGGAGGTCTAGGTGCTTTTGAATGAAGGAGCGAAAAACTTCTCAGGGAAAGCTGTTATGGGTAATTGATAAATCCTCAAAAGCTGAATGTGGGGAGCCACAAATCCAAAAAGAAATCAAAACAATTTAGCTTTGATGCCAATTAAAGGCCAAGACTTTGTGAAAGCTGGGGAATCGTCATCAGGCAGCTGGCAGCGGGCTTGATATGTAGCAATCATCTACAAGCGCAGCAACCGCAGCATTCCTCCCACTCTCCATCAACATCGAGATATCCTCGATGGTCCTCGATGGCTGCTATCCGCAAGTTGCTATACACAAATGACACAGAAGACTCGACAGCCATGTCTGACAATGCGAACGAACCCCTCCTAGGCGCCGAACAATCAACATCGAATCGACCACCCTCTCAAAGATCGAAAGCCTCAGCGAGATCAAAACGCTCAAATCAGTCAAAGCGATCAGAAGAATCAACACCTTTACTCTCACAAGATGCCGAGCATCAAGATTATGGCGATGCGCCTCCTGAAAACGGAAATGCCTCACCTGCCGCTTCGTCACTGAGGTCACTACAGAATGGAGGTTCGACAACAGGGAAGCGCAGGGCAAGGTGGCCAACGATCATCGCTTTGACTATCCTAGGCTTGATATTCATCCTCATACTATGCCTTGGTTTCGCAGCGCCCGCAGTAGTCGAAGAGTATGCGAAAGAGTCGATGGTCTTCGAACCTACGAACCTCTCAATAGACTCATTCACAGCAACGGGGGTAAGAGCGAGGATACAGGGAGATTTTAAGCTTGATGGATCGAGGGTGCAGAGGAAGCCAGTGAGGGATTTGGGACGCGCGGGGACATGGATCGCAAGAAAGGTGGAGAGTAGACAATCTACAGTGGTGGTCTATTTACCAGAGTACGGCGACATCTTGCTTGGTACTGCTGTTGTACCACCGATCGTGGTGGACATTAGGGACGGGCATACTACGCATATCGATTTCTTGAGCGATCTTGCAGCTGGAGATATAGATGGCATACGGAGAATGGCGAACGATTGGCTTGAGGGGCGACTCGGGCGATTGAGTGTGAGAGGTGTTGCGGATGTCTCACTGAAATCTGGGCTATTCCCTCTGGGAATGCAGACTCTAAGTGAGACAATTGTGTTTGATGGTCAGTACTTGCTTAGCTTTCGTGCTTTGCTTGGACGATAGGACACTAGCACTGATATCTGCTTTGACAGATAAAGAAATACCTGCCATCCCAAATTACGACATAACGAAGCTCAATTTCCACGAGATCAAATTACCAGGCGGCGAGCGAGGCATGGAAGCGGATGTCTCGTTGGATCTGACGAACGACTACCCCGTCAAGTTCACCGTGCCTCCATTAGGGTTTGACATCCTGGTGCAAGGGTGCACTCCAGATCTACCATACCTCCAGCTTGCAGACGCGACGACTGAGGAGATTCATGTGGAGCCCAAAGAGGGCGTCAAGGTTCAAGTTGGAGGATTTATCAAAGAATTGCCCGAGACGCTCCTCGCTACGTGTCCACAAACGGAAAAGTCCCCATTAGATGTTCTGCTGGGAGATTACATCCGCGGCAACGAAACTACCATTTTCGTTCGTGGTTCTGATGCTCCCTCAAGCGATACACCTGCATGGGTGACGGACCTTATCAAGAGCGTTACTGTTCCGGTGCCCTTCCCTGGAAAGACGTTTGAGAGCCTGATGCGTAATTTTTCACTTACAGACGTTCATTTTGACCTGCCGGATCCGTTTGCTGTCCCAGGGTCACCCGAAGCTTCCGCTAGAATATCTGCAGTCGTCAAAGCCTTGGTTGGCCTGCCGAAAGAGATGAATTTTCCGATCGACGTGGGTCGCGTACGAGCAAAATCAGATGTTTTCTATCACAAGAAAAAGCTAGGCAAACTTGACCTTAGCAAATGGCAGAAGGCAAATTCGAGCCGAATTGAGGCACACGGCGATACTGAGGCTGGTCTCGCAGTGGATTCCATCGTCAAGAACGCTCCTTTAGAGATAACGGATGACGATGTCTTTTCAGACGTGGTTCAAGACTTGGTCTTTGGTGGCAAGAAGGTAGTCCTTGGAGTAAAGGCAGACGTTGATGTCGAGACGGAGACGGCGCTTGGGAAATTCGTGGTTCGGGATATTCCAGCAGAGGGCAAGGTGTTTGTCAAGCGTTAGTCTTCCTATTTATATCCATATATGGTAGCGTTAACGGCAATATTATGGGTGCTGATGGCCTGTCCTCAGCAATATCCGGTGGGAATCTGAAGGGCTTCTCGCCTCAGATAGGGTCTTTACGAATATTGGAGACTACGAAATATACTCTTTCGTTGGAAGCGAAAATCAATATCACAAACCCGACCGAATACTCTGCAGTAGTACCCTACATGAATATCTTGCTCCTGAGCAACGGTACCGAAATCGGCCACGCAACCGCTCGTAACGTCTCCGTCGGACCAGGCCCAAACCACAACATCGTCGTCGAAGCCCTCTGGGATCCCAAAACTCCAAGTGGCCCAAAAGGCCTCGCCCAGGGCCGCGAGCTCCTCTCCCAATACATTTCCGGTCAGCCCCTCTTCCCCCCCGTCCCTTCCCCAAACCACCCAACTAACACGAAGCAGGCTTCAACACAACCATAACCCTCCGCACCCACGCCGGCAGCATCCCCCACCAACCCTCACTCGGCCGCGCCCTCTCCACCTTCAACATCTCAATCCCTACCCCCAAACTGACTCCCCCCAAGAACCCCAATCACTCCCCCGATGACGACCGCGACCCCAACGCCCCCAAATTCATCGACGACGCCACATTCCACCTCCTCACCTCCACCGCAACATTCACCCTCCTCTCTCCCCTCCCGCACAGTGTCGTAACAATCGCCTACCTAAACGCCACAGCCTTCTACAACCACACCGAGCCCGTGGGCGCTATCCTGTATGAATTGCCGTTTGAAGTCCCGCCGGGCGCGAGTGAGAGTCCACGGTTGCCGGTGGATTGGGATTTGGGCAGCGTGGGGTATGAGGCTGTGAAGGAGGCGGTGGGGGGTAGGTTGAAGCTGGATGCGAGGGCGGAGGTGGAGGTTAGAGTGGGAGCGTGGGGAGAGAGGGTTTGGTTTTTGGGGAGGGGGGTAGGGGCGGGGGTGAGGCCAATTTAAGGTGATTGTGTGATGGATTGGATATATGAGGTATGCGGCTGGATATATTGGATGCGCCGGTGGGGTCGAACATATGGAAGGCGTTTCTGGGTGGTTGTATATGACTGATGCTCTGCAGGCGTGTCCAATTTCTTTCGATTCTTTGTCGATATGATCAGAAGCATAAGAATCAAAGCTCATGTGTGTGAAGGCAGATGCATATACTGCATTGATTGGTACTGCCACCCAATTGACCATCCATCACAAGATACATGCATGAACGCCTTCGCTAGACCGACAATGCACGACACAATTATTCGTTTCCACTATCCTGGTGGTAAAGAGCTAGCATCGACCAAGTCCTCTGCCTCTTTCTCAATATCCTCATTCGCAGCGTGCAAGGGCGATCGCGGCAGCGCCATCAGACCCGTCCGCGCAGATTCCAGGATGCCGAAGGGGGAGATTAGCTTCATGAAAGCATTGATACGTGAGGGTTTTGCCGAGCTAGAAGAGTTATCTTAGTATGACATTTTCTGCATCCAGAGCTCATGTACTTGACTTACACCTCAACAATGCAATTGTTCGTACTTATATCCAACACCTTGCCTCCAAATTGATGCGTCAAATGCGTAATAGCGTCCAAGTGTTCGTGCTTATGTCTCAGTGCCTGACTTGCCGCAAGCCGACTAGGATGGTAGTCTGCTCCTATTGCCTTCTGCTGTTGCTCTTGCTTATGATGTCGCTCAGTCTCAGCGTCTCGTGCTTCCTCAAGCCTCGATACGTCCGCTGCAGACATCTCTCTGTGGTGCGCCATGAGATCCTCGAAGTATTCAGGTCCCAGCATTGAGATTTTCGCAAGTAGGAGTTCTCTTTGAACAAGAGGCGCTGCTGTATAGTCGAGGACTGCCCACACAGGCACCAAATCTTCTAATTGCCGCCTTGCTTGTTCCACTACTCCATCTTGACCAGATAAAACTATCGTCATGCGAGACAAGTCTACAACCTCGGTATTGCACACAACCAAACTATCAATATTGAATCCTCTGGCGGCAAGAATTCCAGAAACGCGCGATAGCACACCAGGCTCATTTTGCACAAGGCAATTGAGTATATGCCGCTTCGGTGGGAGCTGTGAAGGTAGGGGGGTTTCGTAGAGAATGGAGGAGACGGCCGCTGGAGCTGACCATGACGGGAGCGGCTCATTAGTCGGCAGTGGATTGATGCGGCGGTGGATGGCTTTGTAGGCAAGTGCGGAGGTTGAAGAGCTTGTGTGCTGCCTTCTTCGAGGGAAGAGACGTTTTGAAGTCCGGCAGATTGGTTGAGCGAATGTGAGGCCTGCAGGGAGGGAGGTGAGAGTGTGGCGGGAGGCCATGGTGGACTCTTACGCGGATTACTGGACAGCTTATGAGGGTATCATGGTCGAGGGTGCTCTCAATGGGTCGGGGTTGCGATAACAACTCTATTGTTCACTCACAGATTTTTGAGTCGTCAAAATCTGTGAAGCCGAAGCCGAGTAATTTTACGCTAAGCCTTTCCAGGTCATAAGGTAAGGTCGACCTCATTGCCGCCAAGCTTGATGTTTCCATTCTCCAATTACCACCCTCACAACAGCAAGTCGTCAAGGTATGAGAGCGCCAGATTTGAGCAGAAATCTAAGCTGATAATGCAGATGCTTTCACGAACCGCACTTCGAGCTTCGAAGGCCCCATCGACGATCACCAATCGCGGCTTCAGAACCTCCGCAGCACGCCTCTCAAGTCCATACCACTACCCGGAAGGTCCTCGCAGCAACATACCGTTCAATCCTCTGACAAAGTACTTCTTTTATAGATACTGGGGGACGATGGGTAGGCTAAACGCACATGCGACTAATCTTGGCTAAGCTGACTGCTTTATAGCTTTCGCCTTTGGCTTACCGTTTGGCATCGCTGGTAAGGCATACCGCTTGAGTAACAAAGTATAGGGTGCTAATGAGTTTCACAGTGTGGCAGACAAAGAAGAACCACTGAGCACTTTCGGGGTGTGGAATTTGGCGATGACAGGAGGATTTGGCCAGGGTTGGAGACAGTGCTATTGTGCTCTTTGAGCAGAGACGTGCCTGCTAGCTATGTATAGAGATCGTTATGAAAGAATGAAAGAGATTCCTACACACAGTACTTGCTGGAATTGATCGAATTGCGATTGACCTCGAGGGCTACATACTTCCCGGCGATGTTGTGGCGGCTCAATAGCTTAGTCAAGGTTCACCTATCATAGGGTGTTGCGCTGACTCTAAACCACACGAAGGATCCCAACCTTCATAGTCCGGGACTGTTTGTTTCTGAGTGCCTTTTGCAAAGCGAATTTACTCAATGTCCATCCGCCCTCTAAGTCTGCGGTTTTCGAGACGACCAACGCTTCGAAAAAATGGTCAAGTAGCGTATTGATTCCAACCTTGGATTTCAATGGAGTACTTCCTCCTCCAGATGAGCAGAGCAAGGCAAGAATTCCTATGTTCATGCCTTTGGAAAGTGCACGATCCCATTGTGACCTCGCATCTCACGGACACCGAGCACAGCGCTTTCCCGAGGAACAGTGTTCACATTCAACAGCCGCAGGTATGCAAGAGGAGAACTTTCAGGAATAAGTTCAATGAGATTGGTTTCATTATAGACGGGCGCTGCGATCAAACACGAACAGATTCCTCCCCATTTCACCTCTTTTCACCCAACCAACTCTTCCTATCGGTTCTATATGTCTACTAGAAAGCTGCTCTAGCGTTATTGCATCGCCAGTGTTAGCTACGAAGCGGTGGTTGTCGATGGTCAATCGGCCTACAACGAACCCTTTTGAAGGAGTACCATTGCGATCAAATTCGACCGTGTAAGTCTAGCAGCAAGGTTAGCAGGCCAGTTGAAATAAATTTATAAATAATCCCAGAGCCTACTTCAATGATTGCTTCACCTTCAGCCTGCGCACTAATCCGAGGAATCGGTAGATCTGTTACGTAACGAGGTAAGGGATTCGTATCTGGATATGCGGACTCATTTCGTCTGGGTTGTGTGCCGAGACAGAGAGCATGCTGATAGGTGAGTACTCCACCATTCGCAAGGATCAAGCCATTCTGGCCGTTTCCACTTCTTAAACCTCGCACCATTGCTGTCAGAGCCTGCACAAACTGAGTATGCAGCTTAGCTACTCGACAAAGCGTTCAGGGATGACTTACATGCATTGAGTAATTGTTGCCTGCACCTCCAAATGAAGTCAGCCCTCCTAACAGTGTGATAGGCTTCGGAGACTTTGTGAACGGCAGCCCAAGGTGCTGACACGCAAGTTTTGGAACGATGGGGAAGCAACTATCTTAGGCGTTATCGCGCCAGCATCTTCCAGAGCTGTAATGCACTTACGAGTAGAAGTCGAATAGGCTTATCTGCTCCTTGGCTAAGCCGGAGACCTCTAAACAAGCGTCCAGTGAGCGCGAAATAGAGGGGCTCGAGTGGTAATTCGGACGTTCCCAGACTGCATGAACGTGGTCATCAGCCACACGATGATAATGCACGAATGTAACAGTGCACCTACAGTCATCCGAATCTTGAGTACCCGCGCCGCCCAAAGGATAGACCCATTTGCTTTCGGGAATACCAAGCTCTTCAGCATATTCGATCGAAGTCAGAATACAACTTCCGGCCAGATTGATACTGTTAAACGCATTCATCAAAAGTGGATCTACACTCCGGTTAGTACCTTCATTTGACAGCCAAGCGTGGTAGACAGAGTGTACACGGAAAGCAGATCATTCGGTTCCTTTTCGACACAGTAGCGATTGCTGCTTCTGTCAGGGCTGCCTGCCCATAGGTCCATGAGGACTCATTTCTCTCGGCAACTTTGGCAAAATCAGCGTACAATTGTGCAGACTCATTGTTATTTTCCGGTATCGATTGTCCGCGATGGGCCCTGAATCCATTCTCATACAGCGCGTAAACGTGAACAGGAAGACCGATAGCATGGGCAGTGCCTATACCTGAAGTATCACGAGTGGGAATGAGCAGAGGGCTTTATATAGCACAATTAGGGTAACATACCTTCCGCGGGTAGACGCAGTTTCAAGGGAGACGCAGTTTGGATGCCTGTATCTAGGGTAGTCCATCCAGGAGGGGGCAGTCTTTTTGCAGCTGAACATGCACTCACTATCGATCATTTTGGATGTCAGCCCCTTTGCCCATCCAAACTTCTGTTCACCTAACGCGCACTTACGCGAGGCTAACGCTTCACCACCAGTCACGATAGCAACTTTTGTTTCCCCTTGTGAGATTTTACGAGCCGCCTCATCGACAAGCTTGATCGGTTGATTGCCTCCATGCTCGCTATATGTCTTGTACCGAGGTTGGATACCCAGCTTTTGCGAAAGGAGGCCAGGTAAGTCATGGTAAGGCCATGACCATGTAGCGACGACGCTGACGCTGTCAATGCTCGACTGAAGTTCTTCCTTGGTAGACTTTGGTAATCCAGTGTCTTCTATGGCGCTCAGAATTGCCTGCGACATGAGCTGCATGGGCTCAATGGCATCCTCGACTCTCTGAGATCTATTCTTGACATCGCCCACGCCAACTATGACGGGTATCTTACAGGCAAAAGCCATTTAATAGGAACACTAAGTGCTCGAGAATGACAATAGTCCTTTTCCAAATAAATATGGAAAGGCGGCCGCTGGGTTCTTGGGCAAGAAAACTCGCAATGAGTGTAACATTCAGCTCAAATGTTTCACATGTCATTACCCAAACGGGAAGCCCTGACAGTTCGGATATAGCCGTAGATACCGAGGTCCTTAGATTTATATGAGGATTATATATAAATCTAAGTACCCCCGTATTAGTTTAATTACTAACCGCCTTTTGAACCGTATATATATAAATTCTCTATCCTCACCTCTATTCTTTTTATAACGCCACCGTTATTATCGTCGCTCTCCCTTTACTACTATCTCCCGCTTAATCTCGTTATCGCCTTTTTATTTTATCCTACTATCGCTAGTATACTTTAGGCCCTATATATAAACCTCGATCTATTTATTATAATTACTAGTACCTTAATATAAGAACTAGTACCTTAGTATAAAATAGTAGTTTATTTATACTACTAGATAGAAGAAGAAATATATAATATACTAAAACTAAATCTTAACTACTATTTTATTTCGTTAATACTATAATTTTTACGTATTTTATTTCGTTAATACTATATTCTTACTATTTAGTAGTAACGGCGTAGTCGAATTTTATTTATAAATAAAAGGAGACTAGTTATTAACTTTTAAAATATTAATTATAAAATACTAAATCCTCTATTAATATCTCGAAGATATAATTATTATCCGTACTACTATTCTTTTATATAGGTCGAATTATTTTATAAGATTATAAATTAATTATAATTCGTCTTTATATTTACTATTAACTATAATATTAATATTAACTCTTTAACCGTTAGTGTTCTACGATAATAAACGAAACGAGCCGCTTCGTTTTCGTCTTAACTTTTATATATAGTAACGGTATTTCTTTATACTAGCTACGCCTACTTTAAATCCTAATAATCGAGTTATTATATTAAGTTTTTATAATTATATAAATTAGTTTATAAACGCGCTTTATATCACGGGGTAGACTTTGATAGGAGTATTATTATAAATATTTATTAAGACGACGGGCTAAGCCCTAGCGCTAGCTCTATCGAGATTAAAATAATATTAAAATTCTAGTATATTAGGGCTAAATCCTCTATAGAATAATTAATATCTTTTATATTATATACTATTATATTAACCCCTTGTTAAATAGTAGTAATAGTAATATTAACGTAGAATTATACCTTTTTTATATTAATAAAAACGATTATACTAGTTATAAATAATAAAATAACTCTTAAAAAAACGGTTAATATACTCCCTATTAACTACTATATTTAAAATAATTTACTTTATATCGATAGCGAGTCTTATTTATATTATATTTATTTAGTATTTCCGTACCGTACTTTACTACCTTAAATAAATATTTCTAAACTCTTTATTAAGTTATTAAAGTAGTTTATTTAATACCCTTTTTATTTAGGGTATTTATAGTAAATATTAAACTAAATATTTAAAACGTCTCTTTATTTATTTTCTTTTTATTAATATAATTATTTATTTTAGTAAATTATTTATTAGGTAAATATCTAGCCTAGTAAATATATTACTAGTTATATCTCTTATACTTCCGCTTTAGAAAAAAGAATACTAGAATACTAGTCTTTTAATACTACTCTTATTATTCGCCTAGTATTATTACTTTTAATATTTATTATTAATTATTACCCTAGTTATTACTCTAGAAGAAATTTAACTAAGTTTTATTATAGTTAATTTTATTTTCTATTTATAAGAATTCTTATTATTAAATAAATATATTTTAAAATAGGTAAAAGTTACTTTTAATATTAAACGAGTAATTATTTAAATAGTTATATAGTCTTTTTATCCTCCTATTAAAGTACCTCTTTAGTATTTATTAAAGAGGGGCCGGAAAGCGAAGTAGTTTAATAACGATCTTTCGGAGTATATTAAGTTTAAATAGCCTATTATATAATTACTCTAGGTTATAGATAAAACGTCTATAATACCGTTTATCGGTATTTTCCGAAGGGATATTAAAGAGCTACGTTAATACCTATAAAAGAAATAGTCTTTAGAGGACGAATTTAAAAATAAAGAAATTATAACTCCTCTCGAGCCTAAATAACCTATTATAAATTCCGAATAAATAATATAATTTATAGAATCGCTAGAAATTTAGGCCTTTATTATTAAGTTAGTAACTAAGATAAAGAAAGGCCCGGTAGGACTTTAAGATTTATTAAAAGTAAATAATTTAACTAGTTAAAATAGTACTAGTACTAGGGTAAACGCTTAAAATAAATTAAAACTCGAAGAGATTAAATTCTTCGATTTAAGGGCGATAAGAAAGATAACCTATTTATTTTAAAAAGATATATTATATATAAAAACGTTTTCGACTTTAAAGATCGCGTTAATAATATAATTAAATAATATAATAAAGAGGAGGTATAAAAGTTTCTATTTTTATATCTTAAGGGAGTAGCCTTTAAATAGTTCTCGAATAAACTAAATATTAATATTAAAGTATTAATATATACCTTCGTTAATTTTAAATAGATAAGTCGTTTTATTAAATGATTTAAAATAAAGATACTAGAAGTTATACGTAAACTTCGTTTTAATAAATATAGATTTATTTAAATACGTACTAGTAAGACGCCTAAATAGTATATAAATAAAATATTTAATTTAACTAGGGCCGCCGATATTCCTAGCGTATATTAATAAATATCTATAATCTATAACTATATTAACTCTAATTTTAAGTCTTTTATTAATCCGCTAAAACTTGGCCTCCTATTAAATAAATTCTTTAATTTACTTAATACTAAGGAAGAAGCCTAACTAGGAATAATATAAAGTAATAAAATAATTAGGCCTTTACCGCCTCTTAAGCTAAAGAGTTTATAGTAAAATTAATAGAATTATTAATAGCCTAACTAGTTCCGGTTATAATAAAACTAGTTACTTTAAACTACTTCTTATTAATTTATTAATCCGGTCTATTAAAATATATTTAATATCCCTTAAACGTAGTAATAGTCTTATTAGATTTAACCGATATTTATTTAATTATAGATTATTAATAAAAGTATTAAGAATATACCTTTCCCTCCTAGAAATAAAAATCGTCTTAATTTTTAACCGCGTTAAGAAAACCGCGGGTTTATAACCGGTAGTTATAATTTTAATTATTTCGGGTAATAGTAAATACCCCCTAGGTATATAACTATTTATTATAAAACCGAGGTATAAAAGAATTATTCTCTAGAAGATAATACTATAAAGTAATAAATAAAAGAGTAATTCACACTTAATGTTAATTACGTTAATAAATAGGGTTAGAATTAATAGTAAAAGAATTATTATAATAAATAAAATAAAATAACCGGTTATTAAATAACTATTATCGATTCACCTAAATAAATCGAGTATTATATCTATAAGGAGTCGTTCTCTTTTAAAAATATATTATATATATATTTTAGAAATTAAGGCTTAAGTAGGAACCTTATTAAAACCTCTTATTTTAAATATTTAATTATAAATATTATTTAAAAGAGTAAATAGCCTTTAATAATAAACGAGAATATAGAAACCTATTATTAAATTAAAACGAATAACGAATTACTAAAATAAAAGACTATTATTAAATTAAACTACGATTTATCTAAAAATACGGGAATAAAATAAACGTTTAGGAAATACCGGTATATTAATATTCGGGTCGGCCTAGACCTTGAAATTAAAATAGAAAAGAGTTATAAAAATACTAGTTATAAAGTAACTATCGCCGACTATAAATTTATAATATACTTCTTTTTAAAAGTTAGAATTCGTACTATAATAACTCTACTCTAAATTACCGGTATTAATATTAACCGCTATATTATTTCTAAATATATCGTTACTTTCTTATACTTCCCCGGGAAAGATAAGAGTGGTAATAAAATAATAACCGAAACCGCCCCTAAAGAAGTCTATATTATAGATAATTTTAAAGTAAATATATTTATTAATATAAATATTATAGCCCTTAAAGGAATTAATATATTAATATCTTATTAAATAGCCCGTATCGGTAGTTACGATATAAAGTACTTTATTAATATCTATTTAAAGGGTATAAGGATAAACCGGTTAATATATATTATAAAAATAAAGATTATCCCTCTATAAACTACGGTAATTATCGAAGTCTATAAATTTAATTTATTAGTACGAGATTACTTCTTTAAACCGGTAGATACTAACTTATACCTCTTTACCGGAATCGTTAATAATAGGATAAAATTAGTACTTATAAAGAATAAAACGGATAAATACGTTAAAATCTCTAGGAATATAAAACTAGGCTAAATAGTCGAGGTTTAATTTAATAGCTACTATAGTATTATTATAAATAATAACGACGTTCGCGAGCTCGTTATACGAAGGCCTCTTTAGGAGTATAAAGAAACTTTTATTAAAAATACTTTTAATAATATAATTACCACTAGTACTAGTTTATTACTTCTTAAGTAACTTTTAGAGAGTAAAGATATAAAGAATTTAACTAGTTCCCGGTCTTCTATACTATTAATAAAGGTAATTACTTTAGTAAAGGATAGTATCCTCTTAAATAGTATTATTATTTATAGTAAATAACCGGAGTTAGTAAAGGTTATTAATTAATTCTTTATACTTTAGGTAGAAGGAGGCTTTATTAATATTCTAGAAAATAAATAAATATATATATTACTTCGCGCCGACTAGGAAGATAAAGTACTTAAAACGGTATATATTTATCCTATAAGAAATAAGAGCCGGAAGATTATTAACGAAACTTTTAATAAATTATATATTTAAGGACGATTTAAATAAACGATATAAATTACTTTATTTAGTTTCCTAGTCTTCGTTATTTAGACTATAAAATTAGACGGTATTAAGAAAAGTTATACCGTTATTAATATTCGAGGTTTAAATATTATAATTATAATAAACGTCTATTATTTACCTTTATAGAATAATATAATTAGCGCCGTTAAGGGTTATTGTTAAATTACCGTTATTAACGCGGCTAGTTTCTTCTATTAATAGCGAGTATACTTTAAGAATAAATATAAATTTACCGTCGTATTATACCGCGGCTAGGAGACTTTTAATATTATAGTAATAAGATTTAAAAACTCGCCTATATACGTATAGCGGTAAATAGACCGGATTCTACGTATTTATAAAGTATTCGCCCGAGTATATATCGATAATATTATAGTATTCTTTTAGATCTTTAAGGATTATATTTAATACCTATATATAATATTTTCCTTATTCGCTAAGTTTAATATTTTAGTTAACTCTAAGAAAGTATTTATCGGTTATTCGTTAATTATATTATTTAGTTAAAAAGTTAATTTATTCGGCCCGGGGCTATTAACTTCTAAAGAAAAATTTATAATTATTAAATAACTAATTTTCCCTTAAATACTAGTAGTACTTAAAATATACCTAGGAATAACTAGTTAGTTAAGAGATTATATTAAAGATTATACTATTCTAGCTAGGTCTTTATAAAATAAAAAAACTACGTTATTAAATAAAATACTACTTATAAGTATTTAACGATAAGAATATATTAAAAAGACTAGTTTTAAATTACCTTCCTTATAGGAGATCCGTTTATTTAAAGTTATTTAAAATACCCTTTCTAAGCCTTTCTTTTTATATTATTTTAATAATAAAAAGAAACTATTTATCGACCTTAATACTAGTAAGAAATTAAATTATAAAGTTATAATTTATTATATTATAAAAGAGTTAAAAAGCCCTTATCCCGACCGGAAGTAGGTTTAGTTTATTCTTTTCCTTAACCGACTCTTTAAGGATATAGAAATACGTTATTAACCTACTAAAATAAAATTAATAAAAATAATATAAATATTTATTAAGATTAAATATATAGTCGAATTAATCTTTAAGATAATCGTTTATATTAATTATAGAACTACGCTTAATATAGTTAAATAAATAAATATAATTATCTTATCTATAATAAAGACTAATTTATATATCGTACGGGCTTTAGATTATATTTAGTATTTTTAAAATATAGAGATCCGTTATAAATCTAGCGCTAAATATATAGTACTAGACACTCTATCCCGACTATAGTAGAAGAACGTAGTTAAGGACTTTTTAGAAGGCGAGTTAGATATACTCTAAGTATATATATAAAGTCTATATACTAATAAAAATAAACGTATAGTTTAAATAAGAATTACTTTAAAGGTATTAGAATAACGATTTTTAGGCCAAAATAAATTATATATTTAACTATAACGTAGAAATTAGTAAGGATACCGTAGATTTTCTTTTTTCAAAGGGGAATAACGGTTTAATATAATATATTAATAATTTAATTATTAATCGAGTATATACGCCGGAGCGTTTATATATACCTTCTTTATATATTAAAACTTTATTTAATATCGTATATTCTAGCTCGTATATAGGAAGATATAAATACTATAAAATAATAACTAGGTATTAATATATATATAAACTAGATAAAAAACTAGGGGAGTATTTATAATATTATTTATAATATTAACTCTTCGGTACTCCTAGGTATAAGTCTTATAGAGTACTATAATTTATTCTTATACCGCTCTCTTCTTTCTATATAATTTCTATCGATTTTATCTTAACCTTACCTCTTTTCTAGGAAGGATTCGATAATATTATAATCGTTATATATAAATTTTCCTAAAAGGTAATTACGATTCTAGGAAAATTAATATAGAAGGTAGAGTAATAGGTAAATATACTTTTACGTCGTTTATATTTAATAGACTAAAGTATTCCGAAGGTTATTCTTTCCGATCGTGACCGTAAATTTATAAATACCCTATAAAAGGCTCTATTCGATAAATTTAAAGTAAATTTAAAGTAAATTTAATATTTTCTATTATCTATTATTTATAAACGGATAAATTAAGCGAGTATATAAATTAAACTATTAAAATTATATTATAATTCTAGATCGCTACCTTATAAAACCCTAAAGCCTAGGAAAAAATACTATTTTTTATAATTATATAATATAATAATATATTTTCCTAGCCCATTAACTATACTTTAAATAAAGTAACTTTCGGTTTTATTATTAATAACGCGTTAGACCTAGGAAACTAGGAGAATAACGTTTTATTAAAGAAACTAGTATATATTTAAACTTCGGATATAATTACCTATATTTAAATATACGATAAAGAGTATTATAATTATATTTATTACTTTTATTACTTCCGTAAAGGGGACTAGGTTTTATTATATTTATATAAAGATTATAATATTCCGGTAAATAAATTTACTAGTCGTAAATATAATTAATAAATAACTAAGTTATTTAAGATTCTTAATTATATCGGTAAATTTATATACCGCCTTAATATCCCGGAAAATTAGAAGATTTATAATATATTTTTAATAATATAACTAAAGTAGTATTTATTACTAGATAAGAACTCTTTTAAACGTTTACGACCTATTAACTTTAAAATAGTAGAAACCGAGCGAGATAACTTAGAGCTAGAATAAAAACTAAAGTATATCCTCGATAAACGCGTTATTAAAAAGAGGAAGGGTTACGCTACTAAATACCTTCTATCCTAAAAAGGCTAGGGATCTATATAAGACCGTTAAATAAATACTAAAAATATTTTCGTAGGCGAATTTATTAAGGAATATAAATAATAGGCTAAATACTAAGCCAAATTCTTCTTCTAGGGTCGATAACTTTAGAAATATAATTATATTTCTCTTTTATATTATCGCTCTTTATTTATCTTTATTAGGAAATAACTATTATATTAAATCTACCTATCGAGCTCTATTTAGAGTACGGGTACTATAATAATATAAAGAGGGTACTATATTAAGAACTAGTAAAACTACTTTTTAATAGTTTTAAATTATTCGTTTAGTCGTACGTAGAGCTTTATAGCCCGAATATTTTAATATAGTATTATTTATATACTTCCCTATATGGATTTAAATATATACCCCTCGTTATCGCTACTTCTTAACTAGGTAGTATACTTATATAGGAAAGAGTTTCGGATAATATAAAAATTATATAATTATTTAATCGAATCGGGACTAGCTCCGCGTTAAAATAATTTTAATTCTAAAAGTACCGTTAAACGATTTTTACCTAGATCTAGTCTAGATTTAATTTAGATTTATACTAAGACTTTATTTTATTAATATATATTTAGGGCCCTAGTCCTTTAATATTAATATTTTTATAACGTTATATATATACGCCCTTATTTTATTAATATTATAGCTCTTATTATTAATTATCTACGTTATTCTTATACCTCCCTATCGCCTTACCTCGTTATCGCGATTTTAATATCTTATTTTACGACTTTACGTTAAACTTTAAAACTCTACGGGCCTACCCGTAATTAGTCGATAATTTAAAATATATACTACTTATTTATTTACTTCTATATATAGACGTTATTTACGTTATTACTAACGATACCCTATATAAACGTATTAACGAGGGTGTTAACTTCTTTCTTTTAAATTAGGCGATCTATTACGAGGTAGACTTTAATAAGAGTATTATTATAAATATTTACTAAGACGGCGGGCTAAGCCCTAGCGCTAGCCCTATCGAGACTAGAGTAATATTAAGATTCTAGTATATTAGGGCCAAATCCTCCATAGAATAATTAATATCTTTTATACTATATATTATTATATTAACCTCTTATTACTTTATAAACTTAAAGAAATATTTATACCCCGGTTATATAAAGTACTTTATATTTCGGTCGTAGGTATAGAGAACGATTTATACTAGATTAAAATATCGCCGCCGTTTATATCGTATATTATTATTTTCGTTTATATAGAAAATCTTTACCTTTTCTTAAATATCTCGGTCTAACTATAATTAATTATTAGGAAAATTAAATCGCGCTAGAATTACGGAGTTAAGAGCGGAGTTTACTTTTTTTATAATTTAAAGTTTATATTTACTTAAAAGCGGAGAAGTAATATTTACCTTATTAAGAATTATAGCGAAATTAATAGGTTTTCTTTACGTTAAAATAGGAACTTTAAAAATTTCTTTTTAATCTTTTACTTCTTACCTTTTACTTCGTTATTTCTAATTTATATAATCGAGGTTTAAATCTTTAATATTATATAAATAAACTTTCGAACTATATACCGGTAGAAGATTTTTATAAATATATATAATTTATCCTATTTTCTTTACCTATAAGTTACGCGGAGATAAAGAAACTATTTTTATTAAACCTTACTATCTCTCTAGTGTTTTAATTATTTATATTTTCGAAAAAGTATTTCGAGTAATATAATAAGAATATTAATAGATTAATTTATGAAGTAATTCTTTTTATTATCGACTAGTACGATCCTTTATTAAATATATTAAAAAATAGCGAGTTATTCGTAAAAAAAGAATATTTTACCTTTATTAATATTTAAAAAGAAGAAAGTTCCGTAGAAGAAAACTCTTTTATATTTCTAATTTCTTAAACGTACCTTTCTTTAATTATAGAAATATTAACGGCTTTCGTTAAAAGCGTTAAGTATTATACCGATTCGGCGTATTTTAATAATTAGAAAGAAAGAAACGAGGAGATTTTAAATTCTTAATTACTTTATTCTTAAAGAAAGATTAAAGACTAGATTTTAACTACTTTTATTTATTCTTTTCTAATTATATTCTTTTCTTTAATTTCTAGTCTAGTTAAATCTATAATTTAATTAACTCCGAGAAAATTAATACTTTAGTTCCTTTTATAAGAATTAATTTTTACTATAAATAATATTATACGAAAGATTCTTTTTAATTAAATCGAGAATATAATTAATAATAATAAAGGCTAGTTTAACTCCTTAAAATAAAATTAAAAAGGTTTTAATAACTTTAAAGGAAATTAATTTATTTTATTTAATCCTTAATCTTAATAGGAATAAGAAATCGTAGATTAATTATAAATACCGCCTCCGCCGGTAGAGATCGATTTAAATCTATATAATACTATAATCTAGACTATACGATTTATTATACTAGATATTATTAAAACTACTTTATAAAATTAAAATTAAGTTTCTAAAGGGCCTCCGGGACCTATTAAACTATAAGGGCTAGTTAGTAAAAACGGGTATATTTAATAAATATAATAATAGGCTAGGTATTTCTGTACCGGCGAATTAGGTTTCTTTTATTTAAATTACTTAAAGTTATAAAGCGCCGGTAATATCGTCCTTAACCTTAAAAAATTAATATTTAAAGAAGTTTATACTTTTTATAATAAAATTTAAGATTTCGTTATAATAAAAAGTAAAGATATAATAAAGAGGAATCTAAATAACTATTTCCGCGATACCGTTATAAATTAATAATTTAAAATCCTTTCCTAAAATAAAAAAGATATAATAATATAACTACCGAATAATTTATAGCGCTAAATTACTAGACTATAAAATTATTTTAAAATTATAATATTTATAGCTCTAAAAGAGTTTAGTCGCTAGTTATATATATTGAAAAATATAACCGAACGAAGTAATTTATTTATCTACGTCTAGAACGTAACTAAATATACCGTTTAAACCGGTATTACCGAAGAGTATATATAGGCTATATAGGCGTAGAATTACTTTAATATTAATTTCTAGGTTATTATCCCTCCTTTAATAAATAATATTTCGATTAAATAATTTATCGAATAATTTAAAAATAAGAAAGAGATATAATATAAAATATAAATTTAAAAGGATAAAGAAGGTTATAAGAATTATCGAAAAGAAATTAAAGAGCGAGAAAAGAATCGCGATATAAAAGAGGATAAATAACTATTTAGGGATAAATAATCGTTATAGCGGTAAAATAAATATTATAATTTAATACTTTATCGGCCTTAATAATAGTATTAATCTTTTTAGTTTTAAAGTTTTTAAATACCTTAAGGTCCTTAATTTTAAGATTTTTAAAAGTAGAGACTATTTACTATAAAATTAAATCTTTATAATTCTCGTTCTTTTTTATATTAATAAATAACTAAACCTTCTTTCTCTTATATTAATATTTATAATTAACCGGTTTATTTTTAAAATCGGTAGACTATACCTTAAATATAATAATAGTAATAATTATAGTAAATTTAAAAACCTCCCTCGTAAAAATCTCTAAAAAACACTCTATTACTATTAAAATAATTATTTATAATTACCGCCGGAAACGCTTAATCTAACTAAAATTTATTCGTTAGGAATCGGGGCTACGGGAACTAGAGCTATAATAATTAAAATTATAAAAATTATAAAATATACCTATACTACCCTCCGAGACCGTATAATACTTTTAGTAATTAAATATAGATATAGCCTATTTACTTTAATAAGCTATATAATAATCTTAATAATAAGAATATAAATTACGGTATTTTCTTTAGATTTATTGATAATTATTTCGGCTCTCCCGAAGCTCCGCCGATAAATTATTATAATTATTATATAAACGCCGATAAAAGTTATTATAATATTAAGGAGAGTGTTATAGACGAAGAATAAAGCGTTAATAAAGATATTAATATTAGGTTCGTTTTAATTACGTATTATATTTTTATAAAGAAAATAAGTTAACGTCCTATTTATAAAAACTATAAGTCTAATTTCCCGTCGAATAATCTATTATATATATACCTGAAAGAAAGGAAATATATATACTCGATTAATATTTAGAAGATAATTAATTCTACCTTTATAAAATTTAAAAATACCGAGTTAAATATTACTCCGAAGATCTTAGTTCTAAAGATTATAGTAATACCGAAGTCGATAGCTCTTAAATCTTCCCCTCGATAAAAGAGTAAATTAATAATCGAGTCTATTACTCCGCCTTTATTAATTAACGGGATAATATTTTATATATAATATTATTTTACCGGCTAAATAGGCCTTACCCTAAATATTATTCGAGAATTAGGATATTTTAATATTAAGTATCCGATAAGTATAATTAATAGAGTATTTATTATATAACGAATCCTCGGTCTTTAGTTATAAATTTATAATAAAATTATTACCTTAAAAGGTATCGGCTCGAATCGTTATTTAATTATAAAATAGACTTTAATTATATTCTATATAAACGGAAAAACGAAGAATAACGTAGAAATAATAATTAAAATCATTAAGGACTTCTATATTATCGATAACTTTAAAATTAATATATTTATTAATATAAATATTCTAGGCTAGGAGAAGGCCGTTATCGACCTCTTTAATAATTAAATAATTTTAAATAACTACGAAGATATTATAATCTTTATTTAATTTATAACTAAGGATAATATAAGGATCCGACGTATTATATAATTAAAGCGCCGCTAAATAATTCTAGTACGAATTATATTAATAATAATAATCTCGTTAAAAGGGAAATTAAAATTACCGGACCGAGACTTCCTATTCGAACCATAGATAAAAGGAGTCTATACTTATTTTATAAATTTAATAATTAATTTTATTAACGTTCGTAATAAAGGGAATATACCTTTTATTATTCCTCGCCGTTAATAAATAAAATTAACTATAGAATATAAAATAAAAGAAGCGTACTTTATCGATTTAGATAATTATTCCTTTACGGCGAAAATTTATAAAAATAATATAATTATATTACGCTTTATTAACTTTTATAATTTAAGGTTAATTTTAAAGTTTAAGATCGATCCTTTTATAAAAACGAAGCTACCGAATAAAATTACGATTTATAATAATAACTCCGATATTACCGCGATTAAAGAGATTATAAAGTAATACCCTCGTATTTAGGAAGATATAGGAGATATAATCGACCTACCCGAATCTAAATAACTATCGATTCTATTTACTATAAATTAGTAATCGTTTAATACGATTAATTATAAAGTCTATTTATTAAACCCCGATATAAAAGCTTTAATAAACGAGAAATTCGATAAAATATATTAATAAAGGAAAATATTATAGTTTATCGAGTCTTCCCTATTCGCTTTCCTTATCTTCGTTATATAGCGGACGATATATAAAGGCCCCGAGAGAACGCCGATACGGAAGGGTAAAATTATAATCGATATTCGTAATTTAAATAAAATTACTATCTTTAATAACTACCCTCTTCCGCTTTAGAGCGATATTATTTCGTTAATATAAAAGTATATTTATATAAATATTATTAATTATAGTAGGTAATTCTATTTATTCTTAATTAAAAAAGATAATTATTATAAGTTTATAATAGTTTCTTACCGTAGTTCGGAGTATTATAACGTCGTAATAATAAAATAAAAAAGTTTAGTTCTGTATATTTAATATAAAATAAATACTTTTCTTCGCCCGTATAAAGTATTCGCGAGATATTATATCGATAACGTTATAATTTTCTTACGGTCTTATTCCGAGTATATCGAATATTTTATAATTATTTTCGCTTTATTTATAGGCCTTAAGATTTTATTTAAATCTAAAAAATCTTTTTTAATTTACCCCTCGGTTACGTTTCTAGGCTAGAAAGTAAATAAATTAAATTTAACTACTATTAAGGAAAGAATTATAATAATTAAGAAACTTCGTTTCCTAGATATATTATAAACTTTAGAAATATATATCGGAATAATAAATTAATTATGAAATAATATTAAATACTTCGCCTAGATTATTAAATTACTTTAACGCCGAAAAACCTAACTTTTAAAGGGCTCGCCGTTTTAAGACGGGAATATATAAAAGATTTATTCTAGAAAAACTTACTTCGTATTTATAGAAAAGAAATTAATTTCTTTTAAATTACTCTAAAAAGTATTTACTTTTAAAATCTATTTATATTATCGGGATCTAACTCGTTAATTATATATTAATATAAATATATTAAAGTCGTACGGAATTAGCGCTATAATATATTATATTAAAAAAAATCCTTAAGATAATAATTTCCCCCGTATTAATATATAATTAATTCTATTCCTATCTAAATTATTTAATTCTACGGAGTCGCGTTACTAGCCTACGGAATTAAAAGTAGTAGACTTAATTTAGATATTAAAAAAGATCCTATATTTATTTATATAAATCCCGATAAAGAAGGTTATTATCTTTATTAATTACTCGGTAACTATTAATATTACCCGATAAATAATATTATCGTCGTCCTCTTTTAATAGGATAAACCTACGGTTAATATAAACTTCTT
>JAABUS010000474.1_pt1 | contig 101865 bp, 98 predicted proteins | sample 5560161 | NCBI WGS metagenome assembly JAABUS01 (sample SAMN10711885, study PRJNA513376) | rock metagenome | isolation source: Antarctica rocks | place: Antarctica: Victoria Land, Trio Nunatak nord | collected 2016-01-04
CTCATAGATCACGGCGCGCGCTTCGAGCAGCCGCAACAGAGGTTCGGCGAGACCGTCCTATCCTTCGCCGACCCAGACGGGATGCGCCTGGAGTTGATCGCCACCGGGGACGACACCCGCGAGCCCTGGCAAGATGGCACCGTCCCCGCCGAACACGCCGTCCGGGGCTTCCATCACGTAACGCTCTCCGAACGCGCCCCGGACCGTACCGCCAAGCTCATGACCGAGACGCTGGGCTTCCGCTCTATCCGCGAGGACGAGGGCCGTTACCGGTTCGAGGCGGGTGAAGGTGGTCCGGGCAACCTGGTTGACGTGGTAGACGGCTCCGGCGAGTCTCGCGGCCGGATGGGCGTGGCGACCGTGCATCACGTCGCGTTCCGGGCCAGGGATGACGACCATCAGCTAGAGATCCGGGAGGCCGTGGACGCCCTCGGCTACGACGTAACGCCCGTACTCGACCGCAACTACTTCCACTCCATCTACTTCCGTGAGCCCGGCGGCGTCCTCTTCGAGATAGCCACCGACCCGCCAGGCTTCGCCGTGGACGAGGACCCGGCCGAGCTCGGCACGCACCTCAAGCTTCCGCCCTGGCTCGAACCAAAGCGCGAGCGTCTCGAAAGCGCTCTTCCCCCACTCCGCGTCCCTTCCGGGGAGAAAACATGAGCGCCCAGGAATCCGGATTCATCCATCGCTTCGTACCCGCTGAAAACGATTCCGGCGCCACGTTGCTAGTGTTGCACGGGACCGGTGGAGACGAGAACGACCTGATCCCCCTCGGACAAGAACTGGCTCCCGGCGCCGCCATCCTCTCCCCTCGCGGCAAAGTCTCCGAATACGGCGCCCCCCGCTTCTTCCGCCGTCTAGCCGAAGGTGTCTTCGACCACGAAGACCTAGTCTTCCGCACCCACGAGCTGGCGGAGTTCATCGAGACTTCGGCCGAGGAGTACGGCTTCGATCCGAACAAGCTGATCGCCGCCGGCTACTCCAACGGGGCCAACATCGCGGCGAGCCTCATACTTCTTCATCCCGGAATGCTACGCGCGGCGGTCCTGTTCCGCTCGATGGTGCCGTTCGAGCCGGAGGTAACGCCCGACCTATCCGGTATGCCCGTCTTCATGGCCTCCGGGAAGCGGGACCAGATCATTACCCCCGACAACACCCAACGCCTCGCCGAGATCCTATCCGAAGCCGGAGCCAAGGTAGACCTGCGCTGGAGTAACACCGGCCACGGACTCACCTACGAGGAAATCGAAGAAGCGAAAGAGTGGTTGTCGGAGAACGGTCTTTAGAGCACTTCTCGAAACAACTGAACCCTCTTGTCTTTGAGCCTCGAACATCCGGTATTTGGCTACCGGCAAAGACACAGAACCGCGGTGCTTTTCTCATGTTCAGTTCTTCTGCAAATTGCTGTAAACCACGCCAGCGGCCTATCAGGATAACTACGCTAGCCCGTCCGTTAAACTTCGCGCCGCCTTCCGGGAGAGCGGTCCTGTGAAATAATTAGAGGCTATCCGTTAAAGGAGGATAAACGACATGGCCCCGATCAGCACGACCCCGGAGTTCTCCCGGGAAGAGGTAGGGCTCGCTCTTCGGAATCCTGGCATGCAACTCGAAGGGTTGCGTTATCCGATCACGCCAATCGGGATGCACTATCTGCTGATCCACTTCGACATCCCGCATGTTGACCTGGCTACCTACCAGCTTCCGGTGAAGGGCCGGGTCCGCAACCCGCTCAAGCTGACCCTCGAAGATATAAAAGCGCGCCCAAAGGTCACCATGCCCGTGATGATGGAGTGCGGCGGCAACGGGCGGGCGCACCTCTCTCCGCGTCCCATCTCCGCCCCTTGGTACGACGAGGCAGTCGGATGCGCAGAGTGGACGGGCACCTCCCTGCGTCCGATCCTTGAGGAAGCCGGCCTGCTGGATGATGTCGTTGAGATACTTTTCTCTGGCTACGACCGAGGCCTAGATCAGGGCGTCGAGCACAACTACGAGCGGAGCCTGACGGTAGAGGATGCCCTACGCGACGAGGTCTTCCTCGCCTACGAGATGAACGGGGCGCCGCTCCCTCCGCAGCACGGCTCTCCTCTCCGGCTCGTCGTGCCGGACTGGTACGGTATGGCGTCGGTCAAGTGGCTCAAGGAGATCAGGGCCATAGAAGAACCCTTCGAGGGCGTCCAGCAAATACTCACGTATAACTACCGGCAGTCCGAGGACGACTCCGGCACACCCGTAACCCGCAAATATCCGCACGCCCTCATGGTCCCACCCGGCATCCCGGACTTCCTCTCCCGCAAGCGGCACGTAGAGGCCGGAAGAATAACCATAGAAGGCCGCGCCTGGTCCGGTTTCGGCCCTGTCGAGCGGGTCGAGTTCAGCGCTGATGGTGGAGAGACCTGGTACGACGCGAACCTTGGAGATGCGCTCGGACCCTACAGCTGGACACCGTGGACCTGTGAATGGGAAGCTCGCCCCGGCGAGTATGAGTTGTGCGTCCGGGCGACGGACACATCCGGAAAGACACAACCAGTCGATGGTAAAGAAGCCTGGAACCAGGGCGGGTACGGGATCAACGTCGTCCAGCGGGTTCCCGTACAAGTCGGCTAGAGAAGATCCGAAAAGCGGGCCGGTACCCCTGTAAAGGCCCAGGACTCGGTACATCGTCACCGGGCCTAGTAGCTGGTTACAAAGACAACCTGCATACTTTGACGCATAGACTTATGTCGCAAACGTGACATAGTATAGATAATCGGTATCTCAGGCTGCGTTCTATCGAGAAAACTTCGGGAAGGGAAACGAATGGCTGCTCTCCATTGTCTGTGCAAGAAGAAGAGCACGATCTGGGCGGAATTCTGGTGGAAGGCGGACGAGGGGAAGCACGGCTGGGTGTACTTCGATGACGATAAAACGAGCGACACCTATACGAAAAGTATCGCCCACTGCCCCGGATGTGGCGAGGAATTACATCGTAAGATGCTGTCAGCGGCATAGTCTTTGACGATCTTAACAGAGACCTACTCTTTCTCTTGTGCCTCCTCTCTTATCGCTCGCAAACGTCCGCTCCTCCGGTCCTTGTGTGTACCTGACATCTCGGCTCCAAGGCATGCTTCGGCCTCTTTCCTGAGCGGCCCTAAGTCTTTGCTCACCCGGTAGGCTATGTTGGATCTGACCTGAGGGTAACCCATCTCCTTTATTTCTTTCGAGAACCTCCCGTACAGATCCTCGGCCTTGCCAATGAAGCACTCGATCTTCTTCCGATCAGTTTTCTCAATCCATATAGACTGTGGAAGATAGCGAGTAAACAACTCTTTTAACAGATCGGTCACCCGCTCCTGCCTCATCCTCTGCTCTTCCCCATCATCGGTGTCCCCGTACAACGAACCCCACGCGACGAATGCCCCGTAGAGATCCGTGACCAGATCCCCGAGCTTCATTGCCTCATGATGGTAACGATCGTCGTTGTGCCTAGCCGACATATCTTGCAAACTAACCCCCTCACAAATAGTTCGTTATCCACAGGCCATCAATATTAGGTTGTGGATACCAGCGGAGAATTAACACCATATATAGCGAGAATAATCTAAGAGAGAGCCTTTTTCTAGCCACCGCCCATGCTTTCTACTTCAGCTTCAGGGTAAGCCAGTGAGAGCTATGTTCATCATGCCCTTAGACCATTGGAACGGAGGTTCTGCACCACGTCAGATAGGTGTCCGTGTCTACACTCAACACACGGACTATATGAGGACAAGCTTCACCAATCAGTGGTGTAGGAACCCTGAAAATCGTCATTCCAACAGTAACCCTTGGGTATAAGTACAACTGTTTTGCACTATGCCTTGCTCAGCACCCTGCGCACCTATGTGGGGAGCGAAACATCCATATCTTAGGCCACTCTCAAATCGCGCACTACATACCGTGCATGATGCATCGATTAACACAAATTGTTAAGCTTATGATGAGGAGTTGTAGCTACTGCGTGTAACAGGGGCGAGAGAGGCGAAGGGTGAGGAAAACCGAAAGCCAGAGGGCCGAGGCTAGGACGAGGACCTTACGCTGGATGGAGTCTGCATGGGAAGGTACGATTACCACTGCCAGGGAGGAAGACAGGAAGGATGAGGTGCTGACGGTGTTCCGGGAGTTGGCGCAGGACTCTAGACGCGAAAAGGATGTTCACGAGTACGTGCCTTGGCAACCTCTGTGGTAGTAAGTAGTGAACGTTCGGGATCAGCAAGCTTTCGTTGGCTCCAACGAATTGAACGTATTCGTCTCACTTGATAATCCTACTTCTGCGAGATCCAGGGCGTAAGACGCCGTCCGGGCCAATGCCTCGTACTGCGGTGAATCGGCAGCCAGGTTATTCGCCTGCATCATGGTCACGGCGAGATTCTCCATCGATGCTGTTACCCTGGTTTCCACCATTCGCTCTCTGACAGGTTTATCTTCATCCTTCTTAGTAAATGAGGGGGGATAGACAACCACCGCCAGTCCCAGCGTCGGGAGAGGCTGGATCCAGTAAAACGGGCTACCCAGAAGGGATTGATCGTGAAGTTTGACATACCCACCACCGAGGCCAGGGGGCTGGTATAGGAGACGCGTCCCCTGCTCGACGGGTCCGTCGCGGCTGCCATCGCGGAGCACAAGCGCGACTCCGACCGGGAACCCAGCCTGAACCCGGACGGATCGATGACCGGGCACGTGCTAACGTGGCGGAGGTTAGCCTGGTCGGTAAACTGCTCGGTGAAGCGAGACTTGGGGAGGAACTCGCGAGGAGGCTCTTGGGAGATCTGGACTACCAAAGCGAGGAACTGGAAGGCGCGTTGGCTGAGGCCGGGGTTGCTTTCGTAGGAATCGACTGAGGCGCGAAAGATAAGTAGCTAGAGGTTGCGGCTGTCTGCTAGCGTTGGCTTTGTAATGGGAAAACGGAGATCGAAGAAGAACACGAAGAGGTCGGAGACTGGCCGATAGTACGTGGTGAAGGCAGCAGATCTCGGAGGCGGCGGAAATTTCCTGTCGCTATAATGACCAAAGAAGGTGGTCGAGATTAATGGGAGGTTCGGGATGGAGCAGCGAGTCATGGAGGGTGCGGAGCCGTTTCGCTTCGAGGGGAACGATATCGGAGTGCTCGTCTCGCACGGGTTTACCGGGACGACGCAGAGTGTCCGGCCGCTGGGAGAGGCACTCGCCGCCGAAGGATTCACGGTGGCAGGACCGCGCCTGGCGGGACACGGCACGAGCATGGAGGACCACGCCCGGAGCACGGCCCGAGATTGGATTTCCTCTATCGAAGAAGACCTTGCCTGGCTCGAAGGGCGCACCAGTTCCGTGTTCTTCGCCGGACTCTCCATGGGTGGAATGTTCTCGCTCTATTTCGGAGCCACGCGCCCGGACTTGATCCAGGGCATCATCCCCATAAACGCCTGCGTTTTTCTCAAAAATCCCGACCTGGCCCGCCTCGTCTTCGACCCCCAGGCTCCTCCGAGCGTGCCGGGTGTAGGTTCGGACATAAAGGCACCCGGCATCGAGGAGCTCGTCTACCCAGAAGTACCGATGCCCGCGGTCAAGGACTTCATGGCGATCATGCGTGTAACCGACGATTTGTTGCCGGCGATCACCTGTCCGGCGCTCGTTCTGCAATCTCTGGAGGACCATGTCGTCCCGCCCGAGAACGGTCCATACATCCTGGATCGCCTCGGCAGCTCGGATAAAGAGCTGGTACGTCTGGAGAACTCCTACCACGTCGCCACGCTCGACAACGACAAGGAACTGATCGCAGAGCTAACGACCCGGTTCATCCGGGAGCGCGCCGGCTAGAGACTGACCTCCGGCTAAGAGCTGACGGCTCTTACGACTGTATGTTCGTCTCGTGCCAGCGAGTGTGCTCTCCAAGGCCCTCAGCCTCCGGGAACTCCTCGCTCTTCGAGAGCTGGACGCGGACCGGTGGCAACATCGTCCCCCGGTCGCACATATACGTCCCGGAGAACGGCGCCTTCTCGCCTGGCTTGAAGCTCGGTCCGTAGGGTCGGTAGCGGGCGAGTATGTCGTCGAGGCTGTGGGCCATCTAAAGGGTGACGGCTCTTGCTTCGTTGAATCCGGGCGTCTCTAGTAGAGCCTGGATCACTCCCTCTGGCACCGGCTCGTCCACTGTCACGGCCATCGCCGCGCGGGAACCGGGCTCGCCGCGTCCCACCGCCATGTTTCCGATGTTTATACCGTGCTCCCCGAGGATGCCGCCGAGCCTGCCGATCATACCGGGCTGGTCCTCGTTGCGGATGAAAAGCATGTACTTCTCCGGGACGATGTCCAGGTCGAAGCCCATCGCCTCGACGAGCCGGGGCTGGTGGCGGGGGCCCACGAGCGTCCCGCTCACCGCGCTCTCCCCTCCCGCGCTATCCAGACGCAGCACGACGAGGTTCGTGTAGTCTGCGCTCTCGGAGATCCGCGAGGTCTCCACCCTCAGACCTCGCTCCTTGGCAAGCAGCGGAGTGTTCACGAAGTTCAGAGGCTCGTGCACCATCGGCGCCAGAAGGCCCTTCTGCGCCGAGACGTCCAGGAGGCGCGTGTCGAAGCCGGCGACTTCGCCGTGGTATTCGACCTTGAGCATGTCGCCCGGACGATCCGTGATCTGGTACAGTAGGCTTCCCAGGGACTCGCACAGCCCCGAGAACCGCGCCACGAACTCCGCTCCCTCGCCCGAAGGCACCGGCGCGTTTATGGCGTGTACCGGCACCGCGCCACGCAAGGCCACTGCGACCTGCTCTGCCGCCGTTATACCGGCCCTGTCCTGCGCCTCCGCTGTGCTCGCCCCAAGGTGCGGCGTGACGACGACGTTCGGGAGCGTGAAGATCGGGGAGTCCGTCGTTGGCTCCGACGCGAAAACGTCGAGGGCGGCCCCGGCGATCTCACCCTCCTTGAGCGCGTTATACAGCGCTGTCTCGTCCACGATGCCGCCACGCGCCACGTTTATGAGGTAGGCCGTCGGCTTCATCTTCTCCAGGACTTCCGCGTTGACCATCCCCATCGTCTGCGGCGTGCGCGGGACGTGCAGCGAGATGAAGTCCGCGTTCTCGAACACCTCGTCCACACTCTCCGCGCGCTCTACGTTCATCGAACGCATCCGGTCCTCCGAGACGTAAGGGTCGTAGGCGAGCACGCGCATCCCCATCCCGATAGCGCCGCGAGCCACGATGGCCCCGACGTGACCGAGCCCCACGAGCCCGAGCGTCTTCTCGTCCACCTCGACGCCCTTGAACGCGCTCCGCTTCCACTCGCCCTCGCGCAGAGAAGCGTCGGCAGCCGGGATACGCCGCGCCGCGGCCAGCATCATGCCCAGGGTGTGCTCGGCGGCCGCCACGGTGTTGCTCTCGGGGGCGTTGGCGACGATGATGCCGCGTTTGGTCGCCGCCTCGATGTCTATGTTGTCCACCCCGATACCCGCGCGGCCGATGGCCTTGAGGTTATCGGCCCGGTCTATGACCTCTGCCGTGACCTGCGTGGCGCTGCGGATTATGAGGCCGTCGTACTCCCCGATCTTCTCCAGGAGGTCCTCGGGGGAGAGGTCGAGCAATACGTCGACCTCGAACTCCCGTTTCAGAAGCTCTATGCCGGAGTCGGCGAGCTTCTCGGGTATGAGGACCTTCAAGCGGTTACCCCGCTCTTGGAGAAGACCCGCTGCGCCGCGCCGACGCCCTTGCCAAGCTCGACCGGGTGGTCGAAGGCCTCAAGCGCCAGTTCGGTGGCCGCTATCGTGGCGATTATGTCGTAGGCGTCGAAGTAACCGCAATGGCCGATGCGGAAGATCTTACCCTCCATCGGTCCCTGGCCACCTGCGACCTGTATCCCGTGCTCCCGGAACACCATTCGCACGAGCTCCTTGCCGTCTATCCCCTCCGGCACCCACGCCGCTGTTACCGCCGAGTTGAGGTCCTCGTCCGGTCCGAAGAGCTTGAGGCCCATGCCCTTCACGCCCTCGCGCGAGGCCCGCCCGAGCAGGACGTGCCGCTCGAAGACGTTCTCGATACCCTCGTCCAGGATCTGCTGCAACGCCACGTCGAGTTGGATTATGACGCTAACCGCCGGGGTCCACGGCGTCTGCGGCGGGGTCTTGGCGTAGGCCTTCTTCGCCGCCGTCCAGTCGAAGTAGTAGCGCGGCATCCGGGACTCCTCGTGCGCCCGCATCGCCCGCTCGGAGACGCTCACGAACCCGAGGCCCGGAGGCGTCATCAACGCCTTCTGCGATCCCGCGACGACCACGTCCACGCCCCACTCATCCGTCCTCAAGGGACACGCGCCGAGGCCCGAGACGGCGTCCACGATGGTGAGGACGTTCCCGGTGGCCTTCGCGAAGCCCTCGATGTCGTTGACGGTGCCGGTGGAGGTCTCGGAGAGGACGCACATGGCGGCCTTTATCTCCGGATCATTGGCGAGAGCGTCGGCGACCTCATCGTTGTCCGACTTGACGCCCCAGTCGTACTTCAGTTCGGTCACTTCGAGGCCGAAAGCCTGGCTCATCTTGACCCAGCGGTTGCCGAAGTTGCCGTTGTTCACGACGAGCACCTTGTCACCGGGCGAGAAGAGGTTTTGAATCGCTCCCTCGAACGCTCCCGTGCCGCTGGCGGAGTAGGTAAAGATGTCGCTCTCGGTCATGAAGATCTGCTTCAGGTTCTCGTTCACCCGCGTGAAGATGTCACCGAACTCCGGCGTGCGGTGGTGAATGATCGGCAGCGCCCCCGCAGCCGAAACCTCCGGCGGAATCGGAGTCGGGCCAGGCGACATAAGACGATACTTGTTCATCATGGGTTTTAAGGATTCCTCTCTTACCGCGGACAACTAGGCGCCTATTTTACGCTTAATAGATCGCGATGGCTACATGCTGTTGCTTTTAGTTTCGAGAGATCCAGCCTTCATTCTCTCTTTCGAGAAATGCCAGCGTCCGGGAGATATGGTGACGTAAACTCCGGCAAGCCTGGAAGACTACGCGTTAGCGGAATCCGGCTCCTTCGAGAGCCGGGAGCGCCGAGCGGGCGTATCGGGCGGCGTAGCCCATTCCGGTAGGAGTTGCGCCCTCCATGGACTCCCTTTCCGCGAGCTCTTTCGCCTTGACACCAGTACGGATTCGGCCCTCCTCGAAATCTATCCTCAAGGTATCGCCGTCCCGAAGCTGCCCTGTGATACCGCCCGCCGCAGCCTCGGGGGTTACGAGGGAGATCCAGATTCCCTCCGCCTCGCGGGGAGGAAGTCCGTCAGTCAGAACGGTGACTTCCCGATCCAATCCAGTCTCTCGAAGGCCTTTCCCTAGCTGGTCCAGCCGCGTAAGTCCCGGTCCGCCCCTCGGCCCGCAGCCGTTTACCACGATGAACGAACCAGGCTGGACTTCGGCGTCGAGCACCGCCCGGATGGCGCTCTTCTCGGAGTCGAAGACCCGGCACTCTCCCGCCGCTTCCTGAGCAATCATTGGCACCCGGCAAACGGCCTCGGTTCCAGAGGACCGGCCACGCACGAAGACTATGCGGGAACTCGCTTGCTGTGGAACCGGCGGCGCCACTGGCAAGGTTTCTTTCAACCAGTGCGCAACGGTCGGAGTATCGTGAAGCGTATCGCCCATGAGGGATAGGAGTTCGGCGATCCCATGCTCCCGCAGCCATTCGGGACCTGCAAGCGAGCGGGTCTCCGGAGTCAGCACTCGCATCATCCGCATGAAAGACCCGATCGCGCCGGATTCCCGAGCGATGGCACACAGGTGAACCATCAACTCCGGGCCACCACCCGCCGAGAGCCCGGCCCGCAGCGCGTTAGCCAGAGAGAACTCCTCGACCAGAGAGCCAGGTCGCGGACTACCATCCTCGCCGAGCCGCACGGCCACGTCCGCCGCGTCTTCCGAGAGCGGCAGCAACCCGAGCGCGACGAGCGCGACTGAGAAAGGAGTCGCCTCCGAAGCAGCGCAGACGGACGGCAGATTGAGGCGCCGGGCTGCTATCAGAAGACCGGCGAGCTCTTCCGGTTGCTCGGCTGCAAGGAGCAGGGCACCGAGGTTCTGCCCGGCGCAGGAGACTTCGGCCACATCGGAGATCCACTCCCGGACGAGCGCGATCCCTCCGGGGGGACGTTCCTGTAGTAAGCGTACAGGTACAGGCTCTCCCCCCGCCTTATGGATGGCGTCCGGGTAGCCCGACGGTTCGAGGAATGGCACGCCAATGCGGGGAATTGTCCCAGGCAAGGTGTCTAGGAGCCTAGCTTCTCCATGAGCAACTCGCGCACCCTCCCCCCGTCAGCGTTGCCCCGGGTCGCCTTCATCACCTGTCCGACGAGGAAGCTGATGACTTTCCTGTCACCGTCACACACCCTTTCGGCCTCTTCCGGGTTGGCGGAGATGACTTCATCCACTGTACTTGAAAGCTCGTCGCCACCCATCGAGGCGAGTCCTTCGCGCTCGACGACGGCGGATGTTGACTCGCCGCTCTCGAAGACGTGGCCGAGGACGTCTCTGGCGGCGGAGCGAGAGATGGCGCCTTCGGAGACGAGTTCGATCAGCTCTATCATGTGCTTTGGCGTTACTCTGGAGTCGGAGATCTCTACCCCAGCGTCGTTGAGCCGGGCACGCAGGTCACCGGAGATCCAGTTAGCCGCCTGCTTCGGGTCCGTCTCAGCCGCGACCTCTTCGTAGTAAACGGCGAGGTCCCTGTCGGATGTCAGGACGCCGGCATCGTATTCGGAGAGGCCGTACTCCTCCATGAAACGGGCGCGCATCTGATCCGGCAACTCGGGGAGGCGGCTCTTTATCTCGCGCACCCACGCCTCGGAGAGTTCCAGCGGGAGCAAGTCCGGCTCGGGGAAGTAGCGGTAGTCGTGCGCGAACTCCTTGCTGCGAAGCTCGTGTACTTCATCGGTCTCGGGATCGTAGTGGAGGGTGGTCTGCTCGATCTTTCCTCCACTTTCCAGGACTTCGCGCTGGCGCTCCAGCTCGCGGGTGAGACCGCGCTCCACGAAGCGGAAGGAGTTCATGTTCTTGAGCTCGGTCTTGGTTCCGAAGGAGCCATCGGGGTTGCGGATGGAGACGTTCGCGTCGCAGCGGAGCTGGCCCTTCTCCATGTCGGCTTCCGAGACGCCTATCGCGCGCATGATGGCTTTGATCTGGTTGGCCGTCGCCCTCGCCGCCTCGGGCGATGGGATGTCCGGCTCGGTGACGATCTCCATGAGTGGTGTGCCGCCACGGTTGAAGTCCACCAGCGACCCGACCGACCCATGCATCCGGCCCGACTCTCCGACGTGGACGTTCTTGGCGGCGTCCTCCTCCAGATGCAACCGCGTGATACCTACTCGCACCGTTCCCTCGGAGGTCGGCACGTCGATGTGGCCGCCGGTACAGATTGGGAGGTCGAACTGGGAGATCTGATACCCCTTCGGCAGATCCGGGTAGAAGTAGTTTTTCCGGGCGAACTCGGCCTTTTCGGCGACATCGCAGTTCAGCGCGAGCCCCGCCATCACCCCAAGCTCTATGGCTTTCTCGTTGATGACTGGCAGCGCGCCGGGATGTCCCAGGCAGACCGGGCAGGTGTGGGTGTTCGGTGGGTCGCCGTAGGTCACCCGGCATCCGCAGAACATCTTGGTCGTGGTCGCCAGGTGGACGTGGAACTCCAGCCCGATGACCGCCTGATACGTGCGCTTCTCCTGTACTTCCAAGTGTTCGACCTCGCTGCCTGAGTCGCCTGCTAACGAGTTTCCATTCTAGCATCGTCTTGCGTGAGGACCGGATGCTAGAATCGTTCTAACACCGTGGGCGAGGACAAGAAGGAGGAATGAGATATCCGATGATGACAGACCGCATCTGGTGATCCTGTCGGGACCCAGTCTCGGAGACTTCTACGTCCTCGATGAGGATGAGGTGGTCCTCGGCAGCGATCCCTTCCGGGCGGATGTCGTGGTGCGAGGCATCGAGCTCGAGCCGCGGCACGCGGGGATCTACCGGGAACCAGGCTCCGGCGGATATGCTCTGCGGGACCTCGGCGAGAAGGAAGTGCTGGTGAACGGCGAGCCAGTCGAAGGCGCCGGCCGCCTTCTCTCTGATGGAGACAGGATCTCTCTGGGTGACTCCCTGATCGAATTCTCCTACCACGACCCGGTCAAGGCTTCCTTCTACGACAAATTGCACCACCTCGTGAACCGGGACTACCTCACCAACCTCCTAACCAAGAACCGCTTTGACGACGAGTTCGAACACTGCCTGAAAGCGGCCCGTACAAATGACTTTTCACTAAGCACCCTCATGGCCGACATAGACAACCTGAAGAAGACGAACGACACTCACGGCCACCTCATGGGAGAGTTTGTGGTAGGAGAGATCGGTCGGATCATCGGCGAGTTCCATCTGGAAGAGGGTCGCCAGGCCACACGCTTCGGAGGCGACGAATACCAGACTTTCATGCCACACCTCACCAAACAAGAAGCGCTGAAGGTGGGCGAGGAGATCCGTGCCCGCATCGAGAATCACACCTTCGAGCGCGACGGCGTGACATCCGAACCAACCCTCTCCCTGGGCGTCGCCACCTACCCCGAAGACGGCGACACCCGCACCGCTCTCACCCATGCCGCCGATCAAGCTCTCTACCGCGCCAAACACCTCGGCGGCAACGCGGTCAGCGACTAGCCTGGATTCAGGGCTTCAGCGTAAACTCGAAGTCCGCAACCTGCTCGACACCACGAGCAGCCCTCAGAAGCATCGGCTCGGTGAAGTGGTCGCTCATTAGCTGCACTCCGACCGGGAGACCATCGGAGAGGCCGCCGGGTACGCTTATAGCCGGGATACCGGCGAGGTTCGCGGGGATAGAGCAGATATCCTGGGAGTACATGGCGAGCGGGTCGTCCACCTTCGCCCCGATCTCGAACGCCACCGTAGGCGAGGTCGGCGAAAGCAGCATGTCGAACCGCGAGAACGCACTGCGAAAGTCCTGGATTATGCGAGTGCGGACCTTCTGAGCCTGGGCGTAATAGGCGTCGTAGTAGCCACTGGACAGGGCATAGGTCCCGAGCATGATGCGGCGCTTGGCCTCGTCCCCGAAGCCTTCTTCGCGGGTCGCGCGGTACATCTCGTGGACGCCGTCCTCCGGCACCCTCAAGCCGTACCGGACCCCGTCGAAGCGGGCGAGGTTCGAGGAGACCTCCGCCGGAGCGATGATGTAGTAGGCGGGAAGACCGTACCCCGAATGCGGCAGGCTCGCCTCCCCTACCTCCGCTCCGGCTTCCTCCAGACCGCGCGCGATCTTCTCGGTCACCTCGCGCACGCCAGGCTCCATGCCCTCGCCACTCATCAGTTCGCTCACGACCCCGACCCGCAGGCCCGAGACACCGTTATCAAGTTCCGCCAGGTAGTCCGGAACCTCGACGTTCGCGCTGGTAGAGTCGCGGGGATCGTGTCCGGCGATGGCCTGCAACAGAAGAGCGGAGTCGCGCACGTCGCGGGTCATGGGCCCGACCTGATCCAGGCTCGAAGCAAACGCGATGAGTCCGTACCTCGAAACCCGCCCATAAGTCGGCTTTAGCCCCACGATACCGCACAGAGCGGCCGGCTGGCGCACGGAGCCCCCCGTATCCGTCCCGAGAGCCCACCACCCCTCGCCCGCCGCCACCGCCGCCGCCGAACCACCCGAGGAACCACCCGGCACGCGCCCCAGGTCCCAGGGGTTCTTCGTCACGCCGTAGGCCGAGTTTTCAGTCGAGGAGCCCATCGCGAATTCGTCCATGTTCACCTTGCCGACCATGACCGGATCTCCGAAGTTGAGCAATGCCGAGGCGTCGTAAAGCGGCGTAAAGTTATCCAGCATCTTCGACCCGCAGGTCGTCCGCACCCCGCGCGTGCTGAGAACGTCCTTGACGGCGAGCGGCACGCCCTTCCAGAGCTTCCCGTCACCGTTCTTTGCATCCACCCTGTCTGCCCGCTCTACCGCCAGCTCGGGCGTCACGGTCAGAAAAGCGTTGACATCCTCATCCACCTCTTCGATACGGGCGTTGGCGACCTCGGCAGCCTCGCGGGCGGAGATTTCGCCCGCCTCTATCTTCTTCGCAAGCTCGTATGCCGTGAGATCCAGCATCAATCTATCCTCGGGACGGCGAAGAGGTCGTCTACGGGCTCGGGGGCCGGCGAGAGAGCCTCCTCGGGCGGTAACTCTGCGCGCGGCTCGTCGGGCCGGAGCACGTTCGTGAGGTTCAGCGGGTTAGCGGTGGGCGGCACGCCTTCGAGGTCCAGTTCCTGGATCTTCTCTATGCTCTCCAGGATAGCCCCGAGCTGCTCGCCCATCCTCGCAACCTCTTCATCCTTCAGCCCCAATCGGGCCAAATTCGCCACGTGGCGCACCTGTTCCTCGGATATCATCTTTTACCTCCAACTATCGCGTGAGAACTTATCTTAACTTTCTCTGAGTTGAGTATCTGATACAAACACTTGTCGATTCAATAACCTATGATTATGAGACTGTATGGTAGTGTGAACCTTGAGTGACCGTACAAAGCCTCGGCCAAATTTCGTGTATTCTCAAAATCTCTGCTTACGGTCTCGCGTCCGCCACTCTTATACTTATAGTAATTCGAGACAGCAAGAATTAGAAAATCAACCTGTACCATAACCATTGCTTGGACCAAGTCACGATAAACTGCGTTCCCCATCCATCCACGTCCAGCCTCGATCTCTAGACCGCACCGCCAATCGGTATGGTAGGCATCAATCTCATAACGCAGTGTTGGCACACCATTGCTACCATAGAATACAGGACGTCCTATTTTCTGTGCTTTTTCTTTCCCAGCTTCTACCTCAAAACCGACAGCTGTAAGGTCATCGCGCAGAACAGCTAAAACTTGATCACTCGTTAGCCCTTTCGGTAGATCAAGCGTAGATATCAACGGTTCGCGCTTTCGGAACGCTTCGACTACTTCATATACGAATTCTGGTGGCGGCTCAGTACGAGGATAGCTTATAAACTGGATAGAACTTTTCGTACTCAACCTAAGTTTGCCTCTTTGCAGCCTCAACCGTGTTGTACAACAGCATCGCCCGCGTCATGGGTCCAACTCCTCCCGGGACGGGTGTTATGTGCGACGCCACCGGCTCGACCTCCTCGAACCTTACGTCGCCTGTGAGGCCACCTTCTTCCTTGCGGTGGATGCCTACGTCGACGACGACCGCTTCGTCTCTCACGTACTCTGCGCCGACCATCTCCCGACGTCCCGCCGCGACTATCAGGATCTCCGCGCGCCGCGCCACCTCCGGTAAATTGCCAGTCCGCGAGTGACAGACGGTTACGGTAGCGTTCTCGCGCAGAAGTAGCTGCGCGAGCGGCTTGCCGACGAGGTTCGAGCGGCCGATGACCACGGCTTCGCGACCCGCCATCTCTATGCCGTTGCGCTTGAGGAGTTGAATGACGCCGTGCGGAGTGCAGGGCAGCAGGCTAGGCAGTCCTACCGCGAGTCTACCTGCGCTCTCGGGGCTCAAGCCATCAACGTCCTTGGAGGGAGCGATGATGGATATGAGAGGCATGTGGTCGAGGCCATCTGGAAGCGGTAGCTGGATGAAGAACCCGGATACCTCCTCGTCTTCGTTCAGTCGCTCTACCAGGGCGGCGAGTTCTTTCTGGGACACGTCCGCCGGGAAGCGGTGGGACTTGGATTCGATGCCGACCTCGTCGCAGTCGCGTTGCTTCATGTTCACGTAGGTCATCGAAGCAGGGTCTTCGCCGACAAGTATTACGTCCAGGCGCACCCGCTGGCCACGCTCCGCGAGTTCCCGTACTCCTTCAGCCACTTCGGAGCGTATCCGGGCGGCGACGGCCTTACCGTCGAGGATCTCCGCCATTTAGAGCGCCGCGAGGAGCTTGGGCGCCACCTGCTTCTTTCGGCTCATTACACCCGGCAGGTCTATGACGCCGTTTTTGGACTGGGAATCGAAGGCCTGCTCCAGCAGGGCGCAGTCTCCGGTGCATAGAAGCTCGGTGCCGCCTTCCAGGATGTCCGTCACCATGAGCGCGGAGAAGAGGTGGCCGTTCTGCCCGCGCAGTGTCTCCAGGGCGTCGAGCAGTTCGTCCTTACGTTCCAGAAGTCCCTTGCCGACCGTTTCGATCTGGGAGATGCTCATGGTCTCGCCGGTGCTGGTCCCGTACTCCTTGGCGTCGCGGTTCACGATCTCCGCCGCCGATAACTCGGAGACGTCAGATGAAGCCTCGAACATGTCCATACCGAATTTCTCGGCGTCCAGGTCGAGCAACTCCTCCAGGTACTTCACGACTTCCCTATCCCGGTCGGTCGTGGTCGGAGAGTTCAGGATCACCGTATCCGAGAGCACGGCCGCGAGCAGCATCTTCGCCGTCGACTCCTCCGGACTCAGACCCGCCGCCTTATAGCGCTCCATGATGAGCGTCGCTGTGGAGCCGACGGGATCGAACGTGGCCGGGATGGGAGCGTTGGTCTCAACATTTCCGATGTGGTGGTGGTCCAGGATCTCTACTACCTGTGCCTTCTCGACGCCCTTGACGCTCTGTCCGACCTCGGCGTGATCCACCAGCAACACACGCCGCGGCTGCCGGTTGAGGAGATCCGTCCTGGTCAGGAGACCGATCGGCACGTTGTCCTCGTCCACCGCGATGCCAGCCCGGTAGTGTACCTCCATCACCTGCTCGGTAATGTCCGTGATGAGGTCGTCCGGGTTCACCGTCAGGGGGTTCTCGCTCATGACCTCCCAGCACGGAATCGCAAGCTGGATCATACGGCTGGTCACGTAGGAATCCAGCGGCGAGAGCACGACCGACGTCCCCTTCTCCTCCGCCAGCTTCAGGATCTCATCCTCAGGCCGCACCCCGTTTGAAATAACGAGTACCCCGGCCCCGAGCTCTATCGCCCGGCGTTGGGCATCGGGACGATCCCCAATGACCATTACGTCGCCCGGCTCCATGTTCTGGCCCATCGAACCCACATCCATCGAGATGACCCACAGCTTACCGGCGGTCTCCCTGTCCTCTCCGGCCAGCAGCTCACCTTCCAGCACCTCGACCATCGAACCCACCGAGACCGGGCTCCGTGCGAACGTCGAGGCTTCCCTCGACTCCCGGACGTACATGCGCGCCAGGTTCCGCTCCGTGATGATCCCTACCAGCGAGCCGTCGTCATCCACTATCGGGACCTGACTGATGTTCCGCTTCGCCATCGCGAGCCCGACGTTGCGTAGCGGATCGTTCTTGTTCACCATTGCAACTTCCTCGGCCATCACATCCTTCACCCGCAACATGATGTGCTCCAGCAGCTTAGGCTCCTCGGCCCCGCTCTCCTTCAGCGCCCACGCGGTCTGGGCGTTCACTTCCCCAAGTCGTGCCGGAGCATAGTAATTGTCCGGATCCACAAGGTTCTTGAACTCGGCGTATCCAATGGCCGATGCAATAGTATCCGTGTCCGGGTTCTTATGTCCGGTTACATAGACGTGCGGCAAACTTTCCTCCTACAGACTGTCTACTACCCAGCGGTCGGCTCCCCTACCGCCCGCTCCGTTCATAATCATACCCTGTTCAGACCTTGCTGAGACGCGCGAACTCCGGCACCAGGGTCTTCTCCTCCCTACCGAACCTGACGACGACCTTCCCGGCGGAAGCCTCGACGACCTCACCAACGCCGAACTTCGCGTGCCGGACCTTCTCCCCGGCCCGGTAAGACTCCATCCCGGAAGACGCCTGCCGCGATTCAGGGCGCTTTGGCAAAGCCATGCCCCATCCGCCGCGTCCTGCCGCTGCGGTAGTTCCACCGGAGATCACGCCGGACTTGAACTCGGCCGGGATCTCATCCAGGAACCGGGAGGGCATCTGGAACTCGCGCTCGCCCCAGTTCGACCGGATCTTTGCGTAGGAGAGTGTGAGCGTCTTCATGGCGCGGGTGATCCCCACGTAACAGAGCCGCCGTTCCTCCTCCAAATTCTGCTCGTCCAGCGATCGGGCGTGCGGGAAGGTCCCCTCCTCCATCCCGACCACGAAGACGTGCTCGTACTCAAGCCCCTTCGCATTGTGGAGCGTCATCAACGTGACGCGGCCCTGACTCCCCACGTTATCCGCCTCCGAATAGAGCGCCTGCTCCTGCAAGAACCCCGCAAGGGTTGGATCCAGCTCCACACTCTCGTATTCGCGGGCAGCGTTTATAAGCTGCTCCAGGTTCTCCAGGCGCGATTCCGCCTCGACGGTGTTCTCTACTTCGAGTTCCTTCTTGTAGCCGGACTCCTCAAGCACCGCCCCTATAAGCTCCGCCGGCGGAACCTCCCGCGCCGCCACGCGCCAGCCCTCGAAGAGATGCCGGACCGCCTGGCAGGACTTCCGGGCCGCCCCTGTAATGTCCACCTCGTCAGTCTCCGCAAGCGTCTCGTAGAGCGAGATGCCATTGCGCCGGGCATAGACCTGGAGCTTGCCGACCGAGGTCGCGCCGAGACCGCGCTTCGGCACGTTGATGATGCGTTCCAGGGAGCCCGAGTCGTCGGGGTTGGCGATCACGGCCAGATAGGCTATGGCGTCCTTTATCTCTGCCCGCTCGTAGAACTTGACCCCGCCAACGATCTGGTACGGCACCCCCTCCCGCACCAGCACATCCTCCAAGGCCCGGCTCTGAGCGTTCGTCCGGTAGAAGACCGCGACATCCCTCGCTGAAGCCCCGGAGTCCGTCAGACGCTCGATCTCCGAGACCACGAACCGCGCCTCCGAATACTCGTCCGAGGCCGTGAACACCCGGATGCGCTCGCCCTCCTCACCCGTCGTCCAAAGCTCCTTACGCTTACGCGAAGCATTATTCGCCACCACCGCGTTCGCCGCGTTCAGAATGGTCTGCGTCGAGCGGTAGTTCTGCTCCAGCTTCACGACCTGCGCCTCCGGGTAGTCCCGCTCGAAGTCCAGGATGTTCCGAATATCCGCTCCGCGCCACGAGTACACTGACTGATCGTCATCACCAACGACACATAAGTTACGGTGTACAGCCGCCAGAATGTTCACCAGCCGGTACTGGGCGTGGTTGGTGTCCTGGTACTCGTCAACGTGGATGTACTTGAAGCGCGTCTGGAAGCGTTCGCAGACCTCCGGGAAGAGGTCAAGGAGCGCGACGGTCTGCATTATGAGGTCGTCGAAGTCCATCGCGTTGTTCTCGTAGAGACGCTTCTGGTAGAGATCGTAGACTTCGGCGACATTCTCGGCCATGTAGCCCTCGGTCTGGCGCAGGTAGTCGTCGGCGCTCATGAGGCGGTTCTTGGCGTCGGAGATCTGGGCTTGAAACGAACGCGGATTGAAACGTTTGGGGTCCTTGCCAAGCTCGACGATGCAGCGTTTGACGAGCCGGACCTGATCCGCGCCGTCGTAGATCGTAAACTCCCGCTTGTACCCGAGCTTCTCCGCCTGAGCCCTCAAGACCCTCGCGGAGAAGGCGTGGAACGTCGAGACCCACATCCTGCGCGACTCCGATCCGACGAGCAGCGCCACCCGGTCCTTCATCTCGTTCGCGGCCTTATTGGTGAAGGTTATCGCCAGGACTTCCTGGGGTTCGGCGAGTCCCTGATCTATGAGGTAGGCGATGCGGTGCGTGAGCACGCGCGTCTTTCCGCTCCCGGCCCCGGCCAAGATGAGGAGTGGCCCTTCAGTATGCTTTACGGCATCTAACTGCGTCGGGTTTAATGATTCCAGAAGCACTAGAACGAGAGTATAGCAGCGCCCGGCCTAAATTCGCAGCCGGTGGAGCAGCACTTCGATCCCTCTTCCACCCTGCTCCACAGTCACGCTCTCCGTCGAAACCCGGAATCCGCGCTCCACCATTGACTCCAGGAAATCCGGCACATCCTTGCGGCGCGGATCCGCCAGAACGGCTTCGCCGTCCGGCGCGAGCAGTGACGGAATCAGGGTTGTCAGAGCCGGCGCGTTTCTCCGCTCGTAGAGCACATCGGCGGCGAGGACGAGGTCGAAATCCCCCAGGCCCGAGACCTCCGGCGCGTGCCAGTCGAGCAGCGCGGTCTCCGGTTCGCGGCCGGTGTTGATCCGGGCGTTCTGTGCCGTGAAGTCGAGCGCGGGTGCGTAGTGATCCGTCGCGAGGACTTCCGCGCCTCGCGCCAACGCTACGACGGTTGGCAGCCCGAGGCCGCATCCCAGTTCGATGGCGCGTTTGCCGGAGAGGTCCCGGCCGGAGATGTGGCGCGCGAGGGCTATGGCGCTCGGCCAGAGGTCGGCCCAGTAGGGCAGGCGTTCGTCGCGTTCGAACTCCGCTTCGTCTATTAGTGACTCGGCGGAGGCGGGGTGCGTGATCTGGCAGGTGCGATTTCCGGCTTTTACGGCGGTTTCGGTAAGCTCCGTGCGGCCTTCGAGGTGTAGCTTTAGCCTATCCAGAAGAGGAACTGTCTAGTTCAGCGAGACAGCGGCCTCGTGGGTGACGCGGCGTTCGCGTTCCTCTTCGGCGAGTTGGGCGATGCTGTACTTGCCGAAGACCTCTTCCAGAGCGATGCGGGCTTCATCCCAGACCTTGCTGGTGGCGCACAGAGGCGCGTCGGCGATGTAGCAGACGCCGCCCGCGCTGCACCGGGCGGGCCGGATTTTGCCGTCCAGGATCTCCAGGACGTCGAGGACGGTGATCTCCTGCGTCGGCATGGCGAAGCAGTAGCCCCCGTGGGCTCCGCGATGGCTTTCGAGTATGTCCGCCTTGCGAAGCTCGCCAAAGATCTGCTCCAGGAACCTCTCCGGGATGCGCTGGCGCCGCGCTATCTCCGCTACCCCAAGCGGTGAACCACATTCATTTAGCGCCAATTCCATGAGCGCCCGTACCGCATACTTGCTTTTCTGTGTAAGCCTCACGACATTCTTTCCTATCCTTGCCAGAGCAAAATCTAGCCTAGATTGTAGCAGAAATGCACAGACGATAGTCGTCGGGTGACGCTAGAGTTCCTGGTCCTCGGGATTCGTGTTGCGCTTCATGTATTGCTGCATAGCGTTCTCTATTCGCTCGCCGGTTACGAGGAACACCGTGCGCCCGCCGATGTCCACGCCGTGGTCGGCGATACGCTCCAGGTAGTGGACCATCAGCGAGGCGCGCATACGCCACTCGGGAGAGCCCAGGCCGCCATCGGCGGGGTTGGCGATCAGGTTCAAAGCCTCCGAATAGAGCAAGTCCACCTTGTCGTCGGTGGCCTGAAGGTCCCGAGCCCGATCTATGTCGCGGTTCTTGAAGATGTCCATGCCCTCGTGAAAGATGTTCCGTGCGGTCCGGGCCATCTCGACCAGGGCCGCTTCGAGATCTTCGTCACGCTCGTGGCCGTCGGTCTCGGCGACCGCGTGGCAGATGTGCTCGCAGAGCGTGCCGGAGCGGACCAGGTGGTTGGTGACCGCCTGCACCGTGTAGAGTAGCCGCAGGTCGCGGGCCACCGGCGCCTGGCGAGCCTGGAGGATCATGCACTCCTCGTCGATCTTCGCCCCCCGCATCTTGTAGCGCACGTCCACGCCCAATTCTCGATTGGCTACGCTCGCGTCGCGGTTCTCCATGGCTATCACCATGTTCTGAAGAGAGATCTCGACCTCCGCGCCCAGGTCCAGGACCTCCGCGAGCAACGCGTCAAGCTCGTGTTGAAAAGATTCCCTCGGCATGACTCTAGCCGAACCGTCCCGTCACGTAGTCCTCGGTCTCCTTGCGGTTCGGGTTAGAGAACATCTTCTCCGTATCGTCGAACTCCCAGAGCCGCCCCGGATCCCCCATGTTCTCGATATAGAAGAACCCTGTGTAGTCCGAGATGCGCGCCGCCTGCTGCATGTTGTGCGTCACGATCACGACCGTGTAGCGCTCCCGGAGGTCGACCATCGCATCCTCTATCTTCTGCGTCGAGACCGGGTCCAGAGCGCTTGCCGGCTCGTCCATCAAGATAAGCTCCGGCTCCATTGCGAGAGTACGTGCGATGCACAGCCTCTGCTGCTGCCCGCCGGATAGAGACGTGCCGCTGTCCTTGAGTTTGTTCTTCACTTCATCCCATAAGGCCGCCTGACGAAGTTTCTTCTCGACGATCTCGTCAAAATCGCTTTTCTTGTGCCTGCGCCCGAGTTTGAGCCCGGCGACAACGTTGTCATAGATGGTCATGGTCGGGAAGGGGTTCGGTTTCTGAAAGACCATCCCAACCTTGCGCCGTACCTGCACAGGGTCCACGTCGCTCTCGTAGATGTCCTCGCCGTCGAGCATAACCTTGCCTTCGACTCGGGCTCCGGGGACGATCTCGTGCATCCGGTTCATGCTGCGTATGAACGTGCTCTTGCCGCAGCCCGAGGGACCGATCAGGGCCGTAACCTTGTTTCGCTTTATAGCCATGTCAACGTCGGTCAGGGCTTTGAACGACCCATAGTACATGCTCAGGTTTTCGACGGTGAGGACAGGCTCCGTGGTGCTATCTTCCGTGGGACGCCCGAGTCCAGCAGCGCGCCCTTCGGCTTGCCGGCGCTGCGGTTCTGGCTCGTTCGCCCGATCCCTGCCCAATTCTCTCTCCCTCATAGTCTCTTTAGGATTCATTATAAGTCTACTCAGCCTTTCTGGAGATCTCTTCCGAAGCCCGTATACGCATCATCTGCCGCTTACGCTGACTCCCTTGAATATCACACGCGCCAGAATGCTCGTTCCCACGACGATGAGAACGAGCAAAAGCGCCGCACCCCACGCTATCTCGACAACATCCTGGGAAGGCTGTCCGCCAAGTTGGTAGATCTGAAGGGACAGGGTCGTGTACGGGCCGTTGAACAGGTTATGACTGAGGGGAAAGTTCGTACCCAGTATGGTCAGGATAAGCGGCGCCGTCTCCCCGGCGACCCGCGCCACCGCGAGTAGCACACCGGTGACGATGCCGCTCAGAGCCGTCGGTACGACCACGCGCATGATGGTCTTCCACCGGGACACGCCTAAGCCTAGCGACGCCTCCCGGATGGAGTTAGGGACCAGCCGTATTATCTCTTCGGTGGTCCGCGTGATCACGGGGATCATCAGGACCGCCAGGGAGAACGCTCCGGCGACCGCGCTGAACCCGCCCGTCAACACCCGGAATACGCCGATGGCGAAGAGGCCGACCACGATGGAAGGCACTCCGGTGAGAGTATCCGCCACGAACCTTATGACGCTCCCCAAACGGTTCTGTCCGTACTCGGCCAGGTAGATCCCAGCCATAACCCCTATGGGAACTCCTATGAGAGAGGCGAAGCCGACGATCACGAATGTCCCAACTATGCCGTTCCTGATGCCGCCTCCACTACCATAGAGTTGAGGTAGTCCGGTGAAGAACTCTATATCCCAAGCCCCGAGTCCCTTATATACAACGTAGACAATGATCCAGGTAAGCGGAATGATGGCGGCCGCGGTGCAAAAGTAGGCCAGCGCCGTCACGATACGATCAACCGTCTTCCTTCGCTGGTAATGACCAGAACTCATTTTCAGGCTGCCACCGCTCACGCTCGTACACTTCCCTTCGGAACCTTACTAAGAAACGCCACCAGAATACGGGCGCTCACGTTTATCAGGATCGTAATACAGAACAGCACCATGCCGAGATAGATCAACGCGGAGAGAAGAACTCCGCCCGCCTCCGGAAACTGTCCGGCTATGATGCTCGCCAGCGTCGCTCCCTGGTCAAAGAGCGAGGTGAAAATCTTGGGAGAGTTCCCAATAATGAAAGTGACCGCCATTGTCTCCCCCGCAGCCCGCCCCAGACCTAGAATTATCGCCCCGAGCACCCCGTTAGCGGCGTAAGGCAATACTGCCCGGTAAAACATCTCCCACCTGGTGGAGCCCAGAGCCAGCATTGCCTCCCGCTGGTCACGCGGGACAGCCCGTATCACGTCCCGCGAGACCGCTGCCACGGTCGGTAGGATCATGATGGATAGCACAATGCTCGCCGTAAATACCGTGGGGCCGGGAAAGCTGCCCTTGAAGAGCGGCAACCATCCAAAGACCGCTTGTAGAGGAGGCACTACGTGATCTCGCAGGAACGGAGCCAGGGCGAAGAAGCCCCACAGCCCGTAAACGATGGACGGCACTGCCGCCAGAAGCTCCACCACGAACCCGACTATCCGGTTGACGCGCCGTGGCGCAATCTCCACCAGATACGCCGCTATACCGACCCCCACGGGACCGGCCAGCAAAACCGCTATAAAAGCCGTCACCAGTGTACCGTAGACAAAAGGCAAGGCACCGTACTTATCGTTGCCCGGATCGTATGTGGTACTCCACAAAAAGCTCCACCCGAACTCCTGCCGGGCCTCCGCGCTTTGGATCCAGAGCTGGAGAATGATCCCAACCATGAGCGCCAGAACTAGAAGTCCGAAGAATAAAGTTACGCTCGCGAAAACAGTATCGCTCGTGTGTCCCCGGCGTACTCGCTTGAGTAGACTCAAATCCTTGCCTCTTCCAACTATATTAGAAAATCGACTGAACTCTTCAAAGTCCGTATCTTACACGTTGGGTCATCCGCGAGAAACAAGTGGAGGTAGTCAGCCCCGGCTGACTACCTCCACTCTCCTTGATTACCACTGTGGCTAACAAGTCACTAAGACCGTCTCGCCCTTACCCCGTGTAGCATTTCTGGCCTCCGGCCTTCATGCCCTTGATAAACTTTTCGTCAGTTGCCACCAGGCTATCCGACAGTTCTACGTAGTTCAGGTCCTTGGCGAGAGCCTGACCGTCGTGGGTAAAGTACCAGGCAGTCTCGGCGACCGCCTTGCACTCAGCGGGATCGTCCATCTGCTGGCGCACCAGCATCCAGGTGAGACCTGTGATCGGGTAGGCGTCGCCCTTGAACGGCGCCAGCGAGGAGATCGTCACCTTCAGGTTCCCGGGAATGTCGCCGTTCTCCCCAGCCTGCTCGATAGCCGCCTGGGCGCTGCCGACGCTCGGCTGCACGTACTTTCCGGGTTTCTCGCCGATATTAGCGTATTTTATGTCGTTCTCCGCAGCGTACTCCAGTCCAACGTACCCAATGGAGTTGGGGCTCTGCTGCACCTGCCCCGCCACACCTTCGTTGCCATCCGCGCCGATGCCTACCGGCCAGTCAAGCTCATCGCTGGGACCGGGGCCGTTCTTCCAAGCCGGGCTGATAGCCGAGAGGTAGTTGGTAAAGATATTCGTGGTACCCGAGCCGTCCGAACGATGCACCACCTGAATTTGGGCATCCGGCAAGTTGGCGTTCGGGTTCAGTTCGGCGATCGCCGGATCGCTCCAGGTCTTGATCTTGCCGAGGAAGATATCCGCGAGAACCGGTCCCGTAAGGTTGAGCGGGGTGTCTCCTATGTCCTTCAGGTTGTAAGCGGCCACTACCGCACCGCCGATCACGGCGATGTGCTTCGGGCTGCCGCCAGCCTGCTTCTCTTCTTCCGCGTCCATCGGCGCGTCAGAGGCGCCGAAAGACACGCTCTTCTGGATGAACTGCTCCCGTCCGCCGCTGGAGCCTATGGACTGGTAGTTGACCTGGATACCTTTATCCTTGGCAAACTGCTGAGAAACCTTAGACAGGAACGGCGCAACGAAAGAAGATCCCGCGCCGTTGATGTTCTGCGCCGCCTGGTCGCCGCCACCTCCTCCACCGCTTCCTCCCTGCGATCCTCCTGCCGAGCCGCATCCAGCGGCAGCCACGGCCAACGCCACTCCGACACTAACCAGCTTCCAACGCGCAACGCTCTTCAAACTCCACGCTCCTCTCTCAACGAATAGAGATCATCCTCCATCATTCAGAGCAGGATAATAGAGCATGTCTATCGGCTTTTAGTTGCAGTTATGTAAACTCCGATTTAAATCAATGTTAAACGGGGGGCTGCATTAAAGTGAGGTCCGCGACGACCGGATAATGGTCGCTCGGATAGACTGGCGGCTCGCAGTCGCGGACGATTTGGCAAGAGCTTACGGTCCACTCCCCGCCCCGCTCTCCGCCACGCAACAGAATCCAATCTATACGCGCTTCTTTGTCCGGCCTAAAGCTCTCTCCCTGGAACTTATGAAAGGTGTTCGAGCGCGGATTTCCGGCGGCGCGGTGAGCATCGGTGAACCCGGCCTGGGCGAAGTTGCGGTAGGTCCGGGAGCCAGGGTTGCAATTAAAGTCACCGGTCAGGATCGCCGGATCGCCATCCGCCAGACTCGCGAGCCGCCAGACTATCAACCGGCTGCCCTCGACCCGCGCCGTTCCGCTGCCGTGGTCCAGATGAGTGTTGAGGTGCAGGAACTCAGTCCTCTCCGGAAGCGTGTGGAAGCGTACCCAGTTCGCGGCGCGGGCGTGCTCGCTCCCCCATGAACGCGAATGTTTCTCCGGTGTTTCGCTCAACCAGAAGCCTCCGTTCTCCATCGGCGTCAGGCGAGAAGGATTCCAGAAGATCGCGTTTCGCAGGTACGGTTCGCGGTGTCCGTAACCTGGACCGAGATCGTACTCATACTTGGGAAGCTCCGCCCTGTAGGTGCGAAGGTTGGCGTCCTGCAACTCTTGAAAGCCGATCAGGTCCGGCGCGTAATGCCTGATGACGCCAACGTTGAGCGGAGCCCGGTGCTTCCAGGCGTTCTCGCCGTCTTTGCGCCGCGCGCCACGGATGTTGAACGTCATTACTCTCAGGAATTCAGGCAAAGCTGATCTCCGATGCCTGGCGCCGGATCACTCCCACTCGATAGTGCCGGGCGGCTTGCTCGTGATGTCCAGCGCCACCCGGTTCACGCCGGGAACCTCGTTGATAATGCGGTTGCTGATGCGTTCGAGAAGCTCATAGGGAAGCCGCGCCCAGTCCGCCGTCATCGCATCGTCTGACGTGACGGCCCGGATCACGACCGGGTAGGCGTAGGTCCGCGCATCGCCCATCACGCCGACCGAATGTATCGCCGGCAAGACTGCGAAGCTCTGCCACAACTCCCGGTAGAGACCGGCCGATCGGATCTCATCCTGCAAAACGAAATCGGCGCGCCGGAGAATCTCCAGCCGCTCTGCCGTGACGTCCCCGATGACCCGTATGGCGAGTCCCGGTCCCGGAAACGGCTGCCTCCAAACCATCCGCTCCGGCATTCCAAGTTCCGCCGCAACAACCCGCACCTCGTCCTTGAAGAGGTTACGCAACGGCTCCACCAAGTCCAGATCCATTACCTCCGGCAGTCCGCCGACGTTGTGGTGGCTCTTTATCTTCGCCGCATCGCGGGTGCCGCTCTCGATCACGTCAGAGTAAAGCGTGCCTTGCACCAGGAACCCGGCGTCCTCGATCTTTCGCGATTCCTCCTCGAAGATACGGATGAACTCCTCGCCGATGATTTTCCGCTTCGCCTCCGGGTCGGTCACGTTCGCCAGCTTGTCCAGGAATCGCCCCGAGGCGTCCACGTGGATGAGCGGCACCTCCGAGTTCTGGCCGAACGTCTCCACGACCTGCCCCGCCTCGTTCTGCCGCAGCAGCCCGTGGTCTACGAAGACGCACGTCAGGTTCTCGCCGATAGCCCGGTGAACGATCATCGCCGCCGTCGCCGAATCGACACCGCCGGAGAGACCGCAGATGACCTTCGCGTCTCCTACCTGATCCCGTATCTTCTCCACCGAATCGGTGATGATGTTGACCGGCGTCCAGTCCGGCGTACACTCGCACGCCTCGAAGAGAAAGTTCTTCAGGATCTCCATCCCATACTCCGTGTGCCGGACCTCGGGGTGAAACTGCACTCCAAAACGCCCGCCGTGAAGCTCTGGTTCCTCGAATGCGATGATCGGCACGGACGGAGTACGCGCCGTGACCTCGAAGCCCTCCGGCGCGGCCAGGACCGCGTCGCCGTGGCTCGTCCAGGCGACCTGCTCGTCGGGGGTGTCCACGAAGAGGATTTTCTGCTCTTTGACCTCTATCTGCGAGCGGCCATACTCCCTTATCTGGACGGCCTCGACCGTGCCGCCCATCTCCAGCGCCATGAGCTGCATCCCGTAGCAAATGCCAAGCTGCGGCACGTCCAGGTCGAATAACTCGCTCGCTACCCTCGGCGCGCCATCCTGGTAGACGCTGTTTGGCCCACCGGAGAGGATGATGCCTTCCGGTTTGCGGGCGAGTATCTCCTCCACTGGCGTGTCGTAGGGGATGAGTTCCGAGTAGACGCGGCACTCGCGCACCCTGCGGGCTATTAGCTGGGCGTACTGGCCGCCGAAGTCAAGGACGAGGATCAAGTTCCGGCTACTTCCCCATCCCGACGCGCTGGGCGGTCTGCTCGGCCTTGCCTTCGGTCGCGAGCGACGGCGCGTACATGACCTCGGCCTTCTGGAATTCCTTGATGTTCTGGTAGCCGGTGGTCGCCATGCTCGTCCTGAGAGCGCCCATGAGGTTGAGAGTACCGTCGTTCTCGCGGGCGGGTCCGACGAGGATCTCCTCCAGCGTGCCGGCGATCCTGGTCTGAATCCGGGTCCCACGCGGAAGCGTCGGGTGGAAGGTCGCCATACCCCACGAGTAGCCGCGTCCGGGTGCTTCCTCGGCCTTGGCGAAGGCGCTCCCGAGCATGACAGCGTCCGCGCCGCAGGTTATGGCCTTGGCGATCTCACCGCCGGTCCTCATCCCGCCGTCGGCGATGACGTTGACGTACTCGCCGGTCTCCATGTAGTGCCTCGTCCGGGCGGCGGCGGCGTCCGCGACGGCGGTCGCCTGCGGCACTCCGACCCCGATCACCCCGCGCGTCGTGCAGATGCGCCCCGGTCCAACGCCCACGAGAACCGCCACGGCACCCGTCCGCATCAGGTGCAAGGCCGTCGAGTAGCTCGCACAGCCGCCAACGATCACCGGCACGTTCAATGACGGCACGAACTCCATCAGGTTCAGCGGCTCCACCGTGGTCGATACGTGCTCCGCCGAGACAACCGTACCCTGGATCACGAGCACGTCGAGACCGGCCTCTATCGCCGCCCGGTGGTAGCGCTCCACCCTCTGCGGAGTCAGGCTCGCGGCGGCTATTACACCCTTGTCTTTTATCTCCTGGACGCGCCGGAAGACCAACTCGTCCTTTATGGGCTCGGCGTAGAGTTCCTGCATGACCCTCGTCGCCTTCGTCTCCGGCAGACTCGCTATCTCCTCGAAGATGGGACCCGGATCCTCATATCTGGTCTGTATGCCTTCAAGGTTGAGCACCGCCAGGCCACCGAGGTCCCCAATCATCCCCGCCGTTACCGGGTCTACAGCAGCGTCAAGTGCGCTGGCGAGGCACGGCAGGTCCAGGTGCAGATTCCCCAGAGACCAGGAGATGTCTACGTCTTCCGGGTCGCGAGTCCGGCGGCTTGGCACTATGGCGATCTCATCCAGCCCGTAGGCCCTGCGCGCGGTCTTTCCCCGTCCGATCTCGATATCCATATTAGTTAAGGGCTTCCTTTCCGGTCATCCTAACGGTACAGCAAAGCCCACGGAGAACGTTCTCCGTGGGCTCCGATAATCTTTTTCTCTAACCGCTGCAAATCCAGGCTATGCTACACCCCGCAAGCGGTAATGGTCAAGCACCGGCAGTCGTCTAAAAGATACCCAGCAGCTTCAAGATCACGATGATCAGTATGATCACTACGATCAGTCCGACTATTCCTCCAACTCCGCCTCTCATATCTGTCCTTCCTCGTCTTGGACGCCCGGGACGCGACTCTATCCGATGAGCCGCGACAGTAGCAACAGAGCAACTATCACCAGAACAATCACCACAAGTATAGGAATTAACCCACCCCGCATGTCTTCACCTCCCTCATAAAAGTTCCGTTTACTGGGAAACGAACGGCAACACGAGCACCACCAGAAGGATCAACACGAATACCGTAACCATTATGCCGAGTCCCCTATCCAACCTCACCTCATTCCCTCTGGCTCTATGCTCACTTGTTGCATTTTATACCCTTCACAATCCCGCCGAAACACCTAATGTTCCTTACGAAATCGCAATGTACCTGCCCAGATGTCTGTGTACTCGGCTTTCCGGAATGCGAAGCGGGAACATTTCTTGGAACTCAGTGCACGAGCACGAGGCCTGGCAACCTCGAGACAAGAACCAGTCTAATGCAAGAGTTCTCGAATACCTGTCCGAAATCGAGAGCATGCGTCACCAAGCAATACAACAAAAAGCGGCGCTCCCGAAGGAACGCCGCCCATAAAGCTCTATAGGAGAGCTTCTTACATCATGCCGCCCATGCCGCCGCCGGGCATACCCATCGGGGCCTCGTCCTCGGGCTCGGCCACCACTACGTCGGTGGTGACTATGAGGCTGCCAATGGAGGCCGCGTTCTGAAGCGCCGAACGGGTGACCATCGCCGGGTCTATGACTCCGGCGGACACCAAGTCCTCATACTCGCCGGTCAGGGCGTTGAAGCCGAAGTTGCCGCTCTCACCCCGCACCTTGTCCACGACGATGGAGCCGTCGGCCCCGGCGTTCGCGGAGATCTGACGGATCGGCTCCTCAAGCGCCCGGTGAATGATGCGCGCGCCGGTCTTCTCGTCGCCGTCGAGCGTGTCAACCAGCTCGGAGACAGGAGCCTGAGCGTGCAGCAGCGCCACGCCGCCTCCAGGGACGATACCCTCTTCGAGAGCCGCGCGGGTCGCGGAGAGAGCGTCCTCGACGCGGTGCTTCTTCTCCTTAAGCTCCGTCTCGGTGGCCGCGCCGACCTTGATGACGGCGACGCCGCCGGCCAACTTGGCGAGCCGCTCCTGGAGCTTCTCGCGGTCGAAGTCCGAGTCGGTGTTCTCGGTCTCGGCCTTGATCTGGTTGATCCGGCCCTTGATGGCCTCGGCGTCACCCGCACCGTCGACGATGACAGTCTGGTCCTTGGTGATGACGACCTTGCGGGCGTGACCGAGTTGGTTGAGCTGCGTGTTCTCCAGCTTGAGACCAAGCTCCTCGGTGATGACCTCGCCGCCGGTGAGAATGGCGATGTCCTCCATCATCCTCTTGCGCCGGTCGCCGAAGCCCGGAGCCTTGACCGCCGCCGCGTTGAACGTGCCGCGCAGCTTGTTAACGATCAGGGTGGCGAGAGCCTCGCCCTCCAGGTCCTCCGCGATGATGAGGAGCGGACGGTTCGACTGCATGACCGCGTTGAGCACCGGCAGCACGTCCTGGACGTTGCCGATCTTCTGGTTGGCGATCAGGATGTACGGATCATCCAGAACCGCTTCCATGCGCTCCTGGTCCGTGACGAAGTACGGCGAGAGGTAGCCCTTGTCGAACTGCATGCCCTCAGTGAACTCCAGGTCCATCCCGAAGGTCTGCGACTCCTCGACGTTGACCACGCCATCCTTGCCGACCTTGTCGATAGCCTCGGCGATGACGTTGCCGATCTCCTCCGAACGGGCGGAGATGGCGCCGACGCGGGAGATTTCGTTCTTCTCGGAGATCTCGGTGGACTGGCTCTTGATGGCCTCGACCGCCACCTGAACGGCCTTGTCCACGCCAGCCCTCAGGATGACCGGGTTCGCGCCCGCCGCGACGTTCTTGAGGCCCTCGCGCACGATGATCTGCGCCAGCACCGTCGCCGTGGTCGTGCCGTCACCGGCAACGTCGTTGGTCTTGGTCGCTACTTCCTTGACTAGCTGCGCGCCCTGGTTCTCGAAGATGTCCTCTAGCTCGATCTCCCGCGCAATCGTTACGCCGTCGTTGGTGATAGTCGGCGAACCGAACTTCCTGTCCAACACTACGTACTGACCCTTCGGCCCGAGCGTCACCTTGACCGCGTCGGCGAGCTTGTTTACCCCGCCCTCCAGCGCCCGGCGTGCCTCGCTATGGAACTTCAACTCTTTGTGCGCCATTATCAGTCTCCTCTGCTAGACTACAGGATCTTGCGGCGATAACCGCTTTTCGGCACTCTAGCGCTAAGAGTGCCGACGTGAAAAGTATAGTCCGCGCCGGGTTACAATTCAAACCATGAGTTACGCAAGTATATTTCGCCCCGAGAGACTACCGAGCCTGAGCCGCCTGCCGAAAGAGCTTGGCCGCGAGGAGCGGTTCTGCGAGCGTTGCGGGAAGCGTACGGAGCACATTCTGTATCAGGTGCCGAAGAAGGTGATGCTAGTCTACGTCAAAGACCACCCCGAGAGCCTGCACGCTACCTGCATCGCATGCGCGAAGAGCACGGTCCTCACCGGCGAGGAGCGGGAGAGAGTTATCGCTACACTCGACAAAGGCTCTTACTGAGAAGTCGTACTTTCTTCTGAAGCCGCCCCGGTCGGAGGCGCCGCTTCGGTCACCGATGTAGATTCGGTCGAAGGGGCCGCTTCGGGAGCGGGAGCCGGTTCCGTGTTTTCCGGCTCTGGAGCCGTGGTCTCGGTGGAGTGTTCCGTCTCGCTTTTATCGTCGGATTTTGGAGTTGTGCGCTCGGACGCTGGGGTGGTTTTCTCGTTCTTGGGTTTTTCGTCGCAGGCTTCTTTTGCATTGCTGGCTTTGCAGCCGGCAGCGTGCTGATTGGTGGACTCCTCGGTTTTCTCTCGTTTCTTGTGTGAGTCCTTCTTGGCTTCTGTGTGTTTACCCTTGTGTATATCAGGCTTGGGCTTGTATCTATTATGGTCTCCGGTAGTGTCCGGTTTCTTTGCAGGACCTTTCAGGATGCGATTGACCATACCGTGTACCCAATCTCTGATGGTATGCCCGTCAGAGATTCCAGGCTTGCCGCCAACACCCAGATCATGGGTGTTCACTACGGACGAACCTTCGTTGGGAACGGCTTTGGGCGGCAGCTTTGGCTCGTCTATCTTGCCGACGTCCGGCGTGATCTTTGTGATTTCAGGCTTTGGTTCAACGTGAGGCTTTGGTTCCGCACCAGGTTTCGGCTCTATGCCGGGTTTTGGTTCGTCCTTCTTTTGGGTCTCGTCTTGCGGCCCTGGCTTATCTTCCTGGCGGCCGGGCGCGCGCTCTACTGAGGTGTCGCTCTCTTTCACGATCGGGCTCGGACGAGCGTCTTCGCCGCCGGTGTCGATGTCGGGCCTCGTGCCGGGAGATGCCGGGTACGTCCAGTTGTCACCGCCCGACGAGGGGACTGGAGGCCCGATCTGGGGAGCTTCGCAGTACTTGACATCCGAACCGCCGGCGACTGTCCCGCCGTTGGCCTTGAGCCAGTTGAGGAGCGGGTAGGGGTTCATCGCCCCGGAGGCCAGGCTGGTCCTCGCGCCGGTCGTGTCGTACCAGCCGAAGTGCAAATGAGGCGGGAAGAGCCCGCTCGTTGGTTCCGGTCCCTCGCCAGTGTCGCCCGCGAATCCGAGCACCTGTCCCGCCCGGACGCGCGTGCCGATCTTCAGCGTGGTCGGTTTCTCCATGTGCGCGTAGTAGAAGATGTCGCCCTGTTTGATGGGTCCGATGCCGTAGTCGGCCTGAACCATTACCGTGTATCCGCCCAGAGTATTCCAACCACGCCCGTTAGCCCCGGCTACTGGCACGATGGTGCCATCCGTCACCGCGAACTCGGGCGTACCCGCGGGTACCATGAGGTCCGTTCCTTCGTGGCTGCCCTGCGGGCGGGGAGCGCCCCAGGTATCACTATAAGAGTTGAAGTAAGTATCCGCGAGTGGGAAGACCACCTTACTGCCGTTCGGGAAGTTGCCGAGGTCTCCACAGACGGGTCCGGTCCCAAACGACAACGTCCGGCTTTCACCAGTTGGCTTATTAGATGCTCCACCGGTCGGACGGTAGAAGACCGGCGGCTCGTCACTCGAAACGGATACGGTCCTGTCGGGACCGGCGCGATCCGTGGTCTTCCTAACCTCCACGTTTGGGTCAGCGCCGTTTTTAACAGGCGGTGAGAAAGCAGGTTTTCGAGAACCCGTGATAGCCGTGGCAGAGGTTTCCTGGCGCGAGGTATCCGTTACGTTTACGTGTTGGACGGAAGTGGTCTCACTTTGGGCTACGGTGATCTCTTCACCCGGCGAGGAGTGAAGCGCTAGGGCTTGAGACTGAGCGGCGCCTCCAACGCCGATCTTCACGAGGGCGGCGAGGAGAGACAGCACGAAGAAAACGTAAGCCACCCTAGTCCAACTCAGATGCGATATCAACCTCTCCCCTCCAACCAACCACACCGCTGAACCCGAAGACTTAAAGTAGGTTTACACTCTCACACAGTAAGTCATCGGCCGTCAAGAGCAAAACCTATAGCTGGACAAAGATTCCGCCGGTCTTTAGACGCTGCGGGCGTTGAGACCGAGGTAGTCAGGATAGGGAATCGTCCTGGAGAGGGCGGCCGCGGCCCCGATCATGGCCGCGTTGTCCGTACAGAGCGCGGGCGGCGGTATGACTAGCTTTACACCGATACTCTCGCACTCCCCTTCCAATCGCCGGCGCAGAAGAGCGTTCGCCGCGACGCCGCCGGCCACTACGAGAGCGGTGGCTTCCTGAAGATCGGCGGCGCGCAGCAGTTTGCGGACAAGCGCCTCGACCACGGCGGCCTCGTAGCTCGCGGCGAGATGCGGCATTTCCTTCCGAATTCTCTCCTCCCCCATATCTCTGATCCTGTAGAGCAGACTCGTCTTGAGGCCGGAGAAGCTGAAGTCGAGGTTTTTCCTGTCCTTTAGACCAACGGGGAAGCCGTATCGGTCCGGGTCTCCGGACTTCGCGGCCTTCGAGATCGCCGGTCCGCCTGGGAAGCCGAGGCCGAGCATCCGTGCGCCCTTGTCCAGGGCTTCACCCGCCGCGTCGTCGAGCGTCTCTCCGAGAAGACGCATGTCGTAGTCCTCATCTACCGAGTAGAGAGCGGTGTGTCCGCCCGAGGCGATCAGGGCTACGAAAGGCGGCTCTAGCGCGGGGTCAGCCAGGTAAGCGGCGGCGACGTGGCCTTCCAGATGGTCGACCGGGACGAGCGGTAGCCTACGCGAGTAAGCGAGTCCTTTAGCCGCAGCTACCCCAACGAGGAGCGCGCCGATCAAACCAGGACGCGTCGTGACTGCGACGTGAGACACGTCGTCCAGGGTAATTCCAGCCTCGCTAACGGCTCTCTCGATCACGCCGTCGATACATTCGAGGTGGGCTCGGGAGGCGACCTCCGGGACGACGCCTCCGTATCGCTCGTGCTCGGTCTGGGTATGGACTACGTTCGAGAGAGCCCGCCGGCCGCCGGGTTCGACGACCGCGGCGCAGGTATCATCACACGAAGTTTCGATTGCCAGGATCACACGGTGTTTATAGCATTTTGGCTCGTAACCTTGTCGGTGAGCGTCCGGCGAGTCTTGCTCGCATTTGTGGCTGACGTGCTGATTGGCTAACCGGCTATACTAGATAGATGCGGACTTTCTCGCTGTTGTTCGCGCTCATCGCGCTGGTGATGTTGGTTATGTTTTTGATCTACGTGATCCGGGGTCCGGTGGACCCGTTGATCGCCAGCGGGCTTTTCGTCTCTTTTCTTGCCTCGCTAGTCCCCGCGCTGCTGCTACTGAAGCCTTTCGAGCCGCCGGAGGAGCTGCGCCGCCGCCGGGAAGAGCGGAGAGACCGCGCCCGCCGCCGCTGGTCTAAAGAAGATCCAGAGTCATAAGCAGCGCGTCTTCGTCGCCATAGTACAGGCGTCTAAGACCGGTCACGGCGAAACCTAGAGACTCATAGAGCGCCCGCGCGGCCGTGTTAGTGGGACGCACTTCGAGATACACGCGCCGGGACTCCGGATGCGCGGCGAGCGCGGCCCGGATGAGGACGCGGGCACAGCCAAGCCGGCGGTAATCGGGCCTGACGGCGAGCGTCATGACGTGAAGCTCATCCGCCACGCGCTTTACCCCGATCTGGCCGAAGACCTCGCCATCGTCTTCGAGAACCAGGTAGAGGCTAAAAGGGCTGTGAAACTCCTCGCGCCAGATCTTTTCGCTCCAGGGCCGGGGCATGCACGCGGCGTCTATCTCCATGACCGCCGGAAGGTCTTCCTCGCGCATGGGGCGCGGCAGAAGCAACGTCCCCGGCTCTTTCAGCGGAGGCTCCAGGGGTTGAGGTCCCGGCGCACCTCGGCGTCCGGCTCGCGGACGTAGATCGGGACAAGCTCTTCCGCATCTACTACCGCGAGGTCCGCCGAGAGCACATGCCCGGCGGCCGTTACCTGGTGAAGAGGCGAGGCGTCTGGTGGAATTTCTCCGAGGCTGGAGAGCACCGCACGGTACCGGATGGCGCCATCGCCGATCACGATCGGCTCCCCTTCCGATAACAACTCTTCCGGTTTTACGCAGACTATTTGATTCTCCGGCCCTCTCCCGGGGTATCGTCGGGCGAAGACCTGCCCGCGTTTGGCGTCGAGCACGGCGAGCACGTCACCCGTGACGCAGAGAGCAGGCGCGGCAAGAGCATCGAGGGTCGAGTTCCTGGAGAGCGCGGCGCCGTTCCCGAGGGCGAGCGTCCTCGCCGTTGCGGCGGCGATGCGGATGCCGGTAAAGGTGCCGGGGCCGGTACCCGCCAGTATCCGCCCAACGGAGGCGAAGTCCTCGCCGGCGAGGTCCAGCGCAGCGTGGACGGCGGGCAGCAGGGCTTCGGAGGCTCCAAGGGCGGTGGTCGAGACCTCGGCCAAGACCTCACGGCGGTCTCCGTCCACGCGGGTCACGGCGACGGTAACGTTCGGGGTAGAGGCGTCCAGGGCAAGCAGCAACATCAGTGTTCGTCGTCTCTCTCGTTCAGGCGGATAGCGGCGGGGCCGGTCAGTTCGATCCTTCGCGTCGCGGGAGTTTCGTGGGAGATAAATACGACGGTAGGATCCTCCACGAGACCCAGCGCGGGCTCGGCCCACTCGATAAAGGTGACGGCGCGCGGGTCGAGGTAGTCGTCCAACTCCAGCGCGTCTCTCTCCGCTGCCTCTTCCAGCCGGTACAGGTCCAGGTGATTCACAAGCAACCTGTCTCCGTTCCGATACCCTTCGTAGGAGCGGGCGATCTGGTACGTAGGGCTCGTGACGCGTTCTTTCACGCCCAGGGCGCGGGCAGCGGCGCGGGTGAAAGCAGTCTTCCCCGCCCCGACCTCGCCAGCCAACACCACTATGTCGCCTGGGCGAAGGCTTCCGGCCACCCGCGCGGCGAGGGCGTCGAGCGCCGGCTCGTCCAGCCCTTCCCACACCACGGACGGCCTACCAGAGACCCGGCTGGAGAGTTTCGCGCTCGGCGGCGGAGGCTTGGGGGATGTTGAGAGTCCCATAGGTGGAAGGGCGTTCGGACTCGAGAAGCTCCGGCAGACGAGAGAAGTCCGAGAGCAAAAGGTCCCTGTCAGCGGGTACGTAGAGAGCCTTGGAGAGGGCGAGCGTCGGGAAGACGTAGCGCCCATCGAGCGGTATGGCCCGCCCCCGGATGCGAGATACGGGATCTTTGCGCCCCGTGAGCACCCGGCTCGCCAGATCTCCCATCGCCACCACGACCTTCGGGTCCACCGCCGCGACCTGGGACATGAGGTACGGGCGGCAGGAACTCACCTCGGAAGGTCTGGGAGAGCGCGGCGGAGTATCGGGTGGACGACACTTGACCAGGGTAGTGAGGTAGATCTTCTCGCGATCCAGACCCAAAGATTCCAGCAGCCGCCCTAGAAGCATCCCGGAAGCTCCCTGAAAAGGCTTCCCTTCTTTGTCCTCGTTGAAGCCCGGAGACTCCCCGACTATGAAGAGTCCGGCGTTTAGTGGTCCTTCGCCGAAGACGACCTGAGTCCTGGAGTGGCACAGACCGCATTTAGTGCAGCCGAGCGCCTCTTTCTGAGCCTCTGCGAACTCCAATCGCTAGAACTCCTCGCTCTCTGGCAGGATGGCTCCGAGCAGGATGTACGCCACCACAGTCAGGACTAGACTCGGACCTGGAATCGCTATCGCCGCTATCGCCGTCACCAGGCGCACCATTCCAGGACTCCATCCGTAAGTGTGCGCTATACCGCCACACACGCCCATCACCCAGCGATCTCTCTTGGCTCGTTTTATGCCCAATACCTTACCTCCCCGGCTCCCGTGAGCCTCTCGTCCTGCAACGCGATTCTAACATGACCGGTTTTCAGGTTGCCCGTTGCATCGCATGATCTACCCTCTGGCATCCCGGAGAAATCCCGAAACCTGCTCCACGGCTCCACCATCGCTCAGACCGCGAGACCTTAGCAGGCGGATGCGGCTCGCGGCGTAGCCGATATCCGCTCCATCTTCCTCTGGCGAGAGGCCCAGCCTAACGGCAAGCTCCTCGTAGTCCGGCTCCGGGTAGGGTCCGAGGTCCCGGCTCGTTTGCAGGAACTCGACGCAGAGGTCCTGGTGGCGTTCGATGTGTTCGTCCTTCAGGCGTGGTCCCTGGGCGGCGAGGCGGTCGGCCCAGGAGAGGACGGCAAGCTCCTCCCCGAACGGACCGGACGCCGCAGCCAATCGGGCGGGCGGGTAGTCGGCACGCGGGTTCCCCATGAAGCCTATCTTCAGGTGGAGCGTGGTCAGTATTATCGCGGCATCCGTGAGACCGGCGGAGAGATCCAGGCGGCGACAGATCCGTGGGATCATCCGGGCGCCCAGCGTGTCGTGGGCGATGAAGAGAACTCGCCCGTCCACCTCGCCGCGCGTTACGAACTTGGCGACGTCGTGGAGTATCCCGGCCAGACGGAGCGCTTCGATACGGCCAGGGTCAACGCGGGCTCCGACCTCTCCCTCCTCCAATTCGCGCTCGATGCCTCTTACCACCTCCAGCGTATGCTCGAAGGTGTCGAGATGGTGGAACGGGCTCCCTTCGAGACCCCGCGCGAGCCCTAGCTCCGGCACGAGCTTCTCCACGGCCCCGATGTCCAGCGGAGGCCTCAGAGCCTCGTGGATATCCACGTAGTCTTTTATCTCCGGCGGCGGGACTTCTTGCGGCTGCTGTTCGGGTTGTATTGACCCTTCAGAGCGCCATTCTGAAGCTCTTCGCCATTCTCCGTGGTCTTCGTAGTCTTGTCCGGTTTGCTCTTCGTGCCTTTAGCGTCGGCCTGCGTCCGGGCCTTACGCCGCTCGATAAATGCGAAAAACAGCGCGTAGATAAAGAAGAATACAACGCTGTTCAGGGCGAGCGACAGTAGCGCCTTACTGTCGCCTAGCTGAAAGAACTTTGGGTTGATGGTGTGCATGACGTAGACGAGGCCCATCCAGATCGCGGTGAAGATCGCCGCCCGTTTGAAGGCGTTGCCCCAGTTAAGACCTTCAAACATCCGTATAACTCCTCTCGACGCGCCGGGGATTTATTCCGGTCGTTATTTCATAGTTTATCGTGCCGGCCCATCGTCCGGCCTCCTCGGCCCGGATGCTCCGGGCTCCCTGCTCCCCGATCAGCACTACCTCGTCCCCCGTCTCCACGGATGAGTCTACCGCGAATACGCAGGCGTCCATCGTAACCCGCCCGAGCAAGGCCCGTCGGGCGCCCCGTATGAGCGCCTCCGCCCTCCCCGAGAGTGACCTCCTGTACCCCTCGGCGTACCCGACCGGCACCGTCGCCGCGAACATCGGTTCCCGCGCGCGGAAGGTCAGCCCGTAAGATACTCCGTCGCCCGGAGCGAGACGGCGCACGCTCGCGACGTAGCTCTTCAACGTCAGAGCCGGGCGCAGGTTCTCCTCACGAGGATCTCCCGAATCACCAGCCGGATGCAGCCCGTAGAGCGCCACGCCCGGACGGATGCAGTCGTAATGAGCCCGCGGATACCAGAGAGCGCCAGCGGAGTTGGCCACATGTACCAGCGCGCCGCCAAAATCGTGGGCGATTAAGACGTCATCGAAGGTTGAGACCTGTCGCCGGGTAGCTTCCTCATCGGAGTCGGCGGAGGCAAGGTGCGTGTAGACGCCCGCGAGTTGTCCGCCGAGTATCTTGCGCGCCTCTCCAACTTCATCCGGCTCGACACCCCAGCGGTTCATGCCAGTGTTGACCTTCAGATGCGCCTTCAAGCCGGGATGAGTAGAGATCCGCCGCGCACTCGCTATAGAGTGCGCCGTCACCATAAGGCGATGCTGCTTTGCGAGCGGCAGCCTATCTGGCGTGAGGTCTGTAAAGACGAGAATCGGGACCTCTACGTCGCCCCGCCGCAGCTCTAGCGCCTCTTCCACGGTGACGACGGCGAGGAAATCGGCGCCGGCCTCGATGGCGGCGCGGGAGACGGGGAGCGCGCCGTGTCCGTAGGCGTCGGCCTTCACGACGGCCATAAGGCGCGAGTTCAGGGCGCGGCGTTTCAGAGATTGGACGTTATGGCGGATGGCGGAGAGGTCGATCTCGGCCCAGGTGCGGCTCGGGATCTCCAGGCCAGAAGCCGTGTCGTGCTCCTCGATCAAGTTACTGGCGCGGGTTGAGGATGTGGAGGGTGAGGATATCCATGCGGGTGATTACACCGCGCAGGCGGTCTTCCTCGGTGACAGGGAGCAGTTTGATCCGCTTCTCCGCCATCGTGGTCGCAGCCTCGGAGAGCGTGGTATCCGGTTCGACCGTGATGACGTTTTCGGTCATAACCTCTCCCACCGTAACGCCGGCGCTCTTGATCGTCTCCCGCCGATACTCGTCCCAGCTTCCGAGCGGGATCATTCCGCCCAGGATATCCAGGAAGCCCGGCGCTTTAATATCCGCGTCCCGGAAGATCAGGTCACCCTCCGTCACGACACCAACGAGCCGGTCACCCTCGACGACCGGCGCCCCAGAGATGCTGGATTCGGCGAAGAGTTTGATCGCATCTTCCACCGTTTGATCCGGACCAAGCGCGGGCCAATCGGAGCCCATGATGTCCCCGACCTTCAACTCCCTGATGTCCTGATTTTCCACCTCTACCGCCCTCCGAAACTCATCGTATCCGACTTTTTAGACGCTACCATCCCGATACTACTCTAATCGTGGCATTCGGCGCGGCAACCCGGCCTGGGCTTCACAGTAGCTCCGCGACGGCGCGAGGCAGGTAAGACAACAGGTCGGTTGCGATAAGGCTTTCAACAGGCCAGCCTGTATCTTCGAGCCACAACTCCGCAGCCCGTCCGTGTACCCAGGCCCCGGCGCGGGCGGAGTCGTAAACGTCCATTCCACGCGAGAGCAGCGCGCCGATCACACCGGATAGCACGTCTCCCGTTCCAGCCGTGGCGAGCGCGATACTGCCAGTAGAGTTGACCGCCGCCCTCTCTTTTTCGGCGACGAGCGTATCGGAGCCCTTGAGGAGCACGGCTGTTGCGTGCTCCTCGGCCGCCCGCCGCGCGAAGTGAAGCCTGCGCGCGGAGACCTCCTTTGCGCCCTGTCCCATCAGACGGCCAAGCTCTCCGGCATGCGGCGTTATGACGGTAGGGGCCTCTCTCCCGATGAGGACTTTCGTTTCGGCGAGGTTGGAGATCGCATCTGCGTCGAGCAGCACCGGGACTTCGACTTCGCGCAGGATGCCCTCGACTAGGCTGCGGCTGCCGTCGCCGGTCCCTATCGCCGGACCGACTACCAGAGCGGTTGCTCTTTCAGCCTGCTCCAGGATCTGCTCCAGCGCCTCGGGGACCATGTGTCCTTCGGTATTCTCCGGCATCCCGTAGACCAGAGCTTCAGTCAGTTTTAGATCCAGGACGGCGGATGCGCTCTCCGGCGCCGCGAGGAAGACTATTCCGCATCCCGCCCGCTGCGCGCCCCGCACGGACATTACCGCCGCGCCGGCCATCTTGCTGGAGCCAGCGACTACGAGCAGAGACCCGGCGGAGTACTTGTGAGCGGGCTCGACGGTGCGCGGTATCTTGCCTCGCAGGGAATCCGCGTCCGTCCAGAGTAGCGAAGGCTCAACGTCCGCCTCGGGCGGGATGCCAATATCTACCACCAGGACTTCGCCGGAGTGATCCCGGCCCGGCGAGATGACGCATCCAACCTTCGCCGCGTGCGCGCAGACAGTCAGGTCCGCCCGGATGGCCGCGCCCTGGACCTCACCCGTCGAACCATCCACCCCCGACGGCACGTCCACGGCCGCGATGGGAACGCGCGCGACGTTGATCTTTTCGATCAGAGCCGCTTCTTTCTCGCGCACTTCTCCAGAGAATCCCGTTCCGAGCAAGGCGTCCACAACCAAATCCACGCGCTCCAACTCCGCTTCCAGGTCGTCAGCCTTGACGAACGCCACGTCGAGACGTCGCAAAGCCTGAAGATTTGTCTGTGGGTCTCCCGTGTACTCATCCTTAGTCGCCAGGACCGCCACCTCGACTCCGGCGCGGTGTAGTTCGCGGGAGATCACGAATCCGTCTCCGCCATTGTTGCCGCCGCCACAGACGGCGAGCACGCGCCCCGGAGCGGAGCGGTCGAGGATTTCGCGGGCCATCGCGGCTCCGGCGCGTTCCATGAGGACGCCGCCGGGGATTCCGAGTTCCTGCGCGCCGTTATCGGCGCGGGACATCTCTTCGGCGGAGTAGAGTTTCATCTATCCGGCAGGGTTGCGGCGCACGATGCAGACGGCGACAGCGGATAGTTCGGAGTGGGTAATTGAGATCGAAAGGTCTTCCTCGCGTACGCCCACTCTATCGGCGAACTCTTTTATCTTGCCGAAGATGCGAACCGTCGGAGCCCGGCGCGGACGCCGCATGACCTCGACACCGTTCCATTGGATCAGCCCGCATCCGAGCGCTTTTGTGACGGCTTCCTTGGCGGCCCAGCGTCCGGCGTAGTGACGATCGTAGAAACGGAACTTCTCGCAGTAGGCGATCTCCGCCTCCGTGAAGAGCCGCTGCCGGATACGCGGCGTGCGTTCGAGAGCGAACTTCATCCGCTCGCAATCCACGACGTCAACCCCTATCTCCGGCACGATGAAGTTATCCACGCTTTGTATAGTACGCGAGATACGCCGCTCGCAAAAGGTCTATATTACGCAGGATGGATGAGAACACGAACGCGGTCATCATCGGCAACCCGAACTCGGGGCGCGCGGGCGACAAGGGTTATCTGGAGGCTTACGCGGATACCCTGCGCTCCGGCGGCATGAAGGTCGAGGTCATGAACACCGAACGTCCGGACCACGCCACCGAACTCGCCGCTGCGGCGGGAGACCAGTTAGTGATCGCCGCTGGCGGAGACGGCACGGTGAATGAAGTAATAAACGGTCTCTCCAAAAACGCTACATTAGGCATTCTTCCACTCGGCACGGCGAATGTGCTGGCGCGGGAGCTTGGTCTTCCGCGCGATCCGGAGCAGGCCTGCCAACGCATTCTGAACAGAGAACACTCGCGGATAGACCTGGGCGTCGCCACGAACCGGGAAGGCGTCGAGCGGCGCTTCGCCTGCATGGCCGGCATCGGCTTCGACGCGAACGTGGTACGCACCATGACGCCGCGCCTGAAGCGTTACCTACGGGTGCTAGCCTTTCCGATCATGGCTCTCAAAGTGCTGATGGAGGAAGACATGCCCTCTGTTCACATGATCGATGGCGACACCATCTACGTTACGCAGTTCGCCATCGTCGCCAACGGCCATTACTACGGTGGAGACTTCCGGGTGGCGCACCCCGACTCGCTTACGAGCGGCGAGTTGGAGACTATTCTGGTGGAGCGCGTGAGTGCCCTCCTGCGAATAGACATCCTCTCCCGTATCATAGCCCGCGACCCGTTAAACCGCTCGATGCGCTCCTTCTCCGCCCAAGAACTCCGCGCCCGCGCTCCCGGCGCCGACGTGCCTGTACAACTCGACGGCGAAGTCTGGGGCCGGCTGCCGATGTCTTTCCGCATCGAACCCCGCGCCCTGGAGGTGATCCGGTAGCTCCCCGCTTTTTAGCGACGCTCCGGTAGAGCAAGCCGCAGACCAAGACCGACGAGAACGCCGCCGGTCAGCCAGCGCAAAATAACCGCGAAGCCCGGCCGGTTTCCGAGCCAGGTTCCGAGAGTCCCTGAGAAGTAACCTAGAAGGCTAAAGGCCATCCAGGTGAGCAGCGCGAAGGTCAGTCCGAGAGCCAGCAGTTGAGGAGCCATGCTCCCGGCCTCCGGGTTGGCGAACTGGGGCAGGAAAGCCAGAAAGAAAATGGCGATCTTCGGGTTGAACACGTTGGATAGAATGCCCTGCAAGAAAACGCTTCGTAGTCCCACGGTTGGAGCCGGTTCATCGGAGACAGCGAAGATATCTCCACTCAGGAGAGTCTTTATTCCCAGGTAGATTAAATAAGCCGCTCCAACGTACTTCACCACTCCGTAAGCCACGGCCGACTGCGCAAGCAAGGCCGAAAGACCAATCGCCGCGAACGTCGAATGCACGACCAGCCCGAGACTCGCCCCCGTCGCCGAGACCAGCACCGTCCTGCGTCCCAGCGTAACGCCGCAGGTGAGAACCAGGATGTTATCCGGCCCCGGCGCAACGATGAGCGCCAGCGAGGCCGCGAGAAAAATCAACAGGTTGGAATCCAAAACATCCCGGCTCCCTTTCTAGTTCCTTCTACTATTCGACTGTGACACTCTTGGCCAGGTTACGCGGCTTATCCACGTCGAGACCCCGGCTCTTGGCGACGTAGTATGCAAGTAGCTGGAGCGGCACGCTGGAGACGAGGGGGCTCGTTATCTCCGGCGCTTCGGGTACTGGAAGCGCCACACGAGCTATGCGTTCGGCGCCTTCGTCGCCTTCGCGGGCTATGGTGATGACGTTTGCGCCGCGAGAGACGGTCTCCTCCACGTTGGAGAGGGTCTTCTCACGGAGCAGGCCGTCTCCTAGTATGGCGATGACGGGACAGTTCTCGTCCACGAGGGCTATCGGGCCGTGCTTCATTTCACCAGCCGGGTATCCTTCAGCGGGGATATAGGATATTTCCTTTAGCTTGAGCGCTCCTTCTAGCGCAGCCGGATAAGAGATTCCGCGTCCCAGGAAGAGCGAGCAGCGCGCTTCCTCGAAGAGCTCGACGACCTCCTCCATCCGGCCGGAGAGAAGCTCCAACGCCTCCTCCACCTTCTCCGGCGCCCGGCGCAGGGCGCGTCCGGTCTCCAGAAGCTCCGGCTCGGATACGTGCTCCCGAGAGCGGGCAAGCTCCAGGGCGAGCAGGTCCAGAACGGCGATCTGGGTGATAAACGCCTTGGTGCTCGCGACACAGATCTCCGGTCCCGCCTTGGTTAGCAGCACTGCGTCGGCCTCGCGGGTGATTAACGAACCCTGTGTGTTGGTGATTGCCAGCACCTTAGCGTCGAACTCCCGCGCCGCCTCGACCGCGCCCAGCGTATCGGTCGTCTCACCGCTCTGGCTTATGGCGATGACGAGCGTCTTCTCGTCACCTATCGGCCCGGCGTAGCGATACTCGCTCGCTATGGCGACCTCGACGGGGATGCGGGCGAGCTTCTCGATGGCGTGCTTGCCGAGGAGTCCGGCGTGGTAGGCCGTTCCGCAAGCGACGATGACAATGCGGTCCACATTCGAGAGATCCAGGCTGATCTCCGAGAGATCCACCCAGCCATCGGGATCGAGACGGCCCGCGAGAGTCGCCTGCAAAGCGGCGGGCTGCTCGTGGATCTCCTTGAGCATGTAGTCTTCGTAGCCGCCAAGCTCCACGGCCTCCGCGTCCCAATCGACCTCGAAAGAATCACGCTCGACCACATCTCCACCGACGGTAAAGATGCGGACCGACGAGTCCGTTATCTCGACGATCTCGCCGTTTTCAACCACCATGAACTCGTGAGTCTCCCCGAGAAGTGCCTGCACGGCGCTTGCCAGGAAGTTCTCCCCATCCCCTAGTCCAACGACGAGCGGACTCTGGCGCCGGGCCGCGACGATCTTCCCCGGCTCCCGCGCGCTTACCGCCGCTACCGCGAAGGAACCCTGTAGTCTGTTCAAAGTCTGCGCGAGCGCCTCGCGCAGCGGCTCTCCAGCCTCCACCCGCTCGGCGAGCAGGTGCGCCATGACCTCGGTGTCCGTCTCGGAACGGAAGACGACGCCGCGTTCCCGCAGCTCCTTCTTTAGCTCAACGTAGTTCTCGATGATGCCATTATGCACCACCGCGACGGCTCCAGGCGCCTCGCCGCCCGCGTGGGGGTGAGCATTCTCCTCGCTTGGCCGGCCGTGGGTTGCCCAGCGGGTGTGGCCGATACCGGCCCGCACCCTCGCGTAATGGCCGTTGCGCTCCGCGACGGCCTCGGTCAACTCCTTGAGCTGTCCCACGCGCTTTACCTGCTCCACGCCCTCGACACCCGGTACGGCGAGCGCCAGCCCGGCCGAGTCATAGCCCCGGTACTCCAGATGCCTCAAGCCCTCCATCAAGACCTCGACGCACCGCTCTCTACCTACGTAACCAACGATCCCGCACATATGTGTACCTCCCTCAAGTCGTCCGTGGACGCGACCGAGAAAGGCAGGGGAGAAGAGAGAGTTACCCGGGCCTGGCCGGTGTTTTGTTCCCGGTGTCGCCACCGGGATTTGTCACCGCCCTATCGACTGCCCGAAGCCGAGACGCACCCGCCGAATACTTCGATGAACGTCTACCTCGTCAACTCCCGCTTCGAGAAACTAGTTCTCGCGGGAGTCCTGGCGCTTGTTTTGTTTTCTCTCCGCCGATCTCGCAAACCGCTACAGTCACGTCCGGTTCGTTTAATCTCTCATAGATCAGAAGTTATTTTCTCCGGCTCATCCTCCCTGTTCTGGCCTGCAAAGAACACTATTCGCCCTTAACTGTATCCGCTCCGCACAAAAAAAGAAAGGTGGCTCCGTCCCTCAGAAGCCACCGAAGTCCACGATTCCGAAGAGTACGAGCAGTGCGATCAGGATAGGCTGGTGGATCAGATATATGAGTAACGAGTTTCTCCCGAGAAAGCCAAGCGGCCGCGCCAACAGGGGCGCGCCGGACTCTCGAATAACGCTCTCCCGCCGCCCATACAACACGTTCCCGAAGAACAGACCGATCAGGACGACGCCAAACCACGGCAGAAGAGGCCGATAGTCCGGCATGAACAGGTTCTCCGGCGCGACGCCAAATGGAAGCAACCCGGGACTCGCGGATGATACGTTCTGCAACCGCATGTACTCGCCTACAGCAAAAACGCCCAGTCCCAGAAATAGGTTCGTGAGCCGGAACCGCAACAGCGGGTAAGCCAGGATTATGGAGACCCCGATCAAATGCAGGATCCCGAACACGATAATCCCAACCCCCAGATACCAAGTAACCAGAGTAAGCAACATCCCATAACCAACTATCCTCAGCCCCCGGAAGAGGTACTTAAGGAACAGACTCCGTCCGGGATCTCCGGCCACGGCCCTCGCATGACTGATAGCCAGTGAAACCCCGACGAGGAACAGAAAGAGACTCGCTATGGTGTCGGAGAAGAACGCCCACCACCCGGTGGTGACGTCGATGCCGTAGCCGCCGAAGGCTTCGAGGTCATAGCTCAGGTGGTAGAAGGCCATCATCAAAATGGCGATGCCGCGCGCGGCGTCCACCTCCCAGAAACGTCCGCCCTTCCGTGTGGTCTTGCTCTCCGTACCCCGCTCCTCTCCCGACGGCGCCGCAGGCATCATACCGCAGCCTACACCCAACAACCCCGCGCATATCCGCTACGATTCACCCATGCCCGAAAGAGAGTTCACCATCCGGCCCGGACGCCGAGACGACGCCCCCGAGGCAGCCCGCCTCTGGATGCAGAGCGCCAGGGAACACGCCGCCTACGATTCCGTCTACTCCACCGCCCCCGAAGCCGAGCGCACCATGCGCCGCTTCCTCGCGGACCTCTCGAGCAGCAGCCACTCATTCCTCTTCGTCGCCGTCTCTAGTGACGACCAGATAGTCGGCTTTGTCTCGGGAGAGATCCGTGAAGGCTCCCCGACATTTCACTCCAAGACCTGGGCCTCCGTGGACGACATCTTCGTCGCGGAGAACTTCCGCAGCCTCGGCGCGGGCCGCGCCCTGCTCGAAATCGTAAAGAGATGGGCGCAACAGAGGGAAGCCCACGGCGTCTCCCTTCAAGTAGCCGCCGCCAATACAAGAGGCCGCGAGTTCTACGAACGCCTGGGCTTCCGCGAAGTCTCAGTCTACGAGGTGCTGGAGTTCTAGGAGGTAAAAGTCTTTCCCGAGGTCAAAAAACGTACGAACTTGACAGCACCCGCATGCCGGACTCCAACTCGTAGCCCAGCACGGAGTAGAAAGCCTCTGCCCCGCCATCTTCTACCTGAACCTCAACATAAGATACACGGCGCGTCGCGCATCGCTCCCGGACCTCCTCTATTAGCGCGCGTCCGACGCCCTGACTTCGTTCTTCCGGCAGCACGTACAGGTCCTCTATGCTGGCGAATAATCCGCCGACGGATACATTGAGACGGTAAGCCAGCACGGCAACACCGATCGCGTAATTTCCCCTTTTTGCAGCTAGAACTTCCATCGCGCCGGTCTGTACCGCCCGGCGAAGCTGCTCGATAAAAGACTCCGGCAAAGGTTCTCCCTCGCGGAGAAAACCCTCCAGAAGGCGTAAAGGAGTGACGAAGTCTTCGCCTCGCACTAGGTTTACCGTAAAGCTCAAGATTAGTGTCCCGGCGCGCCTACGGCGATCCTTGAAGCCGCTTCGATAGCCGCTTCTATGTCTTCATCGTCGACGTCCAGGTGGGTGCAGAGACGGATCGAGTTGTTGCTGCGCGGTGTAGCCAGGACGCCTTGGCGAGCCAGCGCCTCCAGGAACCCGTCCGCGTCCTCCGCCCCGACGAGCACGATATTGGTCTCCGGCGGCTCCACGTCATATCCGGCCCTGGCGAGTCCTTCCGCGAGATTGCGGGCGCGCTCGTGGTCGTCGGTGAGGCGGTCTTGATGGTGTTCGAAGGCATGTAGGGAAGCCGCAGCTATGATACCCGCCTGCCGCATCCCGCCGCCAAACGCCTTGCGAGCCCGGCGCGCCTCCCGGATAACTTCCTCGTCTCCCGCCAGCAAGGAACCGACCGGCGCTCCGAGACCCTTCGAGGAACAGACCGAGACGGTATCGGCGTGTTCGCACCACTCGCGGGCTGGAACGTCCGTGGCTGCCTGCGCGTTGAAAAGGCGGGCGCCGTCAAGGTGTACCTTCAGTCCCAGCTCACGCGCCTCGGCGGCGACGGCCGCGAAGTCTTCGAGAGGGAAGATCCTGCCACCGGCTAAATTATGCGTGTTCTCCAGACATAGGAGTCTAGGACGGGCGAAATGCACGTTCTCGGGACGGACGGCCGCTCGCAGGGTCTCGGGTGAGACGACTCCGTTCTCGCCAGGGAGAGTACGCACCTGCACTCCCGAGAGCAGCGCCGGGGCTCCGCCTTCGTAGTTGAAGATATGGGCGCCTTCGTGCAGTAGGATCTCCTCGCCCCGGTTCGTGTTGACGAAGACCCCGATCTGGTTGGTCATCGTCCCCGAGGGCGCGTAGATGGCGGCTTCCTTGCCGAGCAGTTCCGCCACGTACTCCTCCAGGCGGTTGACCATCGGGTCCTCGCCGAATACATCGTCCCCGACCGGCGCTTCGGCCATCACCCGGCGCATATCCTCTGTCGGTCTCGTAACCGTATCGCTCCTGAGATCTATCATGGTCCCCCTCCCGCTCGTGTTTTCTCTGCCGCCCTGATGACCTGCTCCGTGGTCGCGAAATGGACCTTTGCAACCTCTCTCAACCCCTCCATCCCCCGCTCCCGGTAGACACGCGCCGCCGCCTCGGTTACGTGCGTGGATCCCCTGGGTAACTCGAAGCCAGCCCACTCCGAAAGTCTCTCCATCTCCTCCAGATACCGCGCCCGCGCCAGAATGGACGCCGCCGCCACAGCCACGTCGTCTTCGGCCCGCGGACGCACCTCCAGACGCACTCCTTCCGGCACGTGCGGCTCTATGTACGAGCGAGCCTTGCTACCGAAAGCATCGACGACTATACATTCGACCTCATCTTTAAGTTTATCTATGATCTGGACGTTCAACTCGCCGAGCAGACGGTTGACGTTGCTTCCTGCGGCGGCGCGGCGCGCCTCGTACTCCTTCGGTTCGAGTGAGACCACGCAGACGTTTCCTTCACCGAGGATCTCTTTTATGCCGGCTGCTATCTTCCGCACCTGCGCGACACCGAGTTCCTTCGAGTCGCGCGCTCCGATCTCCCGCAGCGCCTGGTCTATCTCCGCGCTCAGGACTCTCACGCCCGCTACGACTAGCGGCCCGAGGTATTCTCCTTTTCCGGCCTCGTCCGTGCCGATGCGAGGAGTAGAATTCGTTCGAGGTCTTGCGGTGGCTTTGCGTGTCTCGACTCCGGGCTGACGCCTGGCTTTTCCCTGATGAGACACGCGCCAGGCCTCGAGCAAACTTCGCAGGCTGGAAGGCTTACCGTCAACCGAAACTTTACCTGTGTGAAACACGTTCAGGTTGTTCGACTCGGCGCCGAGCTTTAAGTGGTACTGTTCGCCGTGATCTATATTCCGGCTGCCGGTAACTTCGACCTCGTGCCGGTCGAGCAGGCGTTGGAGGTCTCCGGGTATGGCGTTCAAAAGACCTCGAATCTCCGCAGGTCTTCCACGTCCTCAAACTCGGTCTCGACGTTCTCGACCGCTGCATGAGGCGGTCCATCCTCGCACCACCGGGCCATCTCCTCGATTTCCCGCGCCGGGCCTTCGAAGACCGCTTCGACGCGGCCATCCGGGACGTTCTTCACCCAGCCAGTGAGGTTGAGTTCCCTGGCCTTCTCTCGGGTCGCGTCTCTGAACATGACGCCCTGCACGCGACCCGAGACGTAGACGTGTACGCGTTTCCGGTCGCCATGAGCGCTGTCTGTCACATCTCACCTCCGTGTGGAACTTCCAACTGTGCCGGTAAGTTTACCTGTTATCTGGGCGGCTTCTCGCGGATATGCTAGCCTAGAGCGGTTATGGAAGCGGAGAAGCGGATGCTGGCCGGGGACCGGGTGGAGAGGCGCGAAAGTGGTTCTTCGCGCGGTGCTGGGCGAGACCTTGAGAGGGTGCTGCTGACGCTCGTCGTCCCGACGCGGAACGAGGCCGAGAACGTGCCACGACTGGTGAACGAGCTTCGCGACAGCCTATTGGGAATCGAATACCGGATCGTGTTCGTAGACGACTCCACGGATAGGACGCCGGAGGTCGTGCGGAAGCTCGCGGAAGAGGATCGGCGCATAACCCTCATCCACCGCGAGGGGTCGGAGCGCGAGGGTGGACTCTCCACGGCAGTCACTACCGGCATGGACGCCGTCTCCAAGGACAGCGAGTACACCTGCGTGATGGACGCGGACCTTCAGCATCCCCCAGAGAAGGTGCGCGAGATGCTGGAGATCGCACGCGGCTCCGAGGCGGACGTGGTGGTCGCAAGCCGCTACGCCGAGGGCGGTAGCTACGCCGGGCTCTCGGGTCCGGTGCGGCGGGCGGTCTCGGTAGGGAGCAAGTACCTGGCGCGCATCACTTTTAAGGAAGCCCGCAAGACCACCGACCCGCTCACGGGGTTCTTTCTGGTCAGAAATGAGGCGATCTCCGGCATCCAGTTCAGGCCGACGGGGTTCAAGATCCTTCTGGAGATACTCGTATGCGCCCCGGAGCTTAAGGTGGTCGAGGCGCCGTTCGACTTCCAGGCGCGGAACGCGGGCGTCTCCAAGGCGACCCTCCGTCAGGGCCTCGATTACCTGACACACATCCTCAGCCTGTTCTGGTACGTCCCGTCGGCGGGTCGTTTCTGGAAGTTCGCGCTGGTCGGCGCTTCGGGCGTACTGGTCAACATGGTCACGCTCGTCGTTCTTGCTGAATACTTCAACGCGCACAAGGTCATCGCCTGGATGTTCGGTGTGGGACTCTCGATCCTGAGCAACTTCCTCCTGAACAACGCCTTCACTTGGCGCGACATACGTCACTCCAGCCGCATCCACTTCCTCCTACGCGGCGCCCTGGCGTACCCGGTAGCGATCCTGGGCATCGGCGCGAACTTCGCCGTCTACTACCCGCTCGTGAAATACGTCTCGGCGGAGTTCCCCTACTATCTCCTCTTCGACTTCCTGGGGATAGTGGCTGGCACTAGTGTCAACTTCATACTCTCCTCACGCTTCATCTTCCGACCATCTCTACCAAACAACCTGGATCCAGAGGTCCCGCCAAAGCAGATCTCCGAAGATATAAGGCGAGAGTTGAAGGCTGATTGGATCGGCCTTATCCGCGTGCCGAAACTCACGCTAATAGGAGAACCGAACGACCGGGAACTCACCATCGCCGACCTCGGAGTCGTAGAACTGGTAATGAAGACCCGCCATCCCACCCTCGCGGTAACCGGCCCACAGCGTCTCCCCCAGGCCCGCACCAATACACGCTGGACGAACTCCCTTGCCGTACCTGTAACCGGAAACGACCACACCGTCGGCGTCGTATACGCCACCCGCAACTCCACTGAACCCTTCACCGAAGAAGACCTTCACTGGCTCACCGCTTACACCAGCACCGCGGCCCCAATCTTCGAGTAACCCCATGATAGACAAAAGGCGCCCCGGTGAGTCCGCCGGAGCGCCCCGAACGGCTCCTCCCCAGAAGGAGCCTGAATACCGGACCTCACCGTCCCCTCCCGGTGGGTGAGGCCCCGACAGATCTCACGTCTCAACCCAAGCTTTAAACCGAGCCCCGGGTCCGCCAGACCTGCCCAAAACGAAAATTAACATTCTCGACATCACCGCGCAACACCACGAAAACCCTGTACCTAAGCCAGATTCACTCTCCAGCATCACAGAGCACACGACATGTTACCGGCTTATGCAGAACTCCCACAACATCTTGAGGCTAAACCAGAATCGCAATGTGAAACTAAATATACATAAACCATTAGTATAAGGTTAGATGAGTTTAAGGTTGAGATTTAATCAATCGCCCACAAATCGGTGGATGCAGCCTTCGTGGGACAGCGACGTATATCTTCGGAGGCTCAGATCATACCTACTTGTGGAACTATCCTGGTGTAAAGGTTGCAAGGGGGCTAAAGTAATAGAATTCGGTGTATATAAGGGCGAAAGGAGCGTTGGATGATTCAGACCGGTAAGGTGAATGAGTTTGTAGGCAAGATGATTGCTCTGGATGGTAGCGACTTGCACTTGAAGGTCGGCGCTCCTCCCTCAGTTCGGGTTCACGGTAATCTCGATGGGCTGGAAGGTTACGAGGTACTGAGACCAGTGGATACGGAAGAGTTTCTCGCGGAGATCATACCGGAGAAATTAATGGGCGAGTTCGAGGCGGAAGGAGAGGCGGACTTCTCTTACGCGGTCGAAGGGGTTGAGCGCTTCCGGGTGAACGCTTTCCGGCAGCGTGGTTCGGTCTCCATCGTCATGAGGTTCATACCTTTCGGCATTCCGAAGTTCGAGGACCTGAACCTGCCGGAGGCAATCCGCACGCTCGCAAAGGAAGAACGCGGCATTATTCTCGTCACCGGGACCACGGGAAGCGGCAAGTCCACGACGCTTGCCTCGATGATCAACTTGGTAAACCGCTCCACCGCCAAGCACATCGTCACCATCGAAGACCCGATAGAGTTCCTCCACCATGACGAGAAGAGCATCATAAACCAGCGCGAAGTCGGGACGGACACGGCCTCCTTCGCCAGGGCGCTGAGGAGGGTGCTGCGTCAAGACCCGGACATAATCTTGATCGGTGAGATCCGGGACTCCGAGACTGCTCAGATCGCCCTCTCCGCCGCCGAGACCGGCCACCTCGTACTTAGCACGCTCCACACCGTGGACGCCACGGAGACGATAAACAGGATCATCGATCTCTTTCCGCCGCACGAGCGGGATCAGGTACGGGCCATGCTCGCCGGTACGCTGAAGGGCGTCATCGGGCAACGTCTCCTACGCACCAAGGACGGCAAGGGCCGGGCGGCGGCCTGCGAGGTCATGGTCACGACCGGGCGCATCCGGGACTTCATCGTAGACGCCAAGCAGACCGGCCAGATCCCGGTGGCCATCGCCGAGGGAGAATACTATGGTATGCAGACCTTCGACCAAGCCCTCTTAAAGCTAGTGCAGGAGGACCGCATAGACTACGAAGAGGCGCTACACGCTTCGAGCCGCCCGCAGGATTTCCGTCTCATGGTCCAGTCCCTTGGTCTCGACATGAGCCGGTGATCCACCACCCCGTTTGATAAAACCCCGGTCTTTTCGGATAATTGCGCCCGGCCTCGGACCTTAGTACCCAATACCAGATCAATCCAGGGAGGTTCATCGTCCTTCAAGAAATTCGAGAACGAGAAGCGTGGAACAAAGCCATTGTGGACCTTGGAGGGAGCGTTCTGCAGTCCTGGGAGTGGGGCGAGTTCCGCGGCCGTCACGGCTGGCGGCCACTCAGGCTACTGGATGACGACAACAACGCTGCGGCCCAGGTGCTGCTGCGGAAGATGCCGCTTCCGGGTCTGGGGTTTCTGGCCTACGTGCCTCACGGACCTCTCTTTCAGGATGGATCCAACCTCACCCGAGCGCTCGACGCTATCTCGGATCACAGTCGGAAAGAGGGCGCTTCCCTGATACGGGTCGAGCCGCGAATACCCGAGTCAACGGGACTGAAAGTTAAAGGGTTCGCCAGGAGCGAGAGCACCATCCAGCCAAGCTGCACACGGATATTGCAGGTACTCGAAGGCCCCGAGGAGCAGCTCAAGGCACTCCCGAAAGACACTCGTTATGGGGTCCGGCGCGCCGGTCGTGAGGGCGTGGTGGCCGGCCCCTCCGAAAACGTCGCGGAAGACCTGGAAGATTTCGTCACCCTCCTCGAAGAGACCGCCGCGCGGCAGAAGTTCGCGATACGGCCCCGCGAATACTATCGCGAGTTCATGGAGCGCCTTCCGGCGGCTCTGATAGTGGCGCGCAAGGACGGACGTCTCCTGGCGGGCGCCATGACCCTGACGTTCGGGGACGAGTCCTACTACCTCTACGGCGCTTCCGCCAAGGAGGGGGACAACCTCTACGCCTCCTACCTGGTGCAGTTCGAGGCGTTGGCCGCCGCCCGCCGCGGGGGAGCAACCCGCTACGATATGTGGGGACCATCCCAGCCGCGCGAGGGAGATCCACTCTGGGGCGTCTATCAGTTCAAGAAGAAGTTCGGCGGCGTCGAGGAACATTACGCCGGAGCCCACGAGAAGGACCTGAGTCCGCTACAGGCCCGCGCCGCCCGAGCGGCCATAAAAGGCTACTACACGGTTCAGAAGCTGCGCGGTAAAACCTCCGGCCCCATAAACGACTAGCTGGCGCGCCGCGAAACGCGCCACCGTTTTATACTGACGGCATGAGGCCGATCTGCTTTCTCTCGGATTTTGGGCTGGCTGACGACTTCGTCGGCACCTGCAAGGGCGTAATCCTGAAGATAGCGCCTGGAGCGTCGATAGTGGACCTCACGCACGACGTTTCGGACTTCGAGGTCGCCGCCGGAGCTGAGATGCTGGACCACGCCACCCGATACATGCCCGATGATGCCGTCTACCTGGCGATCGTGGACCCCGGCGTGGGTACGAAACGAAGAGAGCTGGCGATACGCACGCGGAGCAATGCGCTGCTCGTAGGGCCTGACAACGGGCTCCTGATCCCGGCGTCAGACTCCCTGGGTGGCATTTCGGAGGCCGTGGCGCTGACGAACGGGGACTATCAAATACATCCCGTATCCAACACGTTCCACGGCCGGGACATCTTCGCCCCGGCCGCGGCGCATCTCGCATCCGGCGTAGAGATCCAAGAGCTCGGAGAAACGGTGGATGCCGGATCCTTGATACGCTTCAGTCCGCCGATAGTCGAATCGAGTCAGGACGGCAAGAGCCTGCGAGCCAACATCATCGCCATCGACCGCTTCGGAAACGCCCGGCTCTCCGTGATGCAAGAAGATAGCGGCTTCGAGTTTGGGGACGTATTGAGAGTCGACGCGGGGGACGGCGGCATGTCCGTTCGTTACGTGGATACCTTCGGCGCCGCGAATCCGGGCGAGTTGATCCTCGTCCCCGACTCTCACTGGCGTTTGAGCCTCTCCGTCAATAAAGGCAACGCGGCCCAGGCCCTCTCTCTGAAAGTAGGCGCCACCGTGCTTCTGAGCAAGACACAGGAGCCGTAGACGGATGCCGTCTCCCGATTCACCAGGATCTGGCCTCCCGGATATCCCCGAACGTCCTCTCCTCTCACCCGAGGAACGCGGCCGCATAACACGAGCAGCCGCCCTGCGCCCCATCAACGTACTGATGCTAATACTTGGTGGCGGCATATTTGCCGTCGGTGTCCTTGCCACTCCCCTGGCCTGGCTGATACTGCTCCTCACCCTCGTCACGTATACGGCTCTGGTAATTCTGTCCGCCCGCGACCCTGTCTTCCAGCAACGAACTCTCGAAGGCCGTTCATCGCGGGCTATTGAAACCACCCCTCAGCAGGACCGTGACATCTCTCCGGAGCGCCGCGCTCGCTGGCTCCCTCGCGGAGAGACCCGCCAGAACGTCGAAGACGCGCTCGTGACCTACCGAAAAGCGGTTACCGCTATCGAAGAGTCGGACGACGTAACGAGAGCGGTACTCGACGACGCCGTGCCAAAGCTGCACGCCGCGTCCCGCAGGCTGGTTGAAGTGGCCGATCGCCGCGAGAAAGCCGCCGAGATGGTCAAGGACCTGGAAAACAGAGAGCCCAACGAAGAACAGAAGGCGACCCTGACGGAACTCGAAAGCGAGATACGAGCCGCTGACGTAGAGATCTCCGCCACCTCCGAGCAGTTCCTGACTCTCCGAGCGCGGGTAGTGCGTGCCTCCATAGATAGCAGCAACGCGGCCATGACAGCCACCGAACTAAACACGTCCCTCGACGAACTAAACCTCCGCCTCGAAGCTCTCGGGGAAACGATGAATTCGCCCAATGATCCTCCGCCGCACCGCTGAGGATTGACTAAAGAAAGGAGAATGAAAGAGAGGACTCGGAATCCGGCTAAACCGGAGAAATCTGTCCGGGGTCAGGGTGGCTTTCGTATTGAGATCAAAGGTGGCTACGCTTTCGGCCCTGATCTCAAGTCTTTTGGGTTGCTAGAACAGGGTGGAGGTCAGGCCGAGCTTGCCTGCCAGCCGTGTCCCATGCCGTTCTCTTCGTTGGCCTCCGCAGGTACGGTCTGGGGCTGAGGCCGGCGAACGGGTACACCGCCAAGCTCCTGACGGGACTCGCCCACGGAAGTCAAGGAGTCCTCGAACCAGTTCTCGAGCTGGCCCATGACGCGATCCCTATACACCTCGGAGCCGCTGGAGATCTCCTCCGCGTAACGCTCCGCGCGGTCCACGACCTCGTCGGCCCGCCGCAGCGAGCGCCGGTACGGTTCCGTATCCTGCACATTCGCCTCCGCCCGATGGTGAGCGTCTTCTATGATGCGTGCCGCATCCTCCTCAGCGGCGTCCACTATCGCTCTGCACTCCCGCCGTATAGATTCAGCCTCCGAGAGCTCCGCAGGCAAACACCCCCGCAGCTCGTCCAACATTACAAGGAGATCAGCCCGGTCAACGACCGCCCGACCCTTCCGCATTGGCACGCTGGACGCATCCTGAACGATGGTCTCCAGCTCGTCCAACACTCCGTTCATGTACTCCATGTCCTCTCTCATGGGACCAACCCTAGCACGCTTATTCAGGCTACGCTAGGCTTTCTGAAAGTATTTTTCGGAGCTTTACCTAAACTTCAGGTCGAATTTCATCTTAAGGTTAAGTGTAATTGTACTTACGGCTCAAGTTAGCCCTTCGCGGCCAATGACTGTACAGGATTTAGGCTTTTCAATAGGGCTTTCGAGAAGTTATCTACAGGGGTGTGGATGGTGGAGTAAGCCTAAACCCCGCGTATAGCCGGGATCTAGCCGGTCCTGGAGGTGTTAGGGCTCGCTGGTGCGGTGGTGGCGGGTTCGAAGGTAAGGTTCCCGGCTTCGTCGAGGTGGATCCAGACCGTGTATCCAGGGTTTATGTGGCCGGATATAATCTCTTTGCTCAGAGGCGACTCTATTATTTTTCCGATAGCTCGCCGCAAGGGCCGGGCTCCGAAGCGTGTGTTCCGTCCCTCTTCGGCAATGCGCCGGGCTACCGGCTCCGAAAAATGAAGCTCTATGCCCTGTTGAGCGGCGGTCTCGCGGAGGTTTTCCAGCAGGAGAGTGGCTATCTCCGTCAGGTCGTCGTCGGAGAGGGAGTGGAAGACAATGATCTCATCCACCCGGTTGAGGAACTCCGGCCGGAAGTAGGTCTGAAGCTCCTGCATTAGGCGATCCCGGACCTCCTCTTCGTGGTCTCGCATCTCGTCCGAGCCAGGGATGAGGTGGGCTCCGGCATTGGAGGTCATCACGATCACGGTGTTGTCGAATGAGACCGTGCGTCCCTTGTTATCCGTGAGCCGCCCGTCTTCTAGCAGTTGGAGCAGCATGTTGAACACGTCCGGGTGGGCCTTCTCGATCTCGTCCAGCAAGACTACAGAGTAGGGGCGGCGGCGGACAGCTTCCGTTAGCTGTCCGCCCTCGTCATAGCCGACGTATCCCGGAGGAGCGCCGACCAGCCGGCTCGCGGCGTGACGCTCCATGTACTCGGACATGTCTAAGCGGATCATGGCGTCCTCGTCGTCGAAGAGGTACTCGGCGAGTGCGCGGGCAAGCTCCGTCTTCCCCACCCCCGTCGGCCCGAGGAAGATAAAACTCCCGATGGGACGTTTCGGGTTGGCGAGACCGGCGCGCGCCTTGCGGACAGCCTCGGAGACGGCGACGACCGCCGCGTCCTGGCCGACGACGCGTTTATGAAGTGCGGCCTCCATCGAGAGCAGGCGCTCGGCCTCATCCTTGAGCATCCGGGTAACGGGGATGCCGGTGCGGGCGCTGACGACCCGTGCGATCTCCTCACGCCCCACCACCGCGTCCCGGACCCCGCTCTCCTTCATCCAGCGTTCCCGCGCCTCGCGGAACTCGCCCTGTAGCGCGTCCGCCTCGGCGCGCAGTAAAGCGGCACGCTCGTAGTCGCGTTCCTCGACCGCCGCCGCGCCCTCGCTGGTCAGCTCCTGGAGACGAAGCTCAAGCTCTCGAAGTTCGTCCGGCATCATGGTCGTCTCGATGCGGACCTGACTCGCAGCCTCGTCAAGGAGGTCTACGGCTTTATCCGGCAAGAAGCGGTCGGAGATGTAGCGGTGGGAGAGCTGGGCGGCTGCGCGGAGAGCCTCGTCGGAGATCTCCACCTCGTGGTGCGACTCGTACTTGTCCTTGAGCCCGCGAAGGATCTCGACGGTCTCCTCCTCGGTTGGCTCTTCGACCAGGATGGTCTGGAAGCGGCGCTCGAAAGCGGCGTCAGACTCGACGTGGCGACGGTATTCGTCGATTGTGGTGGCCCCGATGACCTGGACCTCGCCTCGGGCGAGGGCGGGTTTCAGGATTTCACCTGCGTCCATCGAGCCCTCCGCAGCGCCCGCGCCGACCAGATTGTGGAACTCGTCCACGAACAGGATGATCCTTCCGTAGGAACTGCGCACCTCGTCTATGACACCCTTCAGGCGCTCCTCGAACTCGCCCCGGAACTTCGTGCCGGCCACGAGCGAACCGAGGTCCAGAGAGATCAGAACCTTGTCCTTCAACGACTCCGGTATGTAGCCGGTTGCGATCTTCTGCGCGAGTCCCTCGACGATGGCCGTCTTGCCGACGCCCGGCTCCCCTATAAGCGCGGGGTTGTTCTTGGTGCGGCGGGCGAGTATCTGGATCATCCGCTTTATCTCGTCCTCGCGACCCACCACAGGGTCGAGCTTGCCCTCGCGAGCGAGCCGGGTGATGTCCCGGCCGTGTTTGACGAGCAGACTGTCGGGGTCTTCGCCCAGAGTCCCCTCGCCCCGCATCTTGCCGAGGGTGCGGCGCACGTCCGTCTCCGTCAGGCCGACCTCCCGAAGGATACCGGCGGCCGTGCAGTTGTCCACCAGCATCAGGCCCAGGAGCAGGTGCTCAGTACCGATGTGGTCTCCCGCAGACTGCTCGGCCTCCTCGCCCGCGAGCCGTAGGGCCTGTCGGGCGTTGGGGGTCATCTCGATCCTCTCGGCGTGCGTGCGCGAGCGTGAGAGGTCGCTCCTTCGGATGGCGTCGTTGGTCTTCGTCTGGGCGAGCCCAATGTTCAGGCCGAACTCCTCGAAGACCCGATGAACCACGCCGCCCTGCTGCGCAAGAAGTCCGAGCAGGATGTGCTCCGTCCCGAGCACGTTCGTCCTCCCTCGCCGCACCACGGCGTGCGCCACGTCCAGGACCTCGCGCGAGTTCTGAGAGAGTTTGCTCAGGTCCACCATCGCCTCCTATTGATACAGGTTGATGCCGCAGCTACGCCGTCGCCACCGCGAAGCTTGGTCTCTTCTCTCGATGCGCTCAAGCCTCTAGCGGCTGTTGTATATGGCGAAACCAACAGCCACGAGCGCCGGGAATATGTAGTGAACCGGGACGTTACCGTTCAGGATCGGCACCACGACAAACGGCGCGTAGGCGATGGCGACCGCCACGCCGGAGATCACCATGGCGAGCGGGCCTCCGTTGCGTCCACCGGCGCGGTGGATCAATGTGCCCGCCAGATAACCCGCGAGCCCCGAGAGTATCAACCTGCCAAACCCTATCTGCAGTATGACGTAAGCGACCGGAATACCGACGAGCGCAACAGCGATACCGGCGAGGAAGGTCTTGGCGATCTGATTCCCCTTCATCGCTCCGGCCCGCGCCCCACGAGGCAGCCTTGCGTCTTCGGGACACTTTATCCCTACCTCGGTCTGCACCATGCACTCGGTGCAGATGGGCCGCCCACACGCGGCGCACGAGACGCGCGTCTCCCTCTTCGGGTGCCGGTAGCAGTGCATTATCTCGACCACTAGAGTCCTTTCCGGCCACGAGCGCGAAGTGTCAGCTCTCCGCGCGGCATTACGACAATCTCACGCTTGTAGCTGCGATGCACCTCGGCGACGAGTTGGCCGTGTTCGATCTCCTTTCTCTCCAACTCCTCACGCAGGCTCTGGTTCTCGGCTTCGAGACGTCCGATCCGCCGTTCGAGGTCCAATACCTTCCTGACCCCGGCCAGGTTCATTCCCATCTCCTGGGTGAGCTTTTGGATATAGCGTCCGACCTCCACGTCTTCCTGAGAGTAGAGCCGGGTATTCTTTATACTTTTGCGCGGACAGAGCAAACCTTTCTGTTCATACATTCGCAGAGTCTGCGGATGCACCCCGATCAACTCCGCCGCCACCCCGATCATGAACACCGGACGCCTACGAAAACTCACGACCTATCCTTTCTCATCTTACGAACCCGCCTTACGGAACAATTCCGCCCGAACGTCCTCGTCCCGCTCCTCGGCGAGCGCCTCCAGGATATCCCGTTCCCTGCGGTTGAGCTTCTTCGGCACGACGACCTTGATCCTGACGATGAGGTCGCCAGCACCATCACCGCGCACCTTCTTGGAACCAGCGCCACGCACCCTGAACTGCCGCCCATCCTGGGCTCCAGCCGGCAAACGCAACTTCACCGACCCGCCGCCAGGCTTCGGCGCACTGATCTCCGCCCCAAGCGCCGCCTCCACGAAGCTCACCGGCGCCTCGACCACAAAGTCGTCACCGCGCCACTTGAAGACCGGATGCTCCTCGACCCTGGTCACCACGTAGAGGTCTCCAGCCGGTCCATCTTTCTGTCCGACGTTTCCCCTGCCGGGAACCCGGATCTTCATCCCGTCCTTTACCCCGGCCGGTATCTTGACCGTCACCTGACGGGACTTCCGAACCCGCCCGCTCCCCTTGCAAGTCGGACAGGGCGTCTCGATGATCCTACCCTCACCGCCACACCTACCACAAGTGGTCGAGAGCGCGAAGAAACCCTGGTCCCGGCTCTGCGTGCCGCGCCCGCCGCATTCAGGACACGTCCTCGGCATCGTCCCCGGAGCCGCACCCGTACCCCGGCAATCGTCGCAACTCTCCTCTACCGGCACCGCAACCCTCGTCGTCGCGCCTTTCAAGGCATCATTAAACTTTAAGTTGACGCTTATTGTTATGTTCTTGCCGCGAGCCGCGGAGGGTGCGGCCGGGCGGGTAGCGGAACCAAATACGTCCCCGAAGCTACCGAAGAGGTCCGAGAAATCCGAGAAGCCTTCGGCGCCTGCTCCGGTGGAGCCTCCAGATCCCGGGCGAGGAGTTCCCTGGTTGCCGAAAAAGGCGCGGGGGCCTTCGTCGTATTCTCGGCGTTTGCGGGGGTCTGAGAGGATTTCGTGGGCGTGCTGTATCTCTTTGAAACGTTCTTCGGCCTTGGGGTCGTCACGGTTGGCGTCCGGGTGGTGTTTGCGGGCCAGCTTACGGTAGGCGCGCCGGATATCCTCCCGCGAAGCCTCTTTAGAGACCCCCAGAACCTTGTAGAGATCCTTCGTCTCCATCCCTAACCCTGAGTTGCAACTACAACTTTGGCCGGACGGATGGGCTTGCCGTTAAGCAGATAGCCGCGCTCGAAAGTCTGAACGATAGTCCCCTCTTCGTGCTCCTCGGAGGGCTGACTCATTACGGCCTCGTGGACGTTTGGGTCGAAGTGCTGGCCGTCGGAGGCGACCGGAAGCAGGCCTGCCCCGTCGAGTACGTTCGCAAGCTGTATCCGCGTGGCGCGCACGCCCTCGCGAATGTCTCCCTCGTGCTCTAGGGCCCGGTCGAGGTTATCCAGAACCGGTAGAAGCTCGACAATGATCCTCTCCTCCGCCGTCTCCAGGATACGGGCCTTCTCGCGTTCCTGGCGCTTGCGTGAGTTCTCGAACTCGGCCTTCAGGCGGCGCAGGGCGTCGAGGTACTCATCCCGCTCCCGGCGCGTGGCCTCCAACTCCTCGGTGAGGGCGTCGACCTCCGTCTCCTCGTCGGCGGCGTCCGGTTCGTCCCGCTCCAGGTCTTCTTCAATTATCTCGACGTCTTCTTCATTTACGGTCGTACCAGAATCTTCCACTGTCTGATCAGTAGAAGCCGGATCTTCCGGGGAGCCCTTGGCTTCATCTACTGCTTCGGCGTTCTCTCCCGGTGCGGACTGGGACTCGTCCTGACGATTCGGTTCGCGGTTCTGCTCTTCGTTGCTCAAAAAGCTCCTCCGTACTCGTAGATCCAACAGGCCAACCGCCGGGAGCCACGTCGCCCCCGGCGGTCTGGATGCTACTTGCGCTCTCCATCCTCCTCGTCGATGACCTCGGCGTCCTCGACCAGATCTTCGTCAGGGTTGTCGTCGCCCGACGACCCCGCCGCAGCATCCTGCTGTTGCTGGACCTGCTCGTAGAGCACCTGAGAGAGCTTGTGCGAGGAGGTCATGAGGGCCTCCTGTTTGCTCTTTATCTCCTCGATGTCCTCTCCGGCCAGAGCCTCCTTGGCCTCCTTTATGGCCTGCTCGACCTCTTCCTTCGTAGCCGAATCGACCTTGCCGTCCACGTCCTTCAGGGAACGCTCCACGGTGTAGACCAGGTTATCAGCATTATTGCGGACATCGGCCTCCTCGCGGCGGCGCTGATCATCGTCAGCGTGCGATTCGGCGTCGCGGACCATCTGCTCGATATCCGTATCCGACAGACCACTCGAAGCCGTGATCGTAATGCGCTGCTCCTTGCCCGTACCCAGGTCCTTCGCCCCAACGTTCACGATACCGTTGGCGTCGATATCGAACGCAACCTCGATCTGAGGTACACCTCTAGGGGCCGGTGGGATGCCAACGAGCTGGAAGTTGCCGATGATCTTGTTGTACATCGCCATCTCGCGTTCGCCCTGATATACCTTTATTTCCACGGAGTTCTGGTTGTCGTCCGCCGTCGTGAAAGTCTCAGCCTTACGTGTAGGTATAGTGGTGTTCCGCTCGATGAGCTTGGTAAATACACCACCCTTGGTCTCGATACCCAGCGAGAGCGGCGTAACGTCAAGGAGCAGCACGTCCTTGACCTCGCCCGCGAGCACGCCGGCCTGGATGGCGGCGCCGATGGCGACGACTTCGTCCGGGTTGATTCCGCGATGCGGCTCTTTGCCGGTAATCTCCTTGACCTTCTCCTGGACTGCCGGGATGCGGGTCGAGCCACCGACGAGTATCACCTGGTCAACCTGCCCGCTCTGGAGACCGGCGTCGCTCATCGCCTGACGCACTGGACCAGCCGTGCCCTCTACAAGCTCCGCGGTCAGGTTGTTGAACTGCGCCCGCGTGAGCGTCAGGTCGAGATGCTTCGGGCCGTTCTGGTCCGCTGTGATGAACGGCAGGTTGATAGAGGTGCTCGTCGTGGAGGAGAGTTCTTTCTTGGCCTTCTCAGCCGCCTCGACAAGCCGCTGGGTAGCCATCTTGTCCTTAGAGAGGTCTATCCCCTCGGCCTGCTTGAACTCTGCGGTGAGCCACTCGACTACCTTCGCGTCGAAGTCGTCGCCACCAAGATGGTTGTTGCCACTGGTGGCCTTGACCTCGAAGACACCGTCGCCAAGCTCCAGGATTGAGACGTCGAACGTACCGCCACCCAGGTCGAAGACGAGGATCGTCTGCTCGTTCTCTTTATCCAGACCGTAGGCGAGTGCCGCGGCCGTCGGCTCGTTGATGATGCGCTTGACGTTCAGGCCCGCGATGCGTCCCGCATCTTTGGTGGCCTGGCGCTGGGCGTCCTCGAAGTAGGCCGGTACGGTGACGACCGCCTCGGTCACTTCCTCACCCAGGTACTCCTCGGCGTCCCTCTTCAGCTTCTGGAGGAGCATGGCGGAGATCTCCGGCGGCGAGTAGTCCTTGTCGTCTATCTTCACCTTCACGTCACCGTTGACCGAAGCAACATCGTAGCCGACCCGGCCGGACTCGCTCTTCACGTCGCTGTATCGCCGGCCCATGAAGCGCTTGATCGAGTAGATCGTGCGCTCCGGGTTCGTTACAGCTTGACGGCGGGCAAGCTGCCCTACCAGCCGCTCGCCGCTCTTCCGGTCGAAAGCCACGACCGAGGGCGTCGTCCGCTCCCCCTCGGAGTTCGTGATCACAACCGGGTCTCCACCCTCCAATACCGCCACGCAACTGTTCGTCGTACCTAGATCTATGCCAATGCTCTTAGCCATGCGAACGCCTCCAAAGACTTAACGTTTCTAAACTACACAGAGTATATAATCTAAGTCCGTTACCTGCAAATTTTGCACACACGCTATAAGGTGCGGGCTCCGCTATTATCACTCTATACTGTAGGATTACGCAGCGGACGGCGAGTAGTGAGGACGGAGGTCTTGCGGGGATTTGGAAGAGACTATTTTATTAGTAGATGACGACGCGGCTCTTTTAGAGGTTACATCCATCGTACTCGCCTCGGAGGGGTATCGGGTGTTGACGGCGGAAGATGGGGTGGACGCTCTGCGAGTCGTGGGGCGGGACGGGTTGGATCTCGTGGTCCTGGACATCATGTTGCCGAGAATGAGCGGCTTCGAAGTATTAAAGAAGATCCGGGAGCAGAGCGACGTTCCGGTGATCATGCTGACGGCGAAGAGCCAGTCGGTGGACAAGGTCGTTGGACTGGAGCTTGGGGCGGATGACTACATAACCAAGCCCTTCGACACCAAAGAACTGCTCGCGAGGATAAAAGCGATCCTGCGAAGATTCGGGCGGCGAGAGGGCAAGGGTCGGGACGGCATGCTAAAGCTCGGGACTTTGGAAATAGATCCCGACGGCTACACCGTCAGCCGCGACGGAGAGCCGTTGGACCTGACACCGACGGAGTTCAAGATTCTGGCGCTTCTGGTGCGGCGTCCGGGACAGGCGTTCACGCGAGGTCAGATCTCCGAGGCAGTCTCGACCGGCCAGCATTATTTGGCAAGCCGCTACATAGACGTACACATCTCGCGGCTCCGTGGAAAGATAGAGCGCGACCCTTCAAAGCCTGAGGTCATACAGACCGTGCCGAGCGTTGGGTACCGGGCCGCCAGACCGGCCTAGCGGTTTCGCGCGGAGGTACGGCATAGAGAAAAAAGGAGACAAGAGAGGCAACAACGAACTCTTCCCGGCCTTGAGCTTCAGGGTCAGGATCTTCATGGCGCTCGTCGGAATTTCATCCGTCGCCAGCCTCGTTATAGGGCTAGTCCTCTACTACTTCGCCCAACAACGGCTGGTCGCGGCGGAGAGTGACCTCCTCGCCCAGCGCTCCCGCACGGCGAACACCGGCGCGACGGATTTTCTCGAAAGCCTGCGAAAACCGGAAGACCAGTCACTACCGGCCCCAGACACTTACGCCGAAGAGCTCGTCCATTCCGTCTCCGACCCGACGGGGCTCGGAGTGCTTTATCTGGGTCCCGGAGGTAATCCACTGGCCGCCCGCGACGGCCTCGGCGGCTCAATAGCGCCCGAAGAAGATTACAAACGCCTGGAGTTAAACAAAGAGATAGTCCAGAAAGTCCTTAAGTCTCCAGAGAAAGACGGACGTCTCATAACCGGCGGAGGGGCGCGCTACATAGCGGTCTGGCCGTTGACCGGCGCGGACGGCGAGGCAAGAGGCGTAATAGTGTACAACGCTCCTGGAGATGAGCTAGAAAACGCGCTCACCTACCTGCGCTATGGGATTCTCGGCGCTATCCTGACTAGCGTCGTCCTCGCCGGGCTCGGGAGCCTTCTGCTGACGCGCCAGATCACACGTCCCCTCTCTGAGACTCGCGACGCGGCGATACGGGTAGCCTCCGGCGACTACGCAGCCACCGTTCCGGTAACCAGCAACGACGAGCTGGGCGAGGTCGCCAGGGCCTTCAACTACATGGCCGAGGAGATAGAGCACTACGTCGGAGAGATCCAGGAGCAAAAGTCCCGCCTCGAAGGCGTCCTGGAAGCGTCTCCCGAAGCTGTGATAGCCACCGATTCAGAAGAGCGCGTGACGATGGCTAACCCCGCCGCGGCCCGGATGCTCGGCATTCTGAGTTCGGATTACGGGCGCAAGCTCGCGGAGATAGGGACCTCCGAAGAAGTCGTCCAATGCCTGCGTGAAGCCGCCATAACCGGCGCCGCCGTCCGGGAGATCGAATCAGGCGAAAAAGCTTTCTGGACTTATGCGGCCCGGATGAGCCGCGAGGGCGGAGGCAACGCCGGCATTATCCTCGCGGTGCGGGATATAACCGAGCACCGTTCACTGGAGAAGGCCAAGACCGACTTCGTCTCTGACGTCTCGCACGAGTTGAGGACGCCGCTCACAACGATTCAGAGCGCCGTGGACCTGCTCGACCGGGCGCGGGATAGGCTCGACCCTCTGGAGCAGCGCGCGCTGGAGCTTGCGGATCAAGAACTAAAACGCATCCGGGGAATGGTGGAGGAACTGCTGACCCTCGCCCAGATGGATTCGTGGCAGTATGCTCTGAGGCTCGGTCCCGCGGACCTTGGCGAGATCATGCAAAACGCCGTGGATTCTGTCGAGTCAAAAGCCGAGAGATTCGGCATTGAGGTAGTCTTCCACGACGGCATCGAGCACCGCTGCGTCTGTGATCCCGAGAAGCTCTACCAGGTCTTTCTCAACCTGCTAGATAACGCCATCAAGTACTCGGACTCTGGCGCCCACGTGGGCATTACCATTGAAGAAGACGCCTCCACCTTGACGACTCGGGTCCGGGACACGGGTCCCGGCATCCCGGAAGATGACCTGCATCAACTCTTCGAGCGGTTCTACCGGGTGAACAAGGACCGCTCCCGCGCCACAGGCGGCAGCGGTCTGGGACTCGCGATCAGCAAGCAGATAGTCGAGATGCACGGCGGTGAGATATCCGTCGAGAGCGAGGTCGGCGCGGGCTCGACGTTCACGATACGGCTACCCAAAACTCCTCTCCCCCGCTCCGGGAACAATGCGATATAGGCTCTTGACTCTTGCCCTGGCTGCAGCGGTGGCTCTTCTCGTCGGCTGCGCGAGTTCGAGCGAAGTCGCTATAGCGCCGCTACCTGCTGGCAATAACCAGGCGGACCTGGGTCTTGGACCGGGTGTACGGCCCCTTAGCTTCGGCCCCGGCGACAAGAGCGCCCCGAGCTGGAGCCCGGATGGAAGCCGAATCTCCTTTATCCTGGACGGCTACGTAGTGGACAAGCCTCTCGATACTCAGGACTTGCAGCGCTGGACGACCAAAGACTTCGGAGCCGAGGAGGCAGAGTACAACTCCAAAGGTGGACTGACCATCCTCGGACAGAATAACTCCTCGAACTCTGGAGCGCCGCAACCGGCGGAAGACAGCGGAGCGGTAAGTTCCATATACCAAACCGTACCTCGAAAAGAGTCTTTCAGATTAAACAAAATCACCGGAAACGCCCTGGTGATGATTCCGGGACCGGACGGCAAGGGCCTGGTGGTCGCTCTAAAGATGAATTCTTTCCAGAGCGGGGTCGCCCTTATCGGGAGCGACGGATGGATAGATCAATTATACAAAAAGCTCATCGGTGGCCAGGTGACGGGCCTCTCGCTCTCACCAAAGGGGGACCAGGTAGTCCTCTCAGTGCGAGGAGCCGCGACCTTCGCATTGTACGTCCTGAATCTCTCGGACGGAAGCTCTCGGGTACTCGCGCGGCTCAAGCCAGAGTTGGAAGTCTTCGGCGCTCCTCAGTGGACAAGCAACGGCATCTACTACGTGGCCGGAGACAAGAGCAGCGAAAAAACCGACGCCGCCCCCTACAAGCTATACCGGATAAAAACCGGATCCAACACGCCAGAACCCGCCCCCGGAGTCGGTGAAGACTTTATCGCTTCCAGCCTGCGAGCCTCGCCCGATGGTAAGCAACTGGCCGTAATTGGCCGCCGCAATCCAAACTCTTTGACGAACCTGTACATAATAAACGTCGCCACGAACGACCTTCAGGCCGTGACATCGAACGACGATATGGAGATAAAGACCGGTCCCGAAGACCTTGCATGGTCACACTCCGGTAAAGACGTGGCTATCATAGCCAGCGGCGCGGTCACGAGCCTCAAAGTACATGCGGCCCCCGCCAGCTCTCTGCTCGCTGACTTCTACAACCTCTACGAAGTTCCGGTTAACGAACAATGAGAGGTCTGCTCTTCTGGATCTCCGGGTCGGCTTTCGCCTTCTTCGTCACAGCCGGATCGTTTCTTCTCCTCGCCAACGCGAGTAGCAACCCTTCCGAGAAAAGCCTTTCACCCGTAACCCCCTCAGCCGCATCCGGTTCCTCCCTGGACCTGAGTTTGCGGGAAGATCAACTATCCTCTCTCAAACGGCTTGCGGATCAAAATCTAACCGTGACCGCCGAAAACCCCGGCGGCAAGGACCTCTCTGGGATCAGCCTGACCTTGAAGGTATCCTCCGAGGACACGTCCATCCCGGAAGTCCGCTATTATCGCGCAACCAGGGATCGGATAAAGGCGGGAAAGTCGTCCAATGTGGACTTCGACATTGACCTTTCGCCTCTGGAGCAGAACCATGAGCCAACGTCAGCGAGGATGATAATAGAAGTTCGGGCCACCACGCCATCGGGCGTGTCTGCGGTCAAGACCGCGATCTTGCCGGCTCCGGTGTCTCAACCATCTGGATAAACGCGCCTGGGGCGGGTGACGGAGACTTTAGATTCGGCAACTTGACGCGGCCCAGTAGACCCCGCGCAAGCTCGCCCACCTCGACGGCGCTCCCCAGGTCGATGCGAGCCAGCGTATAAGGGAATCCTCGATATAGCCCGGTACGCACCGGGCGCCAGCCACTTTCAACAAGAAACCGCGTCGAAACGTGACGGGAAAGCCCGAGATCGCTAGAGATCGCCTCGACTTTCTCTACACCCCGGTGGCGCAGACCCCGTAGCATCCTGACCATAAGGTGACGGCGTGTACGCGAATCTCCCTCGACGTAAGCCAGTAGAACGGCGTCCTCATCCACGGGTCCGACCGGATACCGTCCAGCGTGCGGCAGACAGTCCCGTGGACCATAAACCAGAAAGCCCAGGACATCCTCGCCTCGCCGCATCACGAACCCCGCTGTTCCCCAGGAATCCTTGAGTTCCCGGAACCAATCCTCCGCGGAATACGCCCCCTCTGTCCAGTGAGAGATCACCGCTCGTAGCCCCGGTATCGAGTCGGCCTCATCCGAGGATATCTCTCCGATCACCGGAACGAATGAGATGGGTTTCACCAGCCTGCCCTTAATCATCGCGCTCCCCAATGGGTCTATCCAGACGCTCCCGGAGACGCTCCCGCGTCTCCCGCACCTTTTCCCGAAGCTCTTCCGGCCTCGTATCAGGCGCCTCTGTAATATCCTTCTCCGGGTCTTCCTCGTAGACGTCCCGCGATACGTCCCTCAGCGGCGGACGGCCCGACACGCCGTAGGTTTTATCAGGAGATCCAGCCGGGGTCTCATCCCCTACCCCGATGGTCGCATCCCGCTCCGGCGCCGTTCTCTGGCGGTGAGAGCCCTCGCGCATCTCGGCGAGACGTTCCTGCATCCGCTCCTGTTTCTCGAAGTAGGTCTCGCGGCTTCGCTCGCGCGCTTCACCGGCGCGGTTGGCAACGGAGCCTCGAAGTTCCTTGCCGCTGCGCGGCGCGAGCAGTATGCCCGCCAGCACGCCCGCGACACTTCCGAGCAAGAAAGTCCTCAGCCTCTGCCTGTCTATCACCGTCGTCTACCTCCTGGAGCCTATGCGCGTATTCTAACCCTTTCCGATGCGAGTTATCGGGACTCCGTGCCGGGGAGTACCGGTGTCCAGAAGCATCGAGGAAGACCTGCCGGCGGTCTCCGCGATTCCGGATACTCTGTTAGTGACGATCTCCACCGTAGCGTCGGAGGTATGCTCGATGGACACGTTCTCCACCGTCTGAACCCCGGTGCGAGCAGCGCTCTCCAGGAAGTAGTCGTGGATCTGACGTATCTCCTTGAAGTGCGTGATGTACTCCTCCGCCGGCCGGCGCATCGCGGTCCCAAGAGCGCGTATGTAGAACCGCGAACGATGCACGTCGGAGTCCGTGAGGTACACGACCAGCGTGCAGACGTTCGGATGGTCCCGGTAGTGGTCCAGGATGATCTCCGGCACCAGATGCACCCCCTCGACTACGAGGTTCGTCCCCTCTTTCAGCCCCCGGTCCACAATCGCCTCCACGCCTACGGCGACCTGCGCAGCCTGCTGCCGGAAACCGAAGAGCAGCGTTTCTTCCTCCTCGACGGGGATGCGGATGTCCTCGCTCGTTATCTCGTAGGAGCTCTTGTGGAGCAGCGGCAGCAGGTCCGGGCTGATCGCGCGCCGCAAAACCTCGCGTATGGAATCCGTCCCGATGACGCTCTGGATGTTGAGCCTCCGCGCGACATCCGCCGCCAGGGTGCTCGTCCCAACCCCGGTCGCCCCTCCAATAAGCACCACGACCGGCTCCGTGGACTCGCGGAGGAGGCGCCACTTATCCAGCCGGGCCACGACTATCGCGTCGGTCTTCTCCAGCTTGGAGCGCACCCGCGCGAGGACCTCTTCCTCCTCCACCGTCAGCCGCTCCTCGGCCAGAAGCTCCGCCCGCACATCGCTGGCTATGCGGTGCGCCAACTCGGGACGCGCGCCGGCCTGAGACAGAGTTTGCGCCAGGATTCCGCGAGAAAACGGGGTCTCCCGTCCCCCCTTGACTATAGTGATCTCTCGCTGGTCCATGTCACCCTCCAAGAGAGCCGGGAATATTAATCGCCGAGAATGCGGAGCCCTCCGTACTTTCTGCCCCGCCGACGTTTGATCCGGTAGAAGAAGAATAGCAAAAACGCGACGAATATTAGAGGTACAAGCGGAATAAAAACAGCAATAACCGCGCCAACGAGCGCGACAACGTCCTCGAAGACGCTCAAGAACGCCGTGGAAACCCCAACCGAGCCAGTTTCGGTCCTTGGCCTGAGAACCACCTTCAGGACCGCCACCGCGCCGGCGATTACAGCCCCGGCCACGAGCCAGGGCAGCGACCCAAGATCCAGGTCGGATCGGATAGCCCAGGTAAGCAGAATCGCCCCGGACGCGGCCCTCACCGGGACCATGATCCACCCGAAGGCCGGCTCCATGGCTCGTATCTTGTCCAGAAAGATCTCGACCACCGCGAGTCCCGCGAACACTCCGAAACCCGTCCATCCTTCGCTGGTGGTGAAGCCGTAGGGCGAGGGCGCCGCGAAAAGCCCGAGTTGAAACGCCAGGGCGGCCACCGCGAGCGGGATGAATGCCCGCACCCCGGCGACGGAGGCAAACCCGATCCCAAGCCCCAACAACAATAATGGTGACATCTCCATCCGCATACTATAACCTGGAGCGCCACCGATCCCTACCGCCTCAATCCGTCACGCGCTCTGAGCTATACTTGCTGGACTTTACGCCAAGCCTGACAAAGTCCGGAGGAATGAAACGTGTCGCAGACCGCAACGATGGAGAAGATAGTCGCCTTCTGCAAGCGCCGGGGCTTCGTGTACCAGAGTTCCGAGATCTATGGCGGCTTCCGCTCCTCTTACGATTACGGTCCGCTCGGCGTCGAGATGAAACGGAATATCAAGGAGGAATGGTGGCGGCGCACCGTCCACATGCGCGACGACGTCGTCGGCATAGACGCGGCCATCATCATGCACCCTAAGGTCTGGGAGGCGTCCGGGCATACGGCTACCTTCAACGACATGCTCGTCGAGAGCCGCACCAGCAGACGCCGCTATCGGGCGGACCACCTAATCGAGGACGCGACCGGCATAGACGCCGAGGGCATGAGCGCCGAGGAGCTTACGGAGATCATCCAGTCCGACGACCGCATAAAAGACCCGATGGACGGCGGGCGGGACTTCGCACCGGTGCGCCCCTTCAACCTGATGTTCGAGACGTATACCGGACCGGTCAAGGGTCCCGAGAACATCGCTTATCTACGTCCCGAGACGGCGCAGGGGATCTTCGTGAACTTCAAGAACGTCACGCAGACCAGCCGGGTAAAGGTGCCGTTTGGGATCGCGCAGCAGGGCAAGTCTTTTCGAAATGAGATCACACCGGGCAACTTTATCTTCCGCACCCGCGAGTTCGAACAGATGGAGATGGAGTTCTTCGTGGAACCCGGCACCGACGAAGAATGGCACGAGTTCTGGATCGAAGAGCGCTGGAACTGGTACATCTCTCTCGGCCTCGACCCGGAGAACCTCCGCCGCTACGAGCACCCGAAAGAGAAGCTCTCCCACTACTCGAAGCGCACCGTGGACATCCAGTACAACTACCCGTCCATCGGATGGTCGGAGCTGGAAGGCGTCGCGAACCGCACCGACTACGACCTGAAACAGCACGCTACGCACTCCGGCGAGAACCTGGATTACATCGACCAGACCACCAACCGACGTTACTACCCCTACGTCATAGAACCCGCCGTCGGCCCGGACAGGATAATGCTCGCCTTCCTCATGGACGCCTACAACGAGGAGGTGGTGAACGGCGAGGAACGGACCGTCCTGAAGCTCCACCCGCGTATCGCGCCAATAAAGGCCGCCGTCTTCCCGCTCTCGAAGAAGGAGCCCGTCTCGACCGCCGCCCGCGAACTCTACGACGACCTGAAGGGCGACTACCGCATCTTCTACGACGATTCCGGCTCCATCGGCCGCCGCTACCGCCGCCAGGACGAAGCAGGGACGCCCTTCTGCGTAACGGTAGACTTCGACACGATGGAGGACAAGAAAGTAACCATCCGCGACCGGGACACCATGGAGCAAGAACGCATCCCGATAGAAGCCGTGCGGGAGCGGTTACAGAAGCTCATCTCTGGTTAGACGAGCTCGAAGGGTCACGGGAGGACGGAGATATTTCCCTCCTTCGCCACCACGCCAAAGTGTCGGAGGTCCAACGTGAGCACCTTACCCCCGTTGCGCTCGGCGCAGGAGATTACGCTAGCATCGGCGAACCCTAGAGAAAGATCCGCGTAGCGCCCGATCAACTCTCTGATCCTGCCGAAGTCATCCTCGCCACACTCCAGTACGAACCTCCTGGCTTCGAGGTCAGCAACAAAAGCCTCCAGGACTTTTTCTCCGAGGCGGCGTTCGATCATGTACGAAATCTCCGCCAATATCCCAGCCGGCACCAGGTACGGTCCTTTGTCCTGAATAAATGCCGCTCTCACCCGCTCGTGGTCCTCATCCTTGCGGTTGAGAAGCGTGAAGAGCCCCGAAGTATCGAGTGTTATCAGCGCTTTCCCCACTCAGCTTCGAGCCAGGCTTCGGAACCCGCGCCGGATAACTCCTCGTCTTCGCCAAGCCCCAAAGAGAGCGGCAGAGGATTCTCCGCACGCTCTAGATACTCCTCAAGAGCTTTCCGCAAAACTTCCGCTTGCGGCTTCTTCTCTGCCCGAGCAGCCTCCTTGAGAGCCCGATGCAACCCGGAAGATAGATAAACTGTAGTCTTCTGCATGATAAGATATCATACCATATACCATATACCTTATACCATATACCTTATACCTTATATAAACCAGAAAGAGAGCTTTGCCCGAACATAAACCCATTGCCCTGTGGTCCGTTCCGCGCTCTATCTCGACGGCGTTCGAGAGAGTTTTCGTCGAACGTGACGACTTCGAGGTCCTTCACGAACCTCTTTCAGCTTCTTACTACTACTCGGAAGACCGTCTCTCCGACCGCTACTCGGATGAGGCACCTAAAGCCGAGTACAACTACGAAAACGTCCTCGAAGAGATCTTCAACCCGCGCGAAAATTGCGTATTCGTCAAGGATATGGCTTACCACGCGAAACCCTTGATAAGTACTGAGTTCGTCTCACGATTCGTCAACACTTTCATCGTTCGGGACCCGAAATACGTGCTGACTTCACTCTACAAGATGTGGCCGGATCTCACGCTGGAGGAAGCCGGTTACGATGAGCTCTATCGCATTTTCCAACTCGCCACGGAGACCGGAGAAGAGGTCGTGGTCGTCGACGCGATGACCTTCTCCGAGAACCCCGTCGGCGTTCTCTCAGCCTACTGCGAGTACCTCGGCATACCCTTTCAGGCGGATTCCCTGTCCTGGCGGCCGAGGGAGGTGCGTGAGTGGGAGAGCTGGGAAGGCTGGCACGAGGAGGCGCAACAGAGCAGCGGCATCGAGCGGGCCGAGCGCCGCGACCCGGTGCTGCCGGAGGAACTGAAGGAAATCTACGAGCAGTGCCTCCCCGCTTACTACAAGCTCGCCGCCAACTCTATCCCAGCAAATACGAGAACCATCGACCAAAGCCAGTAAACTACCATAGCGCATAAAGAAGGGAGCGTATCTTTACCATACGCCCCCTTCAATTATTTAACAAAAGTTGCTCTACAGTCTAATCCTCCGGGATCTCATCGTAGACCATCTTCAGGTCCATGCCCTGGGCGCGCCGTATGAGACGGAAGACGACGTAGATGACTATAGCCGCCACGTAGAGGATCAGCATGTAGATTAGAGATTGTCCGTTGTTGATTCCGTAGGTGGCATCGGTGAGCCACTCGTAGAGGCAGAAGATCAGGAACGCCGCGAACAGCACCGCGGATACCGTGATGAGGGGTATCCCAAGCACGTTGTAGCGGGCTATTGGAGACGCGTTGTATATTTCCGGCTTCCGCCACGGCAGCACCGCCGCCGCGATGGCCGACCCGAGGAACGTCATGGCGATGACCAGCGTGGCGTCCAGCGTGTAGGTGGCGAAGTTCTCGCCGTAGGCGTAGAGGTAGCTGATCGGGATGGATGGTATGAGCATGAGCGCCAGCGCGAAGTATGGTACGCCGTTGCGCGAGGTCTTGGCGACCCACTCGGGCAGAATGCGGTCGAAGGCGGTAGCGAAAACGACTCTCGTGGAGGAGAGGAACACTGATCCCACCCAACCGAAGAACCACAGTGAGAGCAGCGCGACCAGGATGAACTGCAGGATCGGGTTGTTGAAGAAGAAGGCCGCGAAGAGACCCGGATACGGCCAGGCCGAGACCGGCGCGTCCTTCGCGCCCGACCAGTAGGCGTTGCTCGCCGCATAGTAGAAGTCCCAGCCGAACGTCTTGGCGAAGAGGGCCAGCATTATGATCGCCACTATCGAGGTGACGATGAGCGCGCCACCCATCGCGTAGATGTTGCGGCGGAAGTCCGATGCTCCGCGGACCTCGCCGTAGAGCGTGGCGCCCCAGTTGGACCACAGGTTGAAGAAGACGATCATGGGGATCAAAAGCAGCGTCGGGCCGAAGGCGAAGCTACTCGGGCTCGCGCTCTTTACGCTGCCGGCCTGGAGGGTCTGCTGGTAGGCGTTGCCACCCGCGCCGTAGAGCTCTTTCGCGTTGGCGTTGAAGGCGGTGATGAAGTCCGCCTTAGAGTGGAAGAGCAGCAGAACCAGCATGATCGCCAGTCCTATCACACCGCCGTAGAAGCAGAATTTCTGGATGCGGGCGTAGGTACGCATACCCAGTGAGATCAGGACCGACGCCAGGACGGCCACGACCATGCAGGTGAGGAAGATGCCGCCAGGCGTGCTGAAGAAAGCTGCCAGGCCTTTGAGCCCCAATATCGTAGCCAGCGGTATGAGCACCTGGATGTTGAGGATGTTCGCGTAGATCGGCACCCAGTGCCAGAGGATGAACCACCAGCCGGTCACTGCGAGGACGAAACCTATGCCGCCCCCGAGAACGCGGCTCATCCACACGTAGTCGCCGCCCGCGCGGGGCATCACGGCGATCAGGGACGCGTAGGTGATGGCCTGAAAGACCAGATACAGACCGGAGAGCACTATCGCGTAGATGAGCGAGCCATCCGGTATGAACGGCGCGAACGAGAAGATGTAGAGGCCGAGGGTGACGAGGTTGATCGCGAACGCCGCGTAGATGAAGCCGTCCCACACCGACCAACCCTTTAGAAGACCCGTGGCCTTCCGCTGAAATAAGTCTCCCGCTCCGGAACCCGCCGTAGTGTTGCTTGCCATTCTTCCCCCTTTATCCGCTGGTCAGTACGAACCGCTTGACTTTTTTGCCACCGTCGAGATGCACGATCGCGCCGAGCAACTGCCCCTGCTCGTAGGAGCTTCCGGGGTTGATGCACAGCGTGTTCCCGATGCGCGTGTTGCCCCGCGCCTCGTGAATGTGTCCGTGCAGCGCCAGACTTGGTTGTCCCTCCTCTATCGCCTCCCGAACCGCCGTCGAGCCGACGGGTACGATGGAGCGTCCGCCATGCTTCGGGCGCATGTCCGCGTCTATCTCCGGCGCCTCGTCGATGCCCGAGCCGTAGGGTGGACAGTGAAAGTTGTAGATGGTCTTCTCCGGCGGGGCGGTTATCTGAGAAGTCATCTTCCGCAGCCGCTCGGCCAGGTCATCCTCATCCTCCTCCCTGTAAGTATCCCACGGTGTGCGATTGGCCCACCCGGTCGAGACCATCTGGAAATCTCCGAACTCGACGACCTTGCCTTCCGCCAGTTTCACGCGTTTGGCGTCGGCGATGATCTCATCCACCTCGAACTGGTCGTCGTTGCCGGGGCTGACGAAGCACTCGATGTCCGTTCCTTCGAGCTTCTCGTCGGCCATCCTCATCCAGCGCTCCACCGTTCCGAGCATCTCTTCGTGAAAGAGCTTGTCGCGCAGCTTCTCGTCCGACTCCAGCTCGGACATCTCGTCCGGGGTGGTACGGAACGGGTAGTAGCCGCGCCTCCTCACCGAGTCCTCGAACTCCTTTACCTCGTCTTCGCTGCCGAAGTCCCGGCGGTTTTCGAGGAGCGTGGCGTGCCATTTTCCCTGGCCCTGCTCGACTATCGGAACAAGCGCCTTGCCCGTCATGTCGCCGCCGAGGACCATGACCTTCGCCTCGTAGTGCTTTCCGCCGTTCAGGAACTTCCGCCAGCAGGTCTCAGAACCATGGATGTCGGTTGCAAAGAAGAGCCGCGTCTCGGGTTCTCTGGAAAACAATCTAGAGATCATCTATGGGCCTCCGTCCACTTCTTCGGGCAGGGTGTACCAGCGTTTGCGGTCGCCTATCTTCGCGCGCATCTTCCATCCGAAGGTCTTTGACTCGCGCTCGATACGCTCTTGCAACTCCCGGATGCGATCAGCGATGCGCTCCTTGCTCTCTCGTGGCAACTCGTAGCGCTCCAGATGCCCACCGAGCGATTCGAGGTTGGCGGTGAAGGTACGCCACAGCCCCCAATCTGACGCGCACAACCCGGCGATTTGCCCCCCGTTCACGGCGTCTCCGTCCGCGTCTTCCACGGGATGGTCGTGCAGGATCGCCAGGGCGTCCCGCACGTCTTTTTCGTTGAGCTGGATGATCTGGAGCTTGGTGAGCAACAGTTCCGCCAGAGGAATCGTCACGGGCTCGATAGCGAGCCTTTTTCCGAACCGGATCTCATGGCACATCCTGAAGGAACCCACCAGCACATCCACCTGCCGGTCGTGGTCTTCATCGAAGAACAGCAGCCGTTCCTGACCGTAGAGCGCGTTGAAGCGTACCTGCGGCGTGTAGCCTAGAGACTCGAAGACCCGCTGCGCCTTAGCCGACGTGCCTTTGGGGGTGATCCAATCGAGGTCCGCGTACTCGCGCCGAAACGCGTGCTCAAGCCCGTCTTTCGACCGGATCTTGACCGCCACTCCCCCGAGTAACCGAAGGTCGTGCCCCGCTTTCTCGGCCTCCCCGGCGACGCGCAGGGCCTCCTCAACCATGTCGGCCCGGATGTCGCTCATGCCCTCATCTCCAGCGCGAGCTTAGAGAACTGCTCCGTCCAATACGCATACTTGCTGGAATCCGCCGATGTTTTCATCGTCTTTTCCCCACGTTGTCTCGTTTGCAATGCACTGACAGAACAAAGGAACGATAACACAATGACGAGCCACAAAGTTTTTCGCAGCGAACACCACGATATTCAGCCCCACAATGCATTCGAAACCGTGTTGCGTAACGCAAATTCCTTTCCCTCAGGCAGAACATGTATCATATATTATTTAAGAGGTCAAGTATGCAGTGTGGCGAGGTTTACGGCTCCATTTGATCCAGCCTCGCGTGACGTTTCGCGGCCTCGCGCAGCGGCCTGAGGCCATGCTCACGCTCCCGACGGATGTCCTCGTTTTGGCCCCGTAACCGTCCCATGCCGCCGCTCGTCACGGTTATGCTCACCGGCTTTCGGCCATCTCTCATATCACCGCATGCGAACGCTGATTTCTATACTCCGGGATTTCCGCAAAAATCATGCTTCTAGGCTATTGACCTGACAAATATCATATGATATTTGTTGTTTCATGGGAAAGGAGTTTTATTATACGCAACACACCGACGGGTCTCTATCGGGCTGGCCGGCGTCTTTGCAGGTAGATGAGAGTGGCTGGACCGAAGCTTCTTCCGTGGTCGGGAGGAGTTTGGCGATCTTTCTTTGCTGGCTGCGCCTGTCCGCGCGGTTCTTGCCCTATCTGGTTGGTAACCCCTTTGCCCTGGAACGTTTTCTGTTGAAGCGCCGGAGACATTTGCGCTGGTGGTCTTTCGGAGCTTTCGGAAGCAAGGGCCGCCAGGAGGGTGGCCAGTACCTCGCGGGCCGGCGCGCTCCGCCACCTCTGCATTGGTAGCAGTCACATCTAGCTAATGCAGGAGGACCAGTATGTCAACACGTCCGAATATCGTGGTAATCGTGTCGGACACGTTTCGCCGGGATCATCTGGGGATTAACGGGAACCCCGAGATCCACACGCCCTACCTTGACGCCTTCGCGCGTTCGGCGGTCACGTTCGACGAACACGTAATCTCTTCTTTCCCGACAATGCCGGCGCGGGCGGATATCCTGACCGGCAACTTTTCCTACACCTTCATGGGATGGGAACCTCTGCCCCGCCACATCCCTACGCTTCCGGGGCTCCTCTCCGAAGCCGGCTACACGACGATGGGAGTCGTGGACACGCCATTCTTCGTCCGGGGAGGTTTCGGCTACGACCGGGGCTTCGACGACTTCATCTGGGTGCGAGGGCAGGGAGACGATACCAGGCCACACGAGCGCTCCGACTACCGCGCCACCTGGAGGTCCGAGTCGGACCGGCTAGTCGCGCGCACCGTAACGGAGGCCGAGCACTGGCTGGAGCGGCACCACGACGAGCAGTTCTTCCTGTACGTCGATACGTGGGACCCGCACGAGCCCTGGGACGCGCCGGAGTACTACACCTCGCGCTACCACGCGGGATACGATGGACGTCAGATCTACCCGAGCTACGGTCGGTGGGAGGCCGCCGGACTCAAGAAGGAAGACGTAGACCTCGCCCATGCGGCGTACTGCGGCGAGGTCACGATGGTGGACTTCTGGATCGGGCGTCTGCTGGCGAAGCTGGACGTGCTGGGCCTGAGAGAGGACACGCTGGTCTTCTTCACCTCCGACCACGGGTTCTACTTCGGCGAGCACGGCTACTTCGGGAAGGCCGAATGGATCAACGACCAGGAGGCTGCCCTCGCGGAGGACTCGGTCGTACCAGAGTGGCTGTCCGAGTCGTGGCTGCTCACGGTGGGATGGTCCCCTCTTTACCAGGAACTGACGAGGGTCCCCATGATCGTCCGGGCTCCCGGCCTTGAGCCCGGACAGCGTTCGGCGCTCACGACCGCGCCGGACCTGGCGCCGACGGTCCTGGATCTCGTGGGCATCGAACAACCGTCGGCGATGCAGGGAGAGTCGTTCAGGGACGCCCTCACGGGAGAGAAGGAGGAGCACCGGCCGTTCGTCGTCAGCTCGTGGCCTCTCTACTTCGCGGAGGGAGAGTTCACCAGCGCCGTGGACTCCCGGCCCCGGCGCATCGCGAGCTACATGCCAATGACCGTGACCACGCGAGAGAGTTCCCTCATCCTGGGCGGACCGGCGTACATGCCCGAGCTCTACGACCTCGAAAGAGATCCCCAGGAGCAGTCGAACGTATGGGAGGACCGCATCGAGGAAGGCGCGGCGCTGGGCGAGAGTGCGATCTCGTTCCTGGAGCAGCAGGGTACACCGGAGCATTATCTGGCTCCCCGCCGCTCCGCCCTGAGGAGGTTCGCGCCGGACTTCGCGCGGCATCCCCTCCCCTCGATGACCGACCCGGAGAACGACCAGATACAGAACGCGAGTGAGGAGGCCGTATGAGCGTCGAAGTCGAAACCATCCGCATTGTCGAGGTCCCGGCCCGCATGGTGCATGGTCCGGGGGCCATCTCCCGGCTGGGCGAGCTAGTCGCGGAGATGGGCGTAAAGCGACCATTCTTCGTAACCGACGGAGGAGTAGTCTCCGCCGGACTCGCCGACCGGGCACTCGAACACCTGGACGATGCTGTCTTCTTCGACGGCGTCAAGCCAAACCCGGACGTTGAACTCATCGGGCGGGCGAGCGAAATCTATCGCGAGGAAGGCTGCGACGGGCTCGTGGCCCTCGGCGGCGGCAGCTCGATGGACACCGCCAAGGGGGTAGGTGTCGAGGTCGTCCACGGCAGTTCGATCCTAGATTACGAGTACGGCAAGACTCCGCTCACGAGCCGCATACCGCCGCTCGTGGCGATTCCGACTACGGCGGGGACCGGCAGCGAAGCAACACTGTGGGCGGTTATCGCCGACCACGAGCGGAAGATCAAATTCAACGTCGGCGGAACGCCCCTGATCGGCGCGCACGTCGCCCTTGTGGACCCGGAATTGATGCTCGGCCTCCCGCCCGCCATCACGGCGGCAACGGGCATGGACGCCCTCTCACACGGCATCGAGTGCTACACCTGCGACTTCCATCAGCCTTTCAACGACACCGTCGCCCTCGCCGCCATAGAGCTAGCGGCAAACTGGCTGCGCGCCGCCTACGAGGACGGCGGCAACCTAGAGGCCCGTACCCAAATGGCGCACGCGGCGACCTTCGGCGGACTCGCCTACGGCACGGAGAGCGCCGGCGCCGCCCACGCCATGAGCCAGTCGGCGGGCGGTGTCCACGACTGCCCGCACGGCGCTCTGACGGCCCGCGTCCTCGGCCCAGTGTGTGAGTACAACGCCCCCGCCGCGCCCGAACGCTACGCCAGGATCGCGCAGGCCCTCGGCGCGGATATTCGAGGCCTGGATCCGCTGGATGCAGCCCAGGCTGGTATTGAGGAACTATATCGGCTAACCGAAGACGTCGGCATCCCGACGATGCAGGAGTTGGGCTTCTCGGAAGATGAGATACCGTTGCTCGCCCGCATCGCCTTCGAGGACCCGCAGACCATCGGGAACCCGCGCGAGGTCACGGCTGATGACTACGAGGAGATCTACCGGAACACCTTTTCCAGGGGGAAGTGATGTACACACAAACCAAAGACTACTCGATGTTTGTCGAGGGCAAGTGGGCCGCGGGCGAGTCTGATGCCCGCATGGAGGCCACGAGTCCGGCGACCGGCGAGCAGATCGGGACCGTACCCGAGGGGACACGCGAGGACGTCCGCCGGGCGATAGCCGCCGCGAACGAAGCCTGGCCCGCATGGGCGGCGCTCTCGGCCTTCGAGCGCGCCGCCGCGATGGCCCGAGTCGCCTCGATCATTGACGAACGCCGCGAAGACCTGGCGTGGACGCTAACGCTTGACCAGGGGAAACCGCTGGCGGCAGAAGCCTACGACGAGGTAGATGAACTGATCGCTTACTTCGAGATGGCGAGCGCCGACGCCACCCGGCTCTACGGCTCGATCCCCCCTTCCGTCGACGCCGGAAAGCGGGTCTTCCTCTACCGAGTCCCGCGCGGGGTGGTCGGTGTGATCTCGCCGTGGAACTGGCCCTACACCATGCCAGCCGAAGCCATCGCCCCGGCACTCGCATCCGGGAACGCCGTCGTCTGGACCCCCGCCCCGACGACTTCGATCTGCGCGGTAAAGCTCGCCGAGTGCATCGCGGATGCCGGACTCCCCGCCGGGGTCTTCAATATGGTCACCGGCTATGGCCCCGTCGTCGGAGACGAGGTCGCCGCCAACCCTGGCACCCAGGCCGTCGCCTTTATCGGTTCCGTTGAGACCGGCCAGAAGGTCGCCGCGCGCGCCGCCGGGAAAGCGCTTCTCCTGGAGATGGGCGGCAACGGTCCGATGGTGATACTGGACGATGCTGACCTCCGGGCCGCAGCGGAGGCAAGCCTCACCTCTGCCTTCCTGGGCGCTGGACAAAGCTGCACAGCCGGAGAGCGTTTCCTGGTGCACGAGAGGGCCTACGACGGCTTCCTGGAAGAGCTGAACGCAGCGATGAAGCAGAGCGTAAAGCTCGGAGATCCATTCGACCCGGAGACGACCCTCGGACCTCTCAACAACGAGCCGACGGCCGGAAAGATGGACCGCCACATCTCGGACGCCCTCGACCGGGGCGCGGGTCTGGTCGCCGGGGGCGCGCGGGCGGACGGCTTCCCAACCCGGCTCTACTACCAGCCGACCGTACTCGACGGTGTGACGGACGAGATGCAGGTAGCGCGCGAGGAGACCTTCGGTCCCATCGTACCCATAACCACCATCCGGGACGAGAGCGAAGCGCTCCGGGCCGTCAACTCGTCTCCCTACGGGTTGCTGTCGGCGGTCTGGACCCGCGATCTCGCGCGGGGTCTGCGTTTCGCCGAGTCGGTTCGAACCGGATGGGTCAACATCAACGCCTCCTCGAACCACTGGGAGAGTCACTTGCCGTTCGGAGGCCGCGCCGGCTCCCACTCGGGCGTTGGACGCGTGGGAGGACGCTACCCGATGGAGACCTTTACCGAGTTCAAGACGGTGATCCTGAACCTGGAGTAGGAAAGACCGCATCCCGCCGGCGACGGGCTCTACCCGTGGAATCCGAGCTGGCGGGAGATCTCGGCGGTCGCCTGTTTGGCGAGGGCGCTGATCTCGGGGATAGATCCATCCGACATCCGAAACGTTGGACCGGAGACGCTGATAGCCGCCACTACCTGCCCATCGGCGCCAAAGATCGGGGCTCCTACCCCGTTGAGCCCGACCTCCAACTCCTCGATGGTGTAGCTGTAGCCGTCGTCCAGGATTTTCTTCAACTGGTCCCGCAGGACCGCGGCATCCACGATGGTATTTTCCGTGTAGCGCTCCAGCTTTCGGCGGAGGATGCGCTGGCGCCGCTCGTTCGGCAGGTGTGCCAGCAGCACCTTGCCGTCGGCCGTACAGTGTAGCGGGGTGTGCTGTCCAGACCAGTCCGCGTTGAGCACGGAAGAAGTCTCCGGCATAGTCTGGTGGATGATCACGGCTTCATCCCCTTCGAGTACCGCGACGGTAACCGTCTCTTCGAGCTGCTCGCTCAGACGCTCGCATACCGGCCGGGCGTGGCACACGATGTCTATGTCCTCCGTGACCGCGCTCGCGAGCAGCACCATCCCGAAACCCAGCCGGTACTTCTCCGTCACGGCGTCCTGCTCCACCAGCCCCCGTTCCTTGAGGGTCGAGAGCAGCCGGTAGGCGGTGGACTTATGGATGTCAAGCTCGCCGGCAACCTCGGTCACGCCGGACCATCCCTGACGCGAGAGAAACTCCATCACCGTAACCGCCCGGTCGACCGACTGCACGAAGACACCGGTACGGTTTAAAGCGCGCATGACGTCAGATTCTTCATCATCTTGCTTCTCAACCCTAATCCCCTTCCCGTGTTTCAAGAATGTGGTCCAGCCTCGCGCTACGTGATCTCCGGCGGCGCTGTATAGTCATCGGACTCGGAGCTATTCTAGAACAACACAGGAGTTTGCGCCGCCCACGCTGTGCGTGCTAACACCTCGATGAACGCGTGCCTCACAGCTACCTTCCCGCGGAATTTACCAGAACGGTCTTACGTCGGACACCCGCGGAAAGAACCCCGGACGGCCGTTCTGCTCGTGGGTGCTCTGACCATCGCGGCCCAGCCTGTGACGCTCGCGGCGCGAAATTTGCCTGAGGCGTTCGAGGCGGAAGAGGCTGATGTCGTGGCGGGTCATCCCGTTCTCGGCCAAGTCGGCCATGATCTCACCGATCACGCTGGCGAACTTGAAGCCGTGTCCGGAGCACGGCGAGGCGAAGGAGACCTGCTCGTAGTCCGGGTGAACGTCGATGATGAAGTAGTTATCCTCCGTGTTGGTAAACATACAGGTTTGCAGGTCCATAGTCGGCCCGCAACCATCCGGGAAGTACCGTTCGGCGAACCGCCGGAGCAGCCGCTCGTCGTAGTCGTGGACCTCGCGGTCCACGTCGTCGGGGTCCACGTTCTCTTCGAGATGGTGGTACTTGCCGAACTTGAAGCCCGGCACGCCAAATACCGGGAAACCGTAGAAGCGGCCTTCGTCCACGAGCAGGTTGAACACGGGAAACGTATCCAGCCGGAAATACTTGGGACGGGTCGGCTGCAGCCAGGCGAGGACCTGGCGCTCCGGGACGGCGAGCCCATCCAGTACGTCGACCAGGCCGCCGTTCCACGCGCCGGCGGTAACGACGAGCCGCTCGGCCTCGTAAGCATCGTGTTCGGTTCGGACGCGCACCCCGCCATCGAGCGGCTCCCACTCCAGTACCTTCTCGCGGGCGTGGAACTCGGCTCCTAGCGCCTGAGCGGCCATCACATAGGAGACGATGCAACGCTCGGGGGTGAGGAAGCCGCCCTCGGGCTGGAGGAGGGCGAGGTGTTCGGGCGGCAGGTGGTAGCCGGGGTGTCGCCGCCTCAGCTCGGCGCCGGTTACGACCTCGTGCGGCAGGTCGTGCAGCTTGCAGGACTCCCAGGAGCCCTTGAAGACCCAAGATTCCGCGGGGCCGGCGTCTATCGAGCCGGTGATGTGGAGGAGTTGCTCTTTGGCTGTATCTTGAATTTCGCGCCACAGCTCGTAGGCGCGCCGGAGGAGCATCACGTAGGAGGGATGCTCGTAGTAGGCCAGCCGGATTATTCTCGTGTGGCCGTGCGAGGAGCCCATCGAGTGCGGGATGCCGAACCTCTCCAGGCAGAGCACTCGCTTGCCCCGGCGAGCGAGGTAGTAGGCGGCGGCGCTGCCCATCGCGCCCGCTCCGACTACGATGACGTCGTAGCGGTGGGATTGCGAGCCGTGGGCCATCAAGTCTTCCCGTTCGTCCGGGAGTTGCCCGAGACGCTCGCCGGAGATAGCGGCCGGGACGCGGGTTCCGGGCGCCGGTCATCATCTTGCGGTTCGGATCGGATGCGGGCGTTCTCCAGGTCGAAGAAGGGCGTCGGTGATACTTTCGCGGCGATGGGACGGCCGTTGATCTCGACGATCAGGTTCGCTCCCGGCCAGGAGTGGGCGGTGTCCACGTAGGCCATCGCCAGCATCTTGCCGACGCTGTGGCCCATCGCGCTGGAGGTGACGCGCCCGATCTGGCGCTCGCCGGGCATCACCGAGTCCTCGTACTCTCCAGCCTCGGCCCCGGTATCCATTATCTCCCGGAAGGTCGTCACGTCGCCGATGCTGTAGACTTTCGCGCCCGCGGCGGCCGGGACCTCGCTTTCCAAAGTCAGGCCGACCCAGCGTCGGTCCAGGCCCTGCTCTTGCACCCGCAAGAGGGCCTCACGTCCGATAAAGTCTCGTTTTTCCAGGTGGATCCAACGGGATAGCCCAACGTGGAACGGCGTATCGTCCTCGCTTATGTCCGGGCCGTAGAGCGGCAGGCTCTTCTCTATCCGCAACGACTGCATCGCGAGCACGCCGTAAGGCTTGAGGTTGAACCCGGCGCCGGTCTTGAGGATATGCTCCCAGAGGACAGAGGCTTGATCCGCGGGCGTATAAAGCTCGTAGCCAAGCTCGCCGGTGTACCCGGAGCGGGATATGAGCAGTTCCACTTCCCCGATCCTGCACGAGGCAAAGCGGAAGAACCTCAAAGCGTCCAGGTCCACATCCTCGACCACCGTCTTGAGGAACTTGCGCGAGTGCGGCCCCTGGACTACGGGCAGGGCGATGGCCGCGGTCATGTCGGTGACGTAGGCGCTCGTGCCTTCGGCGTTCTCGGAGATCCAACGGTAACTCTTTAGCCGCGGGCCGGAACCGGTGACGATCATGAAGTGCTCGTCGTCGAACTTGTAGACGGTGACGTCGTCCACGATGCCGCCGTCCTCGTTGCACATCGTCGAGTAGCGCAACTGGCCCGGCTCCATGTCGTTGACCTCGTTGACCAGCAGCCGTCTGATGAGCCTCTCCGCGCCCGGTCCCTTTATGTCCACCTCGCCCATCGTCGAGAGGTCCTGCATCCCTACGTTCCTGCGGACGTTCAGATGCTCCTCCATCGGCGAGGTGTAGGAGGTCGGGAACATGAAGTCTCCCCCACCCTTGACCATCTCCCGTGCCGACCGCAAGTGCAGGTCATACAGCGGGGTCCTTCTCTCCGGCATCTCTTACCCCCTATCCAGCAATACTTCTTGTAATGTATCGCATAACGCAACCCGCTTCATCTTTCCCTCATCTTCCCTCCACGATCCGCCGGGCCTCTGCCGCGGACCGGACCAGTTCGCCCGCCCGTTCGAGACGCTCGCCGGTTTCGGCGCCGGACAGGTTGATCTCGACCAACGCGGTAGCGGCGCGGACCGCCGCTTCGGCGAGCAGTACGGCGGAGATAGCATCTCCCTTCAGGTTCGGGTTGCCCTTCTCGACGAGCCGGGCGGAGATCCTCGCTACCTCGCTCCCGATACCGGCGACGGCCAGCGGCACGTTCGCAGCGTCCAAGAGAGCCTCCCGAACGTTTTGGCTCTCCTCGCCGCGCTTCGCCGCCAGAACGCGCCCATAAGCGGTCGCGTCCGCCTGAGCAAGGCTGGCGGCCTCGTCTCTGAGAGAGTTGGATCGCTCAGCCAGCGCTGCGGCTTCGGGGAGGTGGTCCGTGGAGAAGCGGGCGGCCATGGCCGAAAGGCTGGCGGCGAGCGCGACGGTCACGGCGACCGCGGCCCCTCCGCCGGGAGCGGGCGTCCGGGCGGCGGTCAGGTCCAGGAAATCGGCCAGCGGTAGTTCAAGGTATGCTGGTTCGTCGCCGGGCGCGTTCACGAGAGCCCAACGATCTCACCGTGCTCGTCGATGTCGATGCGGGAGGCGGCGGGCGAGGCGCTAAGGCCCGGCATCGTGCGCACGTCACCGCAGATCGGGTAGATAAAGCCCGCGCCCACGGAGGCGCGAACCTCGCGCACCGGGAGCGTCCAGCCCTTCGGGGCGCCCAGGAGGGTGGGATCCGATGAGATCGAGAGGTGCGTCTTGGCGATGCAGACTGGCAGGTTGCCGAAGCCGTTCCTCTCGTAGGAGTCGATCTGGCGGGACGCCGAGAGATCGTATTCAACGCGAGCCGCGCCGTAGACCTTCGTGGCGATGGTCTCTATCTTCTCCCGCAAGCTCGCCTCGTCCGGGTAGAGGAAGCGAAAGTCGGATGGCTCCTCCGCGGCCTCCGCGACGGCCTCGGCGAGATCGGCAGCCCCTTTGCCACCCTCCGTGAAGTGGGTGCAGACGGCGACCCGAGCGCCCATGCTCTCGGCGACCTCCCGAATGGCGGCGTGCTCCGAGCCGTGGTCCGTGGGGAAGGCGTTGATCGCCACGACCGGCGAGACGCCGTGCAGCCGGATGTTCTCTATCTGCTTGCGGAGGTTGTCCGCCCCGGCGTGGATGTCGTCCGGGTTCTCCTTCAGAAGCTCCGGCGGTAGCGGCCTTCCGGCGACGACCTGGTGGCGGCCGGAGTGAGCCTTGAGGGCGCGCACGGTCGCGACGAGGACGGCGGCGGCGGGCTCGAGGCCGGAATTGCGGCACTTAATGTTGAAGAAGCGCTCCGCGCCCATGTCAGCGCCGAACCCGGCCTCGGTCACGAGGAAGTCTCCGGCGCGGATGCCGATCAGGTCCGCCACTATCGAGGAGTTGCCGTGGGCGATGTTGCCGAAGGGGCCAGCGTGGACGAGGACGGGTGTGTTCTCAAGAGTCTGCATCAGGTTCGGCTTTATTGCCTCTTTCAAGATGACCGTCATGGATCCGGCGGCCTTGAGGTCCTCGGCGGTTATGGGTTTACCATCGGTGTCGGAGCCGATCACGACCCGTCCCAGCCGCTCGCGCAGGTCCCGCAGCGAGGTAGCTAGCGCGAGTACCGCCATGACTTCCGACGCCGCCGTGATGTCGAAGCCCGTCTCGCGCGGCACGCCGTCCATCCGCGAGCCGAGACCCGTAATGACGTGACGCAGAGACCGGTCGTTCACGTCCAGGACGCGCCGCCAGGTGATGCTGTGCCTATCGACGTGGAAGAAGTCGTCGTTCTGGTGGACGTGGTTGTCGATCATGGCGGCGAGAAGGTTGTGCGCGGCGGTGACGGCGTGCATGTCGCCGGTCAGGTGAAGGTTGAGCATCTCCATCGGCACGACCTGGCTGTAGCCGCCGCCCGCCGCACCGCCCTTGATCCCGAACGTCGGCCCCATCGAGGGCTGCCTGATGGCCACCGTCGCCTTCTTTCCGATGTGGGAGAAGGCCTGCCCGAGCCCCACGGTCGTCGTCGTCTTGCCCTCGCCTAGAGGGGTCGGCGTGATGGCGGAGACGACCACGTACTTCGCCGGAGGTACGCCGGATAGCTCCTCTATCGCCTGGAGCTTTAGCTTGGCGACGTTCTCGCCGTAGTGCTCAAGCAGGTGAGGTCCGATACCCATCTCGCCCGCCAGGTCCTCCATCGGCTTGAGGGTAGCCTTGCGGGAGACCTGAAGGTCGTTCGGCATCTCAGTCGGTCGTATCATCCGGTTACTCCTCCGTTCGTTCTTACTGCACGGGTTGCCCCATCCTTGCTTCCACGCGGTCGAGCATCCCGCGCCGCCAGGTCTCCGTATTGGCCAGTTCGTTAAAGGTGTAAATGTGGAACCCCTGGACGTTGTTTCGTGGATCTCGGACCGAGGGGATCAGACGTTCGATCAAGTGCTCGGGACTGTAGCCGCCAGGCTTGAATACCCGTAGAAACGAGCCGCCCTGTTTCCTCAAGAACCTTGCCGACTCTCCGAGACCGATGCTGGTCGAGACCCGCAAGAGCTTCTGCGCGTTCACGACGCCCGGTACCCCGATGTAGAGTGGCAGGTCCACTCCCCTATCGCGGACGGCCCGGATCCAGGCCACCGTGACCTTCGGGTCGAAGCAGATCTGGCTGACGATATACGTGGCGTAGGGAGCCTTGTCGTACATGGCCTGGATCGTGGCCTCGTCGCTTATGAAGGGGTGGCTCTCCGGGTATCCGGTGATGCCGATCTCCTCCAGCCCGTGTCCAATCTCTGCCATCGCCACGAGCAGTGCGTGCGCCCCCTCGAACTCCCCGGCTGGCTCGTCCGCGTCGCCCGCCACGACGAAGGCGTCCCGTATATCGAGCCTGTCCAGACGCCGCAAAATATCTCTGAGGTGCTCCCTGTCGGTAACGAGCCGCGCCGAGAGGTGAGGCGCGACTTTATAGCCGAGCGTCGAGAGATGTTCGGCGAGCCGCAGGGTGGGCTCAAGGCCCTTCTTTGGAGAGGCGGTGACCGTGAGTTTGATCTCCTTCGGGACGTGCCTGGCGACCGCCCTCTCGATACCTTCGAGCGGTATGACCTCGTACCTCGGCCTTCGCAACACCTCGGCCACCGCGTCCCTCGTGTCTTGCATCATGCAACCTCTTCACGTTCCAGAAGTTGCGGAGCCGCCGTGCCGGGCAGGCGCCCGGTTTGCGGCGGCTCGCGCTTTCTTTACGACTGGCCGGCCGAGGAGCTGCTGAGCTGCTGCTCCGCCTCTTCCGGCTTGACGAACGGCTTCTCCACCACCACGGCGTCCTCCCTGCCGTGGGGCGTCTCGACCTCGAACTCAGTCCCCAACTCGGTATAGTCGATGGGTACCATCGCGAGCCCGATGTTCTTCTCCAGGCGTGGCGAGTAGCATGCAGAGGTCACTTTGCCGATGTGTTCGTCCCCGCCGTAGACCGGGAAGTAGTCGATCATGGCCCCGTCGTTGTAGGAACCGAGGTTCTCGCCGGAGATCTCTACGCCGATCAGCTTGCGGCTTACGCCCTCCTCGCTGATCCGCCGCAGGGCCTCCTTGCCGATGAAGTCGGATTGATCTAGCTCGACCATCCACTTGTAGCCGTAGCCGACCTCGTAGGGGTTGGTGTCGTACCACATGTCACACCCCAGGGCGAGGATGCCGCCCTCGATGCGCCGGATATGGCACGGGCCGATGGGTGAGAGTCCGTGCGGCTCGCCGGCCTGCATCACGCGGTCCCAGAGCTTCAGTCCATCGCGGCTGGCGTTCTTCAGGTAGACCTCGTACCCCAGCTCCCCGGAGTAGCCGGTCCGGGAGATCACGACCTCCATCCCGTCTAGCTCGTGGTGCTCCATAAAGTAGTACGGCACGTCCAGGATGCCCTCGCCGAAGAGGTCGGTCATGACCTCCTTGGACTTGGGACCTTGTATCTGCATTGGTCCGACGTCGGGCTCCCGGATCTGGACGTTCATCCCCATGTTGTAGGCGAGGCCCTGCGCCCACAGCAGCACGTCGCTGTCCGCCAGGGAGAGCCAGAAGTGGTTCTCTTCCAGCCGCAGCAACACCGGGTCGTTGATGATGCCGCCCTCGGCGTTCGTGATGAAGGCGTACTTACACTGCCCGACCTGGCACTTGTTCAGGTCGCGCGGGGTGAGCATGTTCGTGAACTCGAAAGCGTCGGGGCCGGTGATCTCGACCTGCCGCTCCGCTCCGCCCACGTCCCAGAGCGTGACGCCTTCGAGGAGCTGCCAGTATTCCGCTACGGGATCGCCGTAGTGCCTGGGATGGTAGTGGTGGTTGTAGGTGCTGTACAGCTTCGGGTCGTGCCGTCGCGAGCCGTAGAAGTACGGCGACTTCTTTATCCTGGTGTACAGCAAAACCCCCGGAGGGTGCTCTATATTCGCCACTGACGTCTCCTTGTTCGTTTACCGAGTCTTCAAAATGGACCGTTGACCATGCCGTCCCACGGCTCTTCTTCGACTATCTCATCTCCCTCCCCTTGAGGCTTTGCATAACCGCTTCCTCTAACCACGCATCCGCTTCATCGCCGGGTCGAAGAGCGGTTCCTCGGCCACCGTCGCGCCATACCGCTTACCGAAGTACTGAACTTCGACCCGCGTACCCTTCTCCGCCAGCTCAGCGGGCAGATAAGAGTAAGCGATGCTGCGCGAGATCGAGTATCCGTAAGCCGCGCTGGTCACGTAGCCAACCGTCTTGTCCCTGGCGAAGACCGGCTCGTTGCCCATCACTACGACATTAGGGTCGTCCAGTATCAGGCAGCTAAGGCGGCGGCGCAGCCCCTCTTCGGCACGGCGTTCCAGCGCCTCCCGGCCAATGAAGTCGCCCTTGTCCGGCTTCACGGCGAAGCCCAGACCCGCCTCGTATGGGTCGTGTTCGGTGGTCATGTCCGCGCCCCAGGACCTGTATCCCTTCTCTATCCTGAGCCCGTTGAATGCGCCGCGGCCTCCGGCGATGACGCCCAGAGGCCGGCCGGCTTCCCATAAAAGATCCCAGAGCCTCAAGCCCAGGTCGGCGGTTGTGTAGATCTCCCATCCAAGCTCCCCGACGTAGGAGACCCGCAACATGGTTACCGGCACTTCGCGCAGATAGGTCTCCCTGGCCTTGAAGAAGCCGAACCCCTCGTTCGAGAAGTCGTCGTGGCCGAGGCTCTGCACGAGGTCCCGCGCAGCAGGTCCCCACACCCCGACGCAGCAGGTGCCGCCGGTGATGTCCCGCACCTGGACGCTTCCGCCGTCCGGCAGGTGGCGCTCCATCCACTCGATGTCGCGCGGCCCGTTGAGGCCAAGCTGAAAGCGGTTCTCCCCGAGGCGCGCCACGGTAATGTCGCTCTTTATACCGCCCGCTTCGTCCAGCATCAGCGTGTAGGTCACACTGCCGACGGGTTTGTCTAGCTGGTTGGTGTTGAGTCGCTGGAGGAACTCCAGCGCGCCCGGTCCGGTTACCTCGGCCTTCTTGAGGGTCGCCATGTCGTAGAGCGCGACCCGCGAGCGGGTCGCCAGGTGCTCCGCGCCGACGATGGGCGACCAGTAACGCCCGGCCCACTCTTCGAGTTCGGGGATCTCCAGCCCCGCGAGCAGCGACTCATTGGCCCCGTACCACTGCGGACGCTCCCAGCCCGAGGCTTCGAGGAAGTACGCTCCAAGTTCCTTCTGACGAGGGTAGAAAGGGCTCGTCCGCAGAGGACGCGGCTCCTCCATCGGCTGCTGGGGATGGATGACATCGTAGACTTCCTGGAAGGACTGCGAGCTGCGGGCCAGCACGTAGTCGGGGCTCGTGGCGTAGGGCTCGAAGCGGTGGACGTCGCATTCGCGCAGGTCTATGCTCGGGACGCCGGTCGTGATCCACTCGGCCACCACCCTCGCTACACCGGCGGCGTGCGTGATCCAGACCGCCTCCGCGACCCAGAACCCGCGCACGTCGCGCGACGCACCGAGCAGCGGCATCCCGTCCGGCGTGAACGAGAACAGCCCGTTCATGGGTTCATCTATCTCGGCTCCCCGCAGAGCCGGCAGAAGCTCCCGCGCGTCCCGCCACGCCGGCTCGAAGTCCTCGGGCGTGAACTCCATGACCGAGGGCATGACCTCGGCCTTCTCGTATCCCGGTATGTCGTCGGCGGCAACGGTCATGGAGCGGTGCTGGTAGGACCCCACACCGTACCGCTCACCGTTCTGCCGGAAGTACATGGAGCTGTCCTGGTGGCGCAGGATGGGGTGGCGCACCTCCTCCGTCTCACCGGAGAGTTCTTCGAGTGGCGTGGTCCACGCATACTGGTGCTGCATGGGCGTCAGCGGTATCTCCATTCCGACCATCCGCCCGATACGCGGTCCCCACATCCCTGCGCAACTCACCACCACTTCGGTCTCGATGCGGCCCCGCGAGGTTTCGACCGCCCGTACCCCGCCGCCCTCGACCTCGATGCCCGTAACCTCGGTTTCGCCGTGGAAGGTCGCGCCGCGCGCCTGGGCCTCCCGGGCCATCGCCTCGCACGCCCGGACGGCCTTGGCGATGCCGTCGGACGGCACGAAGAACCCTCCATGGATTTTGGCCGGGTCGAGGAGCGGTATTTTTTCCGCGCACTCGTCCGGCGTCAGCAGCTCCGAATCGAGCCCCCACGAGGTCGCCAGACCTTGCTTGCGCCGGAGGTCCTTCCAACGCTCGGGCGTGGCCGCCACCTCGATGCCCCCGACGGGATGGAAGCACGGTAGCCCGTCGAGCTTCAGCCCAGAGTAGTGCCGGACGGAGTATTTAGCCAGTTCCGTCATGGTCTTGGAGGGATTCGTCTGGAATACGAGGCCTGGGGCGTGGGAGGTGGATCCACCTGCCAGAAAGAGCGGTCCTTGATCCAGGACCACCACGTCCCGCCACCCAAGCCGCGTCAACTGCTCCGCCACGCCGCATCCGACGATACCGGCCCCAATAATCACGACCCCGGCGCTCGCCTCCACGGCGAACCTCCCCTCAATCACATAACGACAAAGACAGCGGACTGTTGCGTAATGCGAATCATATTCCCATTGACAGAACAAATATCACATGCGGCTTTCGGGGTCAAGAGCGAATCCGTGCAGAGTTGCGGCGTGCAGGGAAGCGTGAGGAATAGGGATGGGATGAAGTTCGGCTGCGGAGTGGCAGAGAGAGCTTGGGTGTTTGGGTTGGACGATGCCGACCGGCGGAGCGATTAAATCTTGTGCCGTGAACTACCGGGCGCGATCCTCAACCGGCCCTCACCCTGGAGACGTCTGGATCCAAGGCCTAGTGGTTTGTTTGTGGCCTAGATCCAGCGTCCAACGTCCTTCTCGTGATCGCCGGCCTTTCGGATGTCGGGTTGAAGATAGGCGGCCTGGGCGCTTTATGCTTCACCGCCCGCCCGCTCGGTCAAGCCCCTTGCGTCTTCTCGGCGGCCTGGATCCAGGGATTCACCACGTCCCGGTTGTCTGTCAGCCAGGCCTTCACCCCCGCTACCGGGTCCCCAGCCTTGTTGATGTCGTCCTCGATCTGGTTGACCTGCGTCTCTGTCAGAGAGATGGAGTCCAGGAGCTTGTAGGATACGGGATCGTCTTCCTTCAGGCCCTTGCGGACGATTGAGGAGAGCCTGGACGGGTTGTTGTATTTGCCCTGAGCATCCTTTGGATCCTTCAGGTAACGGAACTTGTAGTCGGCGTTCATCCAGTGCGGAGACCATCCGAGGAACACTATGGGTTCCTTCTCTTTATACGCGCGTTCGAGCTCGTCGAGCATCGCAGGCGTGCTGGACTCGACCAGCTTCATGTGCAGATGGTACGTGGGTATGACCTTGATGTAGATCACCGGGTTCAGGGCGGCGTCGGAACCGAGGCCGATGATCATATTAGTCCCCGAATTGTCCAGATCCGCCAGGCTTTTCGTCTTCATGTAGTCCGGTACGGCGATCCCGTATGACGTCTTCCCCTGAAACCAGGGATGGAGGTGAACCACATCCCCTCTAACATCCGAGAGCAGCTTCTCGTGGTTGGGCATCCACACGTCCTGGAAAGCGTCGATCTGCCCGGACCCGGTCTCCTGGAACGCCCCCTGAAGGTCCACGAGCTTCAACTCCACGTTGTCGTAACCGAGATTCTCTTCCAGCAAGACTTTCGTGAGGTTGGCGACGGCCACGTTCTCATCCCAGTCCTTGTAGCCGATCTTGAGCTCTTTAGCCCCGGAACAACTTACGGTGAACATACCAGTGGCCACCACGAGTACGACCAGTAGAAGAGATCCACGAACCCTCATCTTCATCCCTCTCATCCGCAAACAGCGGCAAGACTTTCACTTGACACCCCACCTTCCGGCAACCCATCGTTCCGGCTGGACGAAGTGCTTAATGATACGTGCCTTTCAGCGTATATTCAACGAACTCAGCAGAGCCATAAGATCCTTGAATAGCGCTGGTACGCCCGCCATTCCTACGATACACTAGCCCCGCTATGCGCCTGTAGCTCAGGGGATAGAGCATTGGTTTCCTAAACCATGTGTCGGAGGTTCGAATCCTTCCAGGCGCACTTTTGCCGGTCAGCTTGTCAGTTTTTTCGCTCCTCGGGCCTGGGCGCCCCCGCCCGAGCGCAGCCGGTGCAGCTGAACTCCTTGGAGGTGGTGACCCACTCCTCCTCGTCCACCGACCTGCCGCAGTATGTCTCCTTCCCCTGCGGCTTGGCCGCATGCACCCGACCCAGCCCGTTAGCCTGACGAACATTCACCTCCGCTCTCCAGCGGTCTGCTTCGTCCCGGCGCTCGTCAACCGCCGCTGCCTGAGTTCATTCTTCAAGATATATCTCCTTAGGAAGATCCAACACCACTACAGTTTTACACGACCTGGGCTTCGTTTTAAGCCGCCATCCCGTAAATGAGAGTGTTCTTTGGCCCGTAGCTCGGAGTTCACGGACAATGCGACTTCACCGCAGACGCATGACTGCCTTTTTGATCTCGTCGCCTCCGAACCCTATCTCCGCCATCAAGCACACCTCCAGCAGTTGCTTGAGCTTCTGTGAAATCCGGTAAAGCTCTTCCCCCTGTGCGGCTTGGCCCTCTAACGTCTCGTCGAAGTGGGTGCGATAGTTCCTCGTCGCCGTCACCTTATAAACAAACCTCTCCCTGTCCTTACTGTTATCCCCGGCCACAGGGTATGTAGCCTCCGGATACCTGCGGATTATCTCCTTGAGCCGACGGCCAAGACTCGGCTCATTACTGTATTCGAGCTTGCCTTCAAGCCAATCCTTGTGCTTGTTGGGCACGGCTTCAAGTATCTCCTCCTTGCGCTTCTCGTGTACCTCCTCCGGCAGATCCGCTGTGCCCATGGTCCTCCTGTGATAAGCCTCTAGGGCCTGTACGAGGTTCAAAAACCGCTGCTCAAGGAACATCTGTGGGTTGTACACGGTTCCGAAATAGAGTCGGTACACAGGGTCGAGAACCTCGGCCCTGTCAAGCCATCTGGCGACAGCAGGTCCGAAGCCTCCGGGCAGGTTGCGGAGGGAAAACAGCATCTCATGAAGCTCCGGTCTTTTCTGGGGGACGCCCGTACTGCCGAGCGGCCTGTAGTGAACCTCCACCGGCATCGCCTCGCCCGGAATACCCGTGTAACCCCGGACGGCGACGGGATACGAGGACCTTCTCGTCCCGAGGCTCAAAAGATGCTGGAGGCGGTAGACGATATCGCTCAGGCGATCAAAGGGTTGCTTCTCCGGAAACCTGATGGCAAGCTCGGCGGGCTGGGTGATGTTCACCTCCGTGAACGGGCGTTGCGACGCCCGAAAGTTGGAACCGAAATCCAAGGTCACCTCGTACGTGCCCCCCACAGCGGCGGTGAAAGACTCGGGAAGATCATGCCTTATCTCTCTCCATCGCCTCTTTGGCTCCTCTATTTCCTCATTGAAACTGATGTCAAAGCCCGACTCATGCGCCCACGCTTCCAGGTGCAGGTACTCCACCACGAGCCTCTCGAACCCGAGGTCCTCTGCCTGGTCGAAGTGCTCGCCCACGAAAATCGTGTTCACGACGAAGGTGGAGGTAGAGAAACCGCTTCCGAATACCAAGTTGCCTGAGGTTTTCCCGCAATCTTGCAAGGTGATGAGTTTTCCATCGGCCGATAGTCCCAAAATAATCTCCGGCTCAAGAGGATCAATGACGCCTTTCAAGCCTTTAAGTGACCCCAGTAGGTCCAGACTCGCACCGTCCTCGGGGTCGAACTTGAGGATGCCGGGCACCTTCTCCTCGTCTGCACTGGGCAGCCACCAGTACCCTTGGTACTCAAACTTCTCGTTCAATACGGTGTCTCCTCTTCAGCAGAACAGAACTTTATATGATTATTGTCTACCGCTCGTGCAGGTTCTGGAAGATGACTCTCATACGCGCCGAAGTTTCGGTCTCTGAAGGCGTGGGAGCAGTCCGTGAGTTGCTTCTCCTGACTAGACCGTTCTATACCGACTTCCGCACTTATTAGATCCTCCTTCGTCGCGCCGCCGAAGGCGAGTATGCCTCCGGTGGTGTCCACGATGATACTCCGGCCCAGGTAGCCGTCTCCGACACGGTTGGTGGCGGCCGTGAAGACACGGTTTGCGTTGGCGTGGGCGATTGTGTGTACGTCGAGCATGGTAAGGCCGCCCTGGCGTTGTTTCTCGGGGACCCAATCGTCGGGGGCGTTGGACGGTATGCAGAGGATCTCTGCGCCCTTCATAGCTAGAGCGCGGGCGGCCTCGGGGAACCAGGCATCGTAGCAAATCAGAACCCCGATCTTGCCGAGCGGCGTGTCGAAGACCGGTAACTCGCGTCCCGGTTCGTAGAGCAGTTTTTCGCTGTCCCAGAGGTGGGTCTTTCGGTATCGTCCGAAGTAGTCCGCTCCGATCACGACGGCGGAGTTGTAGAGCCTGTCTCCCTCACGCTCCAGTATGCCGCCGACTATGTGACCGCCATGCTCCGTGGCGGCTTCTTTCCAGGATTGTACGGTGGGTCCATCGGGCAACGGTTCGGCAAGTTTTAGAGCGTGCTCGCGAGAGCGGAACCCGCCGCCGGAGTTCGCAAGCTCCGGCAGGACAACGAGGTCGGCGTCCTCCGAGGCGGCGCGCCGGATGAAGCGCAGGGCGCTTTCCAGGTTGGCGTCCGGGTCTCCGTCGCGGATGGCGTACTGGGCGCAGGCTACCCGCACGCTAGGTTCCGTCCTGGCGCAGTTGTTCGATCTCACCCTCGTACAGCTCGACCGTTCCATCGCGTGTCTTGAGCAGCAGGGCGCCCTCGGGGTTCAGGTCCACGGCGACGCCCTCCAGTGTCTCCCCAAAACGCCGTACCCGCACCCGGTTGCCCAGCGTGCAGTTCAGGGCGCGCCAATCATCCAGTACGGCGTCGAAGTCTTCTATGCGGTCTAGCTCGGTTTCGAGGTCCGTTAGGATAGTCTTGAGCAGTTCGAGCAGGTCCACGTCGCGGCCGAGTTCGGCGCGGATGGTGGCGACTTCGCGGTCGGGGACTGCCAGGTCCGCAGGGTCGAGGTTGGCGTTCATGCCGATACCGAGGATTACGAAGTCGAGACGGCGCACGTTCTCTCCCGGAGCTACGCGTTTGGCCGCGACGGGCGCGCTTTCGGCACTGGACTCGGCGAGGATGCCGCAGATCTTCTTTCCGTCCACGAGCAGGTCGTTGGGCCACTTGATGCGGGCCTCTATCCCGATCTCCCAGAGCGCCTTTGCCACACCGACGGATGCGGTCTGCGTTATGCGCGCCGCTAGAGCGGCGTCGAAGGCGGGGCGAAGGACCAGCGACATCCAGAGTCCGCCCTCGGGCGAGCCCCATCTCCGTCCGAGCCGCCCCCGGCCGCCGGTCTGGACGCGGGAGACCACGAGCGTCCCGTGCCGCGCTCCGGCGTGGGCCAACTCGCGGGCGCGTTCCTGCGTGGAACGTAGAGCGTCGTGAAGCTCTACTACACAGGCCAATGGGCTTCCCAAAGACTTTACAGCCTCCGCGCTCAGGGCTTCCGTCATATACCCATCTCTTCGAGGGTCGCCATCTCTCCGAGCACGCGGGCGGCGGCCTGAACTAGCGGCACGGCCAGGAGACCTCCGGTCCCTTCGCCGAGGCGCATCCGAAGGTCCAGGAGAGGGTCCAGCCCGAGGTTTTCGAGGGCTACGCGCGCGCCCGGCTCGGCGGAGAGGTGGCCGGCGATCATGTAGTCCACCGAACCCGGCGCGAGAGCGTGGGCCACCAGGGCGGCGGAGTCAGAGATCACACCATCCAGGATGACCGGCACGCCGCAGGCCGCACCCATCAGGATGACACCGGCGAGAGCCGCGTGCTCTAACCCTCCGAGCGCGGCGAGGACGCCTAAAGGATCTCCGGGGTCCGGCTCGTGTAGCTCTAAGGCTTCCCGCACCACGCCGGTCTTTAGTTCGAGCGTCTCGTCGTCGATGCCGGTGCCGCGGCCCGTAACCTCTTTTGCGTCGCGTCCGGTAAAGGCAGCGATGAGGCAGGCGGCGGGCGTGGTGTTGCCGATACCCATGTCGCCGGTCACGAGCAGGTCGACGCCGCCGCTCTCGATCAACTCCTCCGCCACACCAGAGCCCGCCATCACCGCCCGCGCCGCCTCCTCCCGGCTCATCGCCGCGCCCTTGCTCAGGTCGTCCGTCCCCGGCCGTACTTTCGCCCGGCGAAGCAGCGGATGGTCCGGCGTCTCCCCCGCCACCCCGACATCCAGCACGCTCACCCGCGCCCCAACGGTCTTCGCAATAGCGTTCACCGCCGCCCCTCCGGCGCAGAAGTTCCCAACCATCGCCGCCGTCACCTCCTGGGGCCACGGAGAGACGCCCCGCGCGAGTACCCCGTGATCCCCAGCGGCCACCACGACCGCCGGACTCTCGACCAGCGGCGGCGGGATCTCCCCCGCCATCCCCGCGAGCCTCACGCCCAAATCCTCCAGCCGCCCGAGGCTGCCCGGCGGCTTGGTGAGCGTAAGATGTCGCTCCCGCGCCGCATCCATCGCCGAAGCGTCGGCGCTCTCTATCTCCCCGGCAAGCTCCCGTACCCTGTCTTCTAAAGCCACGTCGTTCTCCTAGTGATGGTGGTGTTCGTGACCCTGGTGATGGCCGGGCTCGTCGGGATGGTAGTGAGGTGTGGCCGGAGCGCCGACCTTCTCTTCGAAGCCCGGCAGAGCAACCCGGTGGACGCAGACATCGCAGTTCATACGGATGTCGCCTCCGACGGCCTCCGAATAACGCTCGACCAACAGGTCCGCCACCTTCGCGTCAGGCCCGAAGTAGCCAGCGTAACGTACCTCGATCTCCGGGTTGCCGGCTGCGAACGCCTCGCTCTGCTCCCGGATGCGCTCCTCCAGGATTCCCGTAAACAGGAAGTAGGAGAAGACGACGACTCGCTTCGCGCCGAGTTTGCGGCAGCGTTCGAGGCCATCGGCCACGGCAGGAGGGATCATGCTCACATAGGCGCTCTCGACGATAGGATACGGACGGCCCTCCCAGAAGAGGCGCGTAATCTTCGAGAGGTCGGAGTTCGCATCCGGGTCCGAGGAGCCACGTCCGACGATGAGGATGGCCGTATCCTCCTTCTCGTCTTCGGGAACGACGGCGGAGACCCGCTCGTCCATCAGGTCTAGAAGCTCAGGACGGATGCCGAGGGCGCGGCCATACTGGAAGTCAAGGTCCGGGTGGCTCATCTTCTCGCGGACCAGGGTCGCGGGGATGTCGTCCTTGGCGTGTCCGGCGGCGAGGAGCATCAGCGGAACGGCGGCGACCTTTTTCGCTCCGCCCTCGGCGAGCCGGTCCACGCACTCGGAGATGGGCGGGCGCGAGAGTTCGATAAAGCCTCCCTCCACGGAGAGATCCGGGTTGCGGTGTTTCACCAGATTGATCAGCTCGTGGAACTCTTTCGCTCCACGTGGGTCGCGGCTGCCGTGGCCTAAGATCAGGAACGCCGGACGCTCCTTGTCTCTGTTCCCGTTGGCTCTGGTAGTGATATCCACGATATTTCGCACGTTATTCCTCCTCGTAGTAGATAAGCGCGTTCAACGCCGCCGCCGCGGCCGCCGAGCCGCCCTTCGGTCCACGGTTCGCCACGGCGGGCAACCCGCTCTCCAGCAGCGCATCCTTCGACTCGGCCGCTCCGACGAAACCGACCGGGAGCCCGACGACAAGCGCGGGCCGCACGTCCATCTCCAGCAACGCGAACAGCGCTGTCGGAGCGTTGCCGACGACCCATACGGCCCCCTCGCCAACCTCATCCGCCGCGACGCGAAACCCGGCGGCCGAGCGAGTAATGCCGAGTTGTTCGGACAATTCGCGGGCGCGAGGGTCCGAGACGAAGCATCGCGTCTCGCGGGCGGTTATTCCCGCGGCGACCATACCGACGTCCGTGACGACGGACGCGCCGTTTTGAAGGGCTTCGAGTCCTCGTTCCAGAGCCGCTTCGTCCAGGGCGAGGGTGTCAGCATACTTCAGGTCGGCAGAGGCGTGGATGACGCGTTCCGCGACGGCGCGGGAGAGCGGCCCGAGATGCGAGAGGTCCACCAGCTCGCGCATTATCCGGTAGCTCTCGGTCTCTATTGAGTGGATCTTTCTCATTCCTCCTCCACGATGACCTCTACACAGGCCGAGACCGGGCAAACCTCCGCGCACTCGGCGCATCCCGAGCACCGGTCTTCGAGGACGATCAGGGGCGAGCCGTAGTCCCTGGGAGCTGGTTGTATGGCCTTCTCGGGACACGTTCTTATGCAGTTCCCACACCCCGCGCAGGCGTCCGTAACGGCGAATATGGTCTTCACGACAGGTATCCCCTGGGCGTGACCATACGACCCGCGACCAGCTTCGTCTGCGAGTTG